>Ga0208196_1000948_pt1 | contig 33935 bp, 27 predicted proteins | sample AD_JPNNA7_MetaG_FD_184443 | JGI IMG/M metagenome (GOLD analysis project Ga0208196, IMG submission 184443) | Active sludge microbial communities of municipal wastewater-treating anaerobic digesters from Japan - AD_JPNNA7_MetaG (SPAdes) (version 2) | ecosystem: Engineered > Bioreactor > Anaerobic...
GGCGACGTCTATCAAGCCTTACGGCAACCTAAAAAAGCCCGTATTTACTACCAACGAGCCGCCGAAATTGATAAAAATAATGAAAACCTTAAGCGTAAACTGCAACCGTAAGTTCACAGGTTTACTAATTAGCCTGATCTTATCGTTTAGCGGCTGGAATTGTAGTCGTGCACCCCTCAAACATGAAAAAGTTGATGAGCATTGGGCGCCCGCCTTGAGAGAACGCAGTCGGCAATTGAAACAGCTGGCTAATCTTTCCGGTTCTGGCCAGGTGAGTTTTAGTGGAACGGCTGGTAGCGGAATAATCTATTTTGATTTTGAGTACCGAACCGCGGATACATTGAATCTTTGGATCAAAGACCCGATCGGAAGGAAGTTGGCTAATCTTGAATTAGGCGGTGATACTTATCATTTACATTTAATCCGGGATGGTAGGTATTTTAGCGGAACGCAATTAGAAACTGACCAATTACCAATTTCTTGCGGTCCAATCACTCCGGCATTAATCCGACGAATTTTACTAGCCGTGCCTTTTGAATCTACCACCAACGAAACCGCTTCTCAATTCAATGAGGCAAGTGATGAAACGCCTGTTTTGTATTATAAATTTAAACCCAGTCAGGGTGAACCAGCTGAACTTAATTGGCTTTACAAAAACAAACAGATAATTATTGTTTATAAAGAATATACTGATGTTGCTAGGTTAAAAATTCCTGCTCAAATAGTTATCAAAAACAAGGCGGAAGAGATCGCAGTAGAAATTCATTTCTCCCATTTCAGCGCCGAGATGCTTAAATTTCGGACGTAATATATTCGCCATTATCGAGGTAAATGTGAATTCGGAGAATGAAAAAAAACTTGTTACGGTAGTGATCCCGGTTTTCAATGAAGTGGAATCACTGCGCGAACTGATCGAAAAAATTCAAGCCGCCTTCCGTCCAAAGAACTATAACCTGGAAATAATCATTGTTGACGACGGCAGTCGCGACGGCTCGGCACAAGTTGCCAGGGAAATCGCCAGCACTTTTCCCAATGTAACGGTTACCGGTTTTCAACGTAATCGTGGTAAAGCCGCCGCCCTGAATGAGGGTTTCCGTCTGGCAAAAGGTGACTTCGTGGCTACTATTGATGCCGATTTACAGGACGATCCGGAAGCCATTCCGGCAATGCTGGATTATCTCCAGGAATCAGGCTATGATTTGGTATCTGGCTGGAAACAAAAGCGCCAGGACAAATTTGTTAAGAAAACAACCTCGAAAATTTTTAATTCAGTCACTCGCTTGTTAACCGGTGTGAAGCTGCACGATATCAATAATGGCCTAAAAGTTTACCGTGCCGAGGTCGTCAAATCCATCTATCTGTATGGCGAATTGCATCGGTTTATCCCGGTATTGGCTAAATTTGAGGGATTCACCAGCGGCGAGTATAAAGTCAAACATTTTCCACGTAAATATGGCAAAACAAAATACGGTGTCAGCCGGTTTTATAAAGGTTTCCTCGATTTATTAACGGTGATCTTTATTACTAAATTTATGCGCCGACCGATGCACTTCTTCGGCTTATGGGGAATGGTAATTGTGTTGATTGGCTTGCTATCGGAATTATGGGTTTTGATCCTAAAATTCGGATTTCAGGAGCCATTCAAAGATCACGTAGCTTTGCTGATTTTCGGGGTGCTGGCGATTGTTTTCGGTATGCAGTTTTTTTCACTTGGCTTGATTAGCGAGATGATTACTTTCCAGAACAGGAAAGAAAAATAATGCCCAAATATAGGTTTTCCGTCATTATTCCGTCATATAATCGAGCGGACGAAGTAATTGATTTACTGAAATCGTTACAAGCCCAGACTTGCGAGCATAGTCGTTTCGAAGTACTGGTGATTGACGACGGTTCGACGGACGCAACAGAACAAAAGGTTAATGAATTGGCATCGCAGGTTGATTTTCACCTGCGTTTTTTTCGACGCAATCATGAGGGGCCTGGTCCGGCGCGGAACTTTGGGATGAGTCAGGCGGAAGGCGAGTATTTCCTCTTTATAGATTCGGACTGCCAGGCGGATGCCAACTGGCTGAAAGAAATTGATGAGGCTATTACGAAAGAAGCGCCGGACGCATTTGGTGGTCCAGACTCGGTGCTGGATTCCTTCACACCATTGCAGAAGGCAATTGACTACAGTATGACATCTTTCCTGACCACCGGTGGAATGCGTGGCCACTCGCAAAAACGGCTGGCAAAATTTTACCCGCGCAGTTTCAATATGGGCATCCGACGTGAGATTTATGAAAAATTAGGTGGTATGGGTAACCTACGGCACGGTCAGGATATCGAATTCAGTCGCCGAATTGTAGCCAGCGGCGCTAAGGTCATTTATATACCGAACGCCATAGTTTATCATAAACGGCGCACCAGCTTGCGCAAATTCTTTCGCCAGATGTTCAACTGGGGAGTGGCGCGTATAAACCTGAGTTATCTGGATGCGGGCAATTTAGAACCGTTGCATTTTATTCCGGCGATAGCCGCGGTCGGCTATACCTTATTGACGATATTTACCTTATTGACTGGTTTAGCCTGGAAAATATGGGTTGCAATTACCGTTCTGGCACTGCTAATCTGTGGGTACATTTTCATTGACAGCTCGATTAAATATAAATCCGTGAAAGTCGGCTGGCTGGCGCCTATTTTTGCAGTTTGCCAGATTTTTGCCTATGGTTATGGATTTACTTATAATTATGTTCGCCGGAAAATCTTCCGCCGCGGCGAAGTTACCGGGTTCGTGCGGAGATATTATCAGTGACAAATATTTCCCCCCGAAATCTCAATTTCCATAAAGAACAATACTGGACGGCGGCCAATTTTTTAGAAAAATATATAAATATTTCTCCTGTTTCAGGACTCAGAATTCTTGAAGTTGGTTCGGCGGAAGGTGGTGGGTTAAATTATTTTGCGACTAAGAATAATCAATGTTATGGTTTGGAATATTCGCGCGGGCGCTTAGAAATCGCCCGGGAGTTAAATAAGTCCTCTAAGATTATCTTTATTCACGGTGATATTACGGAAGCAAGTTCCTACGAGAATCAACTTCAAGATAAAATGGACTTGATCATATGCGGTGATGTGATTGAACATATTGCCAATGAAAAAAAGGCGGCGGCACTCCAAAATATGCGGGATTTATTGCAAAAAGGCGGTCGCATTTATATTTCCTTTCCACCGAAGTATTCGCCTTTTGCGGGACATCAGCAGGGGCTACCGGGTTGGCTACATCGGATTCCCTATCTCTTTTTATTACCGGATAAATTTTATTCCGCGATTCTTAAATCGCAGGGAATTCGCGCTGACATTATATCGAATATGTTGGCAACCAAACATTCTCGGCTTTCAATAAAACAATTTGAAAAAATGGTTTATGAAAATGGACTACGAATTCTGAAAAAGGATTTTTTCCTTATACGTCCCCGTTTTAAATATAATTATGGTATTCCTTACATAGGACATCGCTGTGATTTACCAATTGTTCGAGAGATTTTTAACCTCGGCGCAGTATATTTACTTCAGCCATGCGCAAAAAATTAATGGTAGTATATCACTGTCAGCCAGTTGAAACAAATATCAGAATCATTAAAGATTAAAGATATAGTCTGAATGGAAACAAATAATAAAAGCTTAGAACAAGTTATAAAGACAGTAAATGACTCATTGGACGCCGTGCTTTCCTATTCACAGAAAAATGATTATGCCGGATTCAATAAATACGACGCTTTAGCGAGCCCGATTTTATTGCCATTATCATTCGGCAATAAAAATTTGAGATTATTTTATAGCCAAGCGATTATGCGTTCACCGCTAAATTTACGGCCTTTATTTGCCATTCCGCGTACCAGAAATCCAAAGGGAATTGCCCTTTTTGCAATGACCTATTTGAATCTATATGAGGCAAGAAAGTCCGATAAATTTCTTCAAAAAGCAGAGGAATTACTGGATTGGTTAGCCCAAAATCAATCAACCGGATTTCCGGGAAACTCCTGGGGGTACCAATATCCCTGGCAGGATGTCGGCTTTTTTGCGCCACCTAATTTTCCTAACCGCGTGGTGTCGTACTTCGTCGGGACGGCTTTCCTAAATGCTTATGAAATTACCGGAAAGAGTTTGTATTTAAATTATGCGATAGGAGTAAAAGATTTTTTAATCCAAGCTCCGAAGGTCTTATATGAAGACGACAAGATGAAGTGTTTAAGCTATGTGCCGGATGAAAGCATCAATTGGGTTGTAATGGATGTGAGTGCTTTATGTGGAGCATTTTGTGCTCGGTTAGCCCATTTTACCAATGATAAATCCTTGATCGAAGAAGCCCGTAAATTAATCAGTTACGTCGTTGATAAGCAAACCGACTATGGCGCCTGGTTTTATACTCATCCACCGACTGCCAATCGTTTAAAGATGCACGACAATTACCATACCGGATATATATTGGATGCAATTCTGGATTACTTAGATTTTAGTGGAGATGATTCGTTTCTTGGAAATTATCATCGCGGTCTGCAATATTATTTAGAGAATTTGTTCTTAGCCGATGGAACCCCAAAATGGATGAATAACAAAATTTATCCCATTGACGTCCACGGGTCGGCTCAGGGGATCATTACTTTTCTAAAAGCTGGCCGGTTTAATCGCCAAAATGAAGAATTTGCTTACCGAATCGCCGAGTGGGCTATCAATAATATGCAAAATAAGCAAGAAGGTTTTTTTTATTACCAAAAAGGAAGATTTTTTAAAAAACCATTTACTATTATGCATTGGAGTAATGGCTGGATGGCAATAGCAATGAGTGAAATAATCAGGAAATATTATGCCGAAAATAGAGCAACAACCAACTAAAAAAGACGTTGAGGAATTCTGGAATCGGAATGTTTGTCAGACTGAATTTCTCAAGACTGGTGAGCGCGGGACGGAAGAATTTTATCAGGAAGCCGAACGTGTTCGATATAAATATCACTTCTATCTACCTGAATTATTCGATTGGATCGCTGAAGAGAAACCAAATGGTTCACTCCTCGAGGTCGGATGCAGTATGGGAACGGATTTATTGCAACTTGCCAGGCGCGGAATGCGAGTAACCGGGATTGACTTGACGGAAGAAGGAATTAATTTAGCCCGTAAACGCTTTGAACTATATCAGATGCCAGCTGAGCTGAAAGTAGATGATGCGGAGAATCTCTCCTTTCCGGATAATACCTTCGATGTTGTCTATTCTTTCGGGGTTTTACATCATACTCCCGATACCCAAAAAGCCATTGATGAGGTCTGGCGGGTATTAGTTCCCGGTGGTTTGGCGGTGATTATGCTGTATAATCGTAAATCGCTCAATTATTACATTCATCGTCTGATTAATCAGCCTTTTGACGGTAATCGTAAAGATCGCTGTCCGATTGAAAGAACCTATACCAAGGCTCAAATATTCGCAATGTTTAAAAATTTTAAAGTTGTGAAAATCGAGACTGAATATTTATTAACCACCGGATATGGAATTGTTTGGGATTTGATTCCCAAAGCAGTCCATCGCGCACTTGGCCATCTCTGGGGCTGGCATCTGGTAATAAAAGCATATAAATAATGAAAAAGGTTCTGTTCATTTCTTATTACTGGCCACCAGCAGGAGGCGCGACCACCACAAGAATCCTCAAGTTTTACAAGTATCTACCCGAATTCGGCTGGGAACCGATCGTTTTGACTGTTGAGAACGGCGATTTTCCTTTTATTGACTCTCAAACATTGAAAGAAGTCAGACCAGATACAAAAATCTATAAGGCTAAGAATATCTCGTTACATAGACTATTTGCCAAAATGGCGAAAAATTCCAAAGAAATGTTCGTTCCATTTGCTTTTACAGAGAAAAACAATACAGGCCTAAAAGGAAAGCTATCACGCTGGGTAAAATACAACGCGATTCCCGATACGCGGTTCTTATGGAAAAAATTCGCAATTAAAAAAGGTTTACAGATCATTAGAGAAAATGATATTAAGCTAATCTTTTCTTCATCTCCTCCTCAGACGAATCACTGCATTGCAGTTGAATTATCACGAAAAACAGGCATCCCGTGCGTCGGCGATCTGCGAGACCCGTGGACGGATGTCTATTGGTTGCAGACCAATTCCCAACGCTGGAAATGGATTCATAATCTGGATCAAAAGATTGAAAAACGGACTCTCAATTCAATGGCCGCTATTACCACAATCGGTCCATCGTTAGTTAATTTATTTCAAAAGAAAGTTAATAAACCGGTTTACCTGATTCATAATGGTTTTGAACCACTTGATATTGACTTTGCCCCGCGAAAAAATGCAAAATGGACTATCACTTATGCCGGAAGCATCAGTATTGAACAGGATATTCAGGCATTTTGTAAAGCCATTGAAGTATTGATTCAAAATGAAAGTATCAAACAAAATATTACAATTCAGTTTATTGGCAATTTCCCCGAATTCGTAAAACAGAAACTGCGGCAATATTCCGTTTTCGAAATGATCACTTTCTTGCCTTATATGCCAGCCGACGAAGTCAAGCGATACCTTGTTTCTTCAGATGTACTTTTACTGTTTATTCACGTGACTCCCGAAGGCGGAGTAATCAATTATAAAATGTATGATTATCTCGCTACGTACAAACCGATTCTGGCTTATGGACCGACTCAAGGCGATGCCGCGAAAATCCTACACAGAGCCAATGCCGGTAGAATGTTTGAATATGATAACGTCGCGGATTCTGCTAATTATTTATTGAGTTTATATGAAAAATGGGAAAAAGGTGAACCGGCTGTTGAAATAGATAAGGAATATGTAATGACTTTTTCCCGCCGCAACCTTACGCGGCAACTGGCTGAAATTTTTGACAAATATTACAGAAAATCCTGAATCGAATCATTTTATCTTTTCAATTGATTCTCAGCCAATTTTCACTAATTTTCAATATATGCGTGATGTGCTTTTTGAAAGAGTTAATTAAGGATAAAACCAATGCCGGCAATATGTCTGAAGTTGCCATTACCGGCAAAACTTATTATATGCCTTATTTCTTATCGGTAAATTGCGAATATCCTGAAACCTCCAGTTAAATTTTGCTCATAAACATTGAAACCAAAAGGGATTTGATAATTGAAGACAATAAAATTTGCGTTAATAGGATGTGGTCGAATTGCGCAACGCCACGCCGAACAAATTCATCGTCTGGGCGAGTTAAGCGCCGTCTGCGATATTAAAGAAAGCGCGGCGTTAACATTATCGGAGAAGTATAACTGCCGTCCTTATTTTGACATTGACACCCTTCTAAAAAATGAACCGGATGTGGATGTCGTTTCGGTGTGTACGCCCAACTATCTGCATGCCGAACATTCTATAAAAAGTCTGAAAGCCGGAAAACATGTTCTCTGCGAGAAACCTATGGCGCTTTCAGTGCGCGACTGTGAAAATATGATTTATACAGCCGAACAAACCAACCGACGTCTTTTCATTGTCAAACAAAATCGCTATAATCCTCCCGTTGTGGAATTAAAAAAAGTCATCGAAGAAAATCGGTTAGGTAAGATTTTTTATGTTCAGTTAAACTGTTTCTGGAATAGAAATGAGGATTATTATTTGCAGTCCGACTGGAAAGGACGGCTCGATAAAGACGGTGGCACCCTTTATACCCAATTCAGTCATTTCATTGATCTATTAGTCTGGTTATTCGGCGATTTTAAGAATGTAAAAGTACTTCTTCAGAATTATCTACATCCCAACATTGAATTTGAAGATACCGGCGCTGTTTTAATCGAGTTTTTCAATGGAGCCATCGGGACTATTAATTACACTGTAAATAGCTACCAAAAAAATATGGAAGGTTCCATAACCGTGTTCGGTAGTAAGGGGACAGTGAAAATCGGCGGTCAATATTTAAACGCACTTGAATATCAAAATATCGAAGATTATTCTTTCCAGAACGTTACGCCGGTCAATAAAGCCAATGACTATGGATTTTACCAAGGCTCGATGTCGAATCATGATAAAGTTTACGAAAATGTCGTTAATGTATTAAATGGCAAAGATACCATCGCTACTAACGCCATTGAAGGACTGAAAGTCGTTCGAATCATTGAAGACATTTATTCGCAAAGTAAATTGAAGTAAATATGGCTGAACCAATTATAAAAAAAATCGGGATTCGTGATATTAAATGTGGGACGAATGTAGTTATTATTGAGCCGTGTAATCTCTATGAATGTGAGATTGGTGATAACACTTTCATTGGTCCTTTCGTTGAAATCCAGAAAGGTGTCAAAATTGGTCGGCACTGTAAAATTCAGTCCCATTCGTTTATTTGCGAATTAGTAACGATCGGCGATGATTGTTTCATTTCTCATGGAGCAAAATTTGTCAATGATACTTTCCAATCGGGCAGACCGGCCGGTGGTAACCGGGAGTTATGGAAACCGACCATTATTGGTAATCATGTCGCCATCGGTACTAATGCAACCGTATTACCGGTAAAAATTACTGATAGAGTCATAATTGGAGCCGGCTCAGTCGTAACCAAAGATATTTTACATTCAGGAATTTATGCCGGAAATCCCGCCCGCAAAATAAGGGATTTATAATCTAAGAGGCTATTTATGATACCTTTTATGGATTTAGAAACACAATATCGTAATATTCGAGAGGAAATAGATTCAGCCATTTTCAACGTTATTCATAGTTACAAATTCATTAATGGTCCTGAGGTAGCCACCTTCGAAAAGAATTTTGCTACAGCCCAGAACCTGAAATATATGCTAGGCTTAGCGAGTGGAACAGCGGCTCTGCATCTGGCGTATGAAATTCTTGGCATAACTTCCGGCGATGAAGTGATTGTACCCGCTATGACTTTCATTGCTACGGCTGAAACTGTGCGTCAGGTGGGTGCTAAGCCTGTTTTTGCCGATATTGATCCGGTTTCGTTTAACATTGATTGCAACGATCTAGAAAAGCTGATAACGCCTAAGACTAAAGCCATTGTTGTGGTTCATCTGCACGGTAATCCCTGCGAAATGGACCGAATTGTCAGCTTTGCCAGGAAATATAATTTGAAAATCATCGAAGATTGCGCTCAAGCCCATCTGTCAGAATTTCAAGGTAAAAAAGTCGGTACTTTTGGCGATGTAGCCGCTTTTAGCTTTTACCCCGGAAAAAATTTAGGTGCTTATGGTGATGCCGGAGCATTGGGTACTAACGATGAAACTCTTTACGAAAAGGCGAAGCTCCTGGCTAATCATGGACGCAAAGAAAAATATATCCACCAGACCGAGGGATATAACTACCGACTCGATACTTTGCAGGCGGCTATTCTGGATGTCAAACTCCGCCACCTGCCAGAATGGACTGAGCAACGAATCAACATTGCCAATACTTACCATTCGTTATTAAAAAACCTACCAATCACCTTACCGGAAATGAACCCCGCCAAAAAACATGTCTATCATATATTTGCCATCGCTACTGATCGGCGCCAAAAAATAATTGAGGCTTTAAAAGCCAATCAAATAGCTTTCGGTATTCATTATCCATTACCGCTGCATTTACAACCGGCTTATAGTTATTTGCATTATAAACCAGGCGATTTACCAAATTCCGAACTGCTATCCACCCAGTTTCTATCTTTGCCAATGTATGCTGAACTGTCAAGGGATAATATCGAGAAAATATGCCAGGTGATCGCGAGTGTTTATTAATTTTGAAAGAATTGTTTTCGCTCGGCTATTTCCTTATTGCCGGACGGAATATGATAACAATTTTACGATGAACTTTTAGCAAAATTATAAATCATGTGCGGCATTTGCGGAATAGTTGATCCGAATGAAAATAACCATCGGCTGATTACCGAGATGACTGATTTATTAAAGCATCGCGGTCCGGAAAAAGCCGGGTACTTCCACGACGGTAATGTCAGTCTCGGACACCGACGTCTAGCAATCATTGATTTAGAAACTGGCGACCAGCCGATTTATAATGAAGACCGCACGGTAGTCGTCATAATGAATGGTGAGATTTACAATTTTCTGGAATTCAAGGCTGATTTAATCCAGCGCGGCCATCATTTTTATACCAACTCGGACACAGAGATTCTGGCGCACGGTTACGAGGAATATGGGCTGGAATTTCTGGCGCGTCTCAACGGCATCTTTGCCTTTGCATTATATGATATTAAAAACGAACGACTCATTTTGGCGCGTGATCATTTTGGAGTCAAACCCCTCCACTATTGGTTTCAGAACGAGGTGCTGTTGTTTAGTTCGGAATACAAAGCGATTCTGGTGCATCCCGCTGTGCGCCGTCAGGTGAATTATTCCGCTCTGCACTGCCAGGTCAATCTACGTTACAATCAAAGTGATGAAACGTTGATTAAAGGAATTTATCGTCTGCCGCCCGCCAGTTATTTGATTTACGAAAAAGGGCGGATGAGCATTAAGAAATATTATCAATTACCGGTAAATCTGAATTTCAAAATGACTGATGCCGAAGCCATTGACGGCATTCGTTTTCACTTACAACAAGCCGTGAGACGCCAGCTAATCAGCGATGTGCCGCTGGGTGTTTATCTTTCCGGAGGAATGGATTCGTCGGCATTAGTGGCGATGATGGCGGCCGAAAAAATCCGCCTGATCAATACCTTTACGCTCGGCTTCAATGAGTCAACCGATGAATTCAATGATGCGGCGGTGATTGCCCGGCAATTTAACACGAACCATACAACTACAGCGCTGGCACTGGAGCCATTACAGTATTATCCGGAAACCATCTGGTATGCCGAGGAGCCGAAGATCAATCTACTGCAGGGTTTTCATTTATCGGAATTTGTTTCGCATAGTTTGAAAGTCGTGCTCGGTGGTTTAGGGGGCGACGAACTTTTCATTGGTTATGATATTTATCGCTATTTATGGGCGATGCGAGGGTTATTGCAAAACCGTCCGGGGTTCTGCCAAAAAACGCTTTGGAATTCAATTAGCTCTCTGCTTTTCAGTTTGCAGAATTCAACTAAGATTCTCAAGTGGGACGAATACCGACGGGGCTTGCAAATGCTGTTTTCGGCTGGCGATCTGGAAAGATGTTACCTGATTCTGCGCAATTGCTGGGATTACGATAAAAGATTTAGGAAGGAAATTTACCAGCCGTCCTTCTGGCAGATGCCCTTGACGCCGACGCCTGCTTATTTCGATCCGATTTTCGAGGCGTGTCAAGATTTACCGCCGCTGGATGCGATTGCCTATGTCGAATTTCATTCCAAAATGCTGAATGATTATATTCTGACTGAGGATCGGATGTCAATGGCGCATTCGCTGGAATTGCGAGTGCCGTTCCTTGATAAGGATCTGGTCGAGTTTGCCTTTACGATTCCAGCCAGTTTAAAAATGAAGAACGGACAAACGAAATATCTTTTCCGGAAAGCGATGGCGCCCTATTTACCACCGGAAATTTTGCAGAAGAAAAAATGGGGTTTTGCCGTCAATCCCTATGATCAATTCAACAAGGATTTGAAAAAAGTGGCTGAAAAAGTGCTGACGCGTGAATTCATCCAACATCAGGGAATTTTCAATTACGAATACCTTCAGCAGATTCTGAATTACCCGCCTGACCCGCGCCTGCGCTGGCATTATAATTTCCTGTGGATCGTCTTAGGGCTGGCAATCTGGGAGAGGATGTTTATCGAGACGGAAAATTTCAAAAAGGCTAAATCTGAAATAAATTCTTATTACAAGATAAATTAATTAGATCGGAGCTGAATAATTACTACCGTCCAGAACCAATTCGATTTAGCAATAATAATTCCAAACTGGAATAATGCTACTGATACGATAAGCTGTCTTGACTCACTGTTAAAAGCAATAGACAAATTGACAATCTCTATTTTGGTTGTGGATAACGGTTCCGAATACGATGATATTAATCAAATTAGGGTCTTTCTCACTCAGAAAGGACTAAGATTTAAAGAATATAAGCGAGGGGATTCTAGTTTACAGCCAATATCTAGGGGAAACCATTTAAACATTAATATTCTTAAAAATCAAGAAAATCTAGGCTATGCGTCAGCCATTAATACCGGACTGAAACTCCTTGGGGTAGATAATTTTAAATGGTTATTAGTCTTAAATAATGATACTGAGGTTAAGCCGGATTCTTTAATTAACTTGCTCCGTATAGCAGAGAAGGAAAACCAGATTAAGATTTGGGCTCCTGTTATAACCTATTATTATAACCCAGATTTAATTTGGGACATTGGTGGTTCCTTAACTTTCTGGGGGAGTCGTACTTTTCCAGGCAGGAAAAAGGCACGTTCAAGTTATCCATATCAGGGTTTTACAGAAAGGACATTTGTAACGGGCTGTGCTTTATTGATAAATTCAGAAATAATTAAAACCGAGGGATTTTTGACAGAAAAATTTTTCTTTGGCGAAGAGGATTACTGGTTTGCGAGATTGATGCAGAAAAAACAGCATCGCATGGCGGTGTGTTGGGAAGCAGAAATTAAGCATAAGGTTTCTAAATCAATTAAAAAAGTCTCTCCCCAGTCTATTGTTCCAATGGTTTATATCCACAATTTGAACCGTTTAATAGATATGAAAATGTGGCTTAATTCTACTTTTTATCCTATTTGGAAATTTCTCTACCTTCCCTACGCTACTTTTACACTGTGGTGGAAAAATTGGATTCCTTTGAGACAGTTAATTAAGTTTAATAAATTATTAATAAAAAATTCACGATATAAAGAAGTAGTTACAAGAGAAGATTTCTTAAAAGCGAAGGAGTTATTTCAATAGTAAGAAAATTAAAAATACTAATCATTGCTCCAATTCCTAGTCCCTTCGTACAGGATGATATCGATATATTCTCTAAAATTGGACAGGTTAAGGCAATTTATTCTAATAGCTTCGGAAAAGATATAGGTAAAACCGTAAGGTTTATTATCAGAAGCGTCTATGAGACTTTTAGAAATCAATTAATAGTTACTTGGTTCGCTGATTATCATTCGGCATTACCAGCTATTCTCGCACGGTTATTTAAAAAACCCTTTATCACCATTGCGGGTGGTTTTGATGTTTTGGCTATACCAGAAATTGATTGGGGGGCATGGATTCACTGGTATCGGCGGTTAGCTGTCAAACTGACTTTCCATCTATCTACTGATATTTGGAGCCAAAGTAATTTTACAAAAAATGAGCTTTACAAACGTGATAGGAAACTTAAATCAAGGATTATATATTTAGGTATTAGCCCATCTAATTTTGAGCCTATAGAAATACCGGTAAAAAACCCGAAATTAGTTTTGACGGTTGGATTGATTGATAGCCAAAGGCGATATTTTGTCAAAGGATTTGACCATTGGCTGGAACTAGTGAAGAGAAACCCACATTATCACTTTTGCTGGATTGGTTTTGCTAAACAAATGCGTTCGAATATTAAATTTCTGCCACCAAACTGCCAATTAGAGTCACCACTTAAGGTTACGGAGATAACCCCGTTTTATCAAGAGGCAAGTATCTATTGCCAACCTTCGAGGATAGAAACTTTCGGTAAGTCATTACTAGAAGCGATGTTGTTTGGATGTATTCCGGTAATTAGCTCAGAAACAGCCTTGCCGGAAGTTGCCGGTATGGCTGGGGTTGTAGTATCTCCCGATGATTGGGGAAATATAGATTTATATAATATTCAGAAAAATTATCAGCTATCGCCCAAACAAATTAGTGAAATCGCTATATTTAATTTTGCACTATCAAAAAGAGAAGAGCAAATAATGCAAAGAATTAAGGAGATCTTAAATGCCTGATAACGAGATTATCAAAATTCATAGGTCAAAGACTGATTCAAGCTACTTTTTTAATACAAATGCCGACTTGATAGCCTTAATCCCACCCAATCCAGGGCGAATTTTGGATATAGGGTGCGCATCTGGAAAATTAGGGGAAGAAATAATTAAGGCGAAATCACCTCAAGAATATATCGGCATCGAAATAGTCCCAGAAATTGCGGAAATTGCCAATATTCGGCTTTCTAAAGTACTGATCGGTAATGCAGAATCTATTCTGCCAACTATAGATTCCGAATCATTTGATTGGGTAATAATGGCAGATGTTTTAGAACATACTATTAATCCATGGTCAGTAATAGCAGATGTTTCCCGAATTTTAAAGCCTCATGGTACAGTTTTGATAAGCATACCAAACGTTAGAAATTTAGGAGTATTATTTGACCTAGTTTACAAAGGGCGTTGGGATTATACGTCATATGGCATAATGGATCAAGGTCACCTGCGATTTTTTACCCGCTCGACTATTAAAGAATTATTGACTAAAAATAAATTTAAAATTAAATCGTGCAATTCGAATTCGCGCAACCGTTGGAAAAAGTGGCGTGGTAAAACAATTGCCCGAATTCTTTCAATTGTTATTGGTAAACCGTCAGATTATGAAGAATTTATTACAGTGCAATGGATAATATTAGCCCGAAAAATAAATAGTCTTGGTAACAATGAAACCTAATAAATATTTTTAGAGACTATACTTTATTCTATGAAATTTTCTATTTTAACTCTTACCTATAATCACGCACCCTTTATTGCCCAATGTATCGAATCTGTATTAAACCAAACATATTCTAACTGGGAACTATTAATTCTGGATGATGGATCTACTGATCAGACCGGAAGTGTGATTAATCGATATTTAGCAGATAAAAGGATAAGATATTATTATCAAGAAAATCAAGGCTCTATTAATATGGCGTCAAATTATAATAAATTGCTTAGCCTAGCGACCGGCGAAATAATTACAATTTTGGATGGTGATGACTTTTGCGAACCAGAATTATTGGCAAACCATTATGAATCTTTTCAGGAGCCCGCGGTAGTTTTATCCTTTTGCCAGGTAATAGTTAAAGAGAAAGGTTGGACCTGGATTCATCCTAAAATTCAAATTAAACCTGGTGAATTGGATATCTTTAACAATAATCCTATCGGTAATGCTTATAATTTACTGCTAAAACAATGTTTTATTACTACACAGGGTGCTTCGGTACGACTGCAGGCTTTGAAAGAAATAGGTGGCTTTGTTTCTATCCCGCAGTTACATACGGTAGATTATCCTACCTGGTTAAAAATCGCCTCAATTGGTCAATTCCGGTACATTCCCAAACCACTTTCCACCTGGCGCCGTCATTCTCAACAATTAACCAGGCAACGAATTGTACCTTTGACAAAGGCTATGATTCCTTTTTTATTAAAAACACAAGATTCACTTCCCCCCCAAATTGCTCGGAATGTCAATATATCAACTTCTCAATTGCAGCACTATTGGGAAAAAATGATGACTATTATTTTAATTCGAGGAGGACGATATAAATTAATAGTAAGAGACTGGGAAACAGCCAGACAGTACTACTGGGAATCGTTCAGAAAATGGCCTGCATTCATACCTTTTTGGAGAGTTAAAGCTATACTCGGCATATTGATGTCCTATTTTCATGGTAATATGGAGTGGACAACATCTATCAGAGTAGCTTTTTCAAAAATTAAAAGCAAAATTGTCAGAAAAGCATAGTGATTGATCTAATTAAGACAAGCATAAAAGACTCTTTTATTTACAGCTTTGGCAATATTATGCTACGAATCTCGGGATTCATTCTTTTGCCAGTGTATCTTACTCAACTCTCACCTGCTGAATATGGAATTTTAGGATTATTAGAAGTAACGACCCAGGTATTGGTTCAGATCTTCAGTCTAGCGATGCATCTACCACTAATTCGGTGGTATTGGGCTCCTGAATATCACAATAAACAAAAAACAATTTTTTTTTCTACGATAATGTTTTCGAGCTTGCTAGCTGGGCTAATGCTAATAATTTTTTTACCATGGGCTTCGACTTTTGCTCAATTTTTATTCCATGATACAAATTACGCTAATCTAATACAGCTCATGCTAGTTAGCGCTAGTTTGCAGATTATTACAATGATCCCGACTACTCTGGCAAGAGTGCAGGGTAAAGCAATACTTTATACCATTTCTCATATTTTAAACTTTATTGTTAGTTTATTATTAACTCTATTTTTTATCTTAAAATTGGATATGAAGGTCGAGGGCATTTATCTTGCCCAAATTTTAGGTTATATAGTAAATATTTTATTCCTAGGACGATTTATCTGGCAAAACTCAGAATTGAATTTTGATTTCACAATATTAAAAGAAATGCTGAATTATAGTTTCCCATTAGCACTATCATCTATGGCATCAGTCTTATTGACAATTGCTGATCGTTATACATTAAATATTCTAGGGCAGTTATCCGACGTTGGTGTATATTCGCTTGGTTTTAAAATTAGCAATACTTTAAATGTTTTAGTTATTAGTTCGATAAATCTTGCACTTACTCCGCTAATTTATCAAAAAATGGAGGATCCAAATAATAAGCGATTTTACTCAAAAATCATGACTTATATGACTTTCGGAATAATGTTTTTTGTATTAGGGTTGTCGCTCTATAGCCAAGAAATAGTACAGTTATTCGCCAAAGATAAAGCTTATTGGCCTGCCTATCGCCTTGTTCCTATTCTTTGCTTTGCAATTGTTTTTGGAATGCTAAAAGACCTTTCTACTATTGGCTTGAACCTTAAGAAGAAAACAAAAATTATTGGATTGATAGTAACTATAATATCATTTATCAATGTTGGATTGAATTTTCTTTTTGTTTCACTTCTTAAGACTACTGGTGCAGCCCTGGCAATGTTATTGACCCAGGTAATCTTTTTTTTTGTAATGTTTCAAGCCGCACAAAAGCAGTATCGTATACCCTATGAAATTCAAAAAATATTTAAAATGCTTTTATTAGGAGGCTTCTTAATCGGTATAGGATTCTTTTTATTCAATGAAAATGAGCCATTGATTGTACGAATATTTTCTAAACTTTTTCTAATAATACTTTTCCCGATTGGACTTTATCTCTGGAATTTCTACGAGCCTATTGAGATTCAAACCATCAAAGGCGCCTGGCGCAAATGGCGTAATCCTTTAAATTGGAAAAAGAACCGTTCTAAGATTAAATTAGACCGTAAATAATGAGGGTTGAATTATGAGTAAAAAAACCAAAAAGTCAACATCTGCCAAAAATGTCCCTCCGCAAAATAAGAAGCCGGTTAACTGGCTAGCTACGATTAATCCCCGAAAGGCGACAATCGTAGCATTTCTTATCGTATTATTGATATTAATTATTTTTTATAAGCCCTATGTAATTGATCGTCTTGAACCGGCTGGTGGCGATCGGATGGCAAGCATTGCCCAGAGTAAATTTATCAACGATTATCGTGAACAAACTGGTGAAATTCCACTCTGGAATCCCGCCATTTTTTGTGGAGTACCGATTTATTATGCTCTCTGGTCTAATTCATTCAATCTGGATTATTTAATCAGTAAAATTAGTAAGGTAATTGATTGGAAATTGAGTTGGTTCATTTTGGCAACTGTGGGAATGTTTTTAATATTTTGGTTGCTGGAATTCCCGTGGTATTATGCCTTGCTTGGAACGATTGCCTTTCTCTTTTATCCACATTATCAGGCGCTGATCACCGTCGGTCATTTTGCCAAAGTGCGAGCGGTTTGCGCGATGCCGTTAGCCGTGTTTGGCTTTTTATATTTAGTCAAGAAGCGAAATTTTCTGTCATTTTTACTGTTTGTGATCTTTTTCTCACTCCAATTGCGTACCCAGCATTATCAGATAGTCTTTTATACGCTATTAGTTTTTATGGCTCTGGGCATACGGCAAATTGTTGAATGGGTCAAGACCAAACAAGCCCAGAAAATTTACATTTCCCTCGGATTATTCGTCGCCGGATTGGTGACCTCAGTTTTAATGTCAGCCCAGCCGTTATTTGTGACTAATGAATATACACCCTATTCCACCCGCGGCGGCCAAGCCATTAATCTAAAGGAAGATGCGGCTCAGGCAGAAGTAAAGAGTAGCGGCGTGACTTTCGAATATGCGACGCGCTGGTCGCTTAATCCCAAAGAATTAGCTACCCTGATTGTCCCGCGTTTTTATGGCGGCACATCTCAGGAACCCTACACCGGCAAAGCTTATCCGCAACTGCGGGGTCAGCCTATTCCGGGTTATTGGGGCGATATGCCGTTTACACAATCATGTGAGTATATGGGAATTTTGATCGTGATTCTGGCTTTGCTGGGCTTGTGGTATTATCGCAAAGATGGGGTGGTAATCAGTTTATTTATCCTGCTGGTATTTTCGCTATTGTTGGGCTTCGGCAGTCATTTCCCAATTTTATACAAACCACTTTTCAAGTATTTACCCTATTTTAGCAAGTTTAGAGTTCCATCAATGATTTTGATTCTGGTTGATTTCATTCTAGTAATTCTCTCGGTTTATGGATTAAAAGGACTGGTAGAAAAATTTGATTTAGCCAAATATAAATCGGCTCTAATGGTCAGCGGCTTTTTTATATTGTTCGGTTTATTCTTTTTGCTGGCGCCGGGAGTGCTGTCGTACACTTCCGCTCAGGACGCTCAATATATGAACAATCCCCAAGTCATTGAAATGTTGCGCACGGCGCGGCGTGAATTTTTACAGGCGGATACTCTACGGATGCTGGTTTTTGTAATTTGTTTCGTAGCTCTGCTGGTGCTATATAAAATGAAGAAGATTCGCCCGGATTTTTTAATTGGCGCGATTGTCATTCTGGTCGCAGTAGATATGATTAATGTCAGTAAGCGTTTCCTGAGAGCTGACGAATTAGTGGATACCAAATCCCTCGAGCGACGTTATTTTGTCGAAACCCAGTTCGATAAAATTCTCAAACAGGATCAGGAGATTTTTCGGATTCTAGGATTGGGTAATCACTTTCAAAGCAATGATTTAGCCTATCGCTATCAAATCGTTACGGGCTATTCACCGATTAAGCCGCAATTGATTCAAGATATAATTGATAACAATTTATTGGCGGGAGAGACTCAGAGCTCGTTGAACTGGAATGTGATCAATATGCTGAATGCCAAATATATTATTGCGCCCGGCATGTTGAATGAAGCTAATTTGACGATTTTGGATGTTAATCAGCAACGGAAAGAAGTGCTTTATTTAAATGAAGGCGTCCTTCCGCGGGCTTATTTCGTATCTGAAGTTAGGTTTTTACCGTCGGAAAAGGATGTGGTAGCTTTTATGAACACGACCGAGTTTGATCCGGCTAAAATGGCTTTGACGAGTGTAGCGCTTGATACTTCCGCAGGATTTGATACTGGAGGAAGCGTTCAAGTAACCGATTATACTCCCAATCGCGTGGTGCTAAACGTCGAAACCGAGCGTCCGGCCTTCTTGGTTCTGGCTGATGCTTACTATCCGAAAGGTTGGACGGCTCGCGTCAATGGCGTCGAAACACCGATTTATCAAGTCAATCATGTTTTGCGAGGAGTGTCGGTTCCAGCTGGAAATTATGCATTGGAATTTAAGTTTTTACCGCGTAGTTATCAGATAGCATCCCAGATTTCTACTATTTCTTGCGACATCGTCTGGCTTAGCCTGCTGGGAGTGTTGATTTATCAAAATCGGGAGAAGATTAAGAACCTTAAGAAAAAGCGCCCAACACCTGCCAAAAGCAACCGATGATTTTACCAATGCAACTAAAATGATTATTATCGGCGTAATTCAATGAAAATAAATATTTATCGTCATTCTGGCAATATCAAGCGCTTGCTGCTTGTTCTGGCAATTGTTATGATTTTCGCCTTGCTGAACTATACCCAGAAAATCGTCACGCGCCTGCGCCAGGATTCCGCCAATTTGATCCGGTTTTATGCTGATATTTATGCCAAAGCCGCTATGGATATGAGTGGCGACGACTTTAGTTTTATTTTTGAAGAAATAATCCAGAAAACCTCGACTCCAATGATTCTTTCGGATGCCGAGGCTATGGAACCAACCGCCTGGCGCAACATTGGCGTTCCGGATAACGATCGTTCGCCCGCTACTCTGGCTAAAGTCAAGAAGATAATGCAAGAAATGGATCGGGAAAATCAGCCAATTCCACTGAAATACGAAGATCGAGTATTGCAATATATTCATTTCGGCGATACCAATATGATTCGCCAACTGCGGCGCTTGCCCTATATCGAAATTGCCATCGTCGGGCTGTTTATTTTGCTCGGATATGTCGGCTTTTCGTTAATCCGGGAAAATGAGAAGCGCTCAATCTGGGTTGGTATGGCAAAAGAAACCGCGCATCAATTAGGCACGCCGTTGACCGCGCTGATGGGTTGGTTGGAATTGCTGAAGGATGAAATCGGTGACAATGCCAATATCAGCGAAATTGCGCGCGACATTCAGCGGTTGGAAAAAGTGGCAAATCGTTTTTCGCAGATCGGCAGTCGCCCGGTTCTAAAACCGACTAACATTAATTCGGTTATTAACGATGCCGTTTCGTATTATCGGCGCCGTTTACCACAACTGGGACCGGGCATTAGTCTGGAATTTATCCCATCTGGCGATTACATCGTCAACCTGAATGCGGATTTATTTTCCTGGGCGCTGGAAAATTTGATCAAGAACGCTATTGACGCCGTATCGCAGGAGAACGGCAAAATAAGAGTAGAATTACACCTCCTTCATGGCGGGAAGAAGATTGCCGTTGATGTCATTGATAACGGCAAGGGAATCAGTAAGAATAACCGCAAGAATATTTTCCGTCCAGGCTACAGCACTAAGCAACGCGGCTGGGGTTTAGGTCTGAGTCTGGCAATGCGGATAGTGAAGGAATACCACCGCGGACAGTTATTCGTCTTGATGAGCAAGCCCAACGAAAAAACCGTTATGAGAATCGTGCTGAAAAATCCACAGGAAAACTTGAATAGAGGCTAAGAAATAGCTTTTTAAACCTAGTGAAACAAGCCTTTAAAGATCTTTTTGTTATAAGCGAATCTCGGCTGATCGCAAAACCTATAATCAGCTATAAATGATTCTCCAAAGTGGACATCGTGTTTCTCAGTCAGTCAGTGAATTATAAAAAATACTTGCATTTTTTCCAAAACATCCGTAAATATTCGCCCGTATGGAAAAAATCAGCACATTAGAAAATCAACAAAATACCCTGAACTGGTGGTGGCAAATTAGTAATGGGGCGGTGAGATGCTGAAATAAGCGTTTAAGCAACTCTGTATTGGCATAGACCCGCCCGAAAAAAAGGCGGGTTTTTTTGTTTTATTGACAATAACGAAAAAATAACAAAGAAAGGAAATGAAAATGAAGCAACACAAATTCACCTTGTCTGAATCCGAAATGCCAAAAGCCTGGTATAACATTGCGGCTGACCTGCCCTATGCTCTACCACCGGCTTTACATCCTGGTACCCAAAAACCTATTACGCCCGATGACTTGGCACCTATCTTTCCAATGTCTCTTATCGAACAGGAAGTGAGTACGGAGCGTTTTATTCCGATACCGGAGTCGGTACTCGAGATTTATCAGCTATGGAGGCCAACGCCGTTGGTGCGGGCTTATCGGTTGGAAAAAGCCATCGGCACACACTCCAAAATTTATTTCAAAAATGAGAGCGTGAGCCCGCCCGGCAGTCACAAACCCAATACCGCAGTCGCGCAAGCTTATTACAATTACAAAGAAGGAGTCAAACGCTTGACCACCGAAACTGGCGCCGGACAATGGGGTAGTGCGCTGGCTTTTGCCTGCAATTACTTTGGTCTGGAATGCGTTGTATTTATGGTGCGCATCAGTTACGAAACCAAACCATACCGTAAATCTATGATCGAGACCTGGGGCGGTCGTATTTTCGCCAGTCCGAGTCAAGAAACTGCCAGCGGACGAGCGATTCTCGCTAATGATCCTAATTGCGCCGGTAGTCTGGGAATGGCAATTTCCGAAGCGGTTGAAGTTGCTATGAATGATAAAAATACCAAGTACTCGCTCGGCTCAGTACTAAATCACGTTATGCTCCATCAAACTATTATCGGAGAAGAAACTCAGAAGCAAATAGCCCAGACCGGTGATTACCCTGATATTATTATCGGTTGCGTCGGCGGCGGCAGTAATTTTGCCGGTTTTTCGTTCCCGTTTATTCGGGATAAAATTGCTGGGAAAAAATTGCGAGCTATCGCGGTCGAACCGACTGCCTGTCCGTCGTTGACCAAGGGTCTATATTCTTATGATTTTGGCGATACGGCTAAATTGACGCCATTGTTAGCGATGTACACGCTCGGTCATAATTTCATGCCCTCAAAAATCCACGCCGGTGGGCTACGCTATCATGGCGCTTCACCATTGGTTAGCTCGATGGTAAAAGAAGGCTTGATAGAAGCGCGCTCCTATCAACAAACTGAAGTGTTCAAAGCCGCGGTTACTTTTGCCCGGAGCGAAGGTATCATCCCCGCACCGGAAACCGCTCATGCCATCAAAGCCACTATTGATGAAGCCAAGAAGGCTGATGAGGAAGGTGTTACCAAGACGATTATGTTCAACTTCAGTGGTCATGGTCACTTCGATATGAGCGCTTACGATTCCTACTTCGCCGGGCGATTGGAAGACAACCATTTTTCAGATGCCTCACTGCAAAAGAACCTAGCTGAGCTTGCTGATTTGCCCAAAATCTAAGAGTAAAATTACTAGGTTATCGAACGGGGCGGGATAAATCCCGCCCCGCTTGTCTGTCACTGAAACTCTGGGCTGGTTTGAACAATTAAAGTTTTTTACATTCTACTCTTACGATGAAAGTCTTATATTCAAAACCTCAAGTGAAAACTATCCAGATTGATGGCCTTGGTTCAGTTACCCTGCGTCGCGACCACCGCGCCCGACGACTAACTCTGAAAGTTAAACCGGATCAGCAGATCACGCTTACTGTTCCATATTCAATTAGTGAAAAAACTGCTCTTGCCTTCCTAGAAGCCAACCGCGAATGGGCTTTAAAAAATATTCAGGCTCTGAAGGAAATTAAACCACCTATTTTCATCATAGAAGACAAACAAACCATCCAAACTCGTACTCACCGTTTGGCATTGCAACCGACTAGTGGTGACGAAATTAGAGTCGGCATCCAGCCTGGAATTATTAATGTTCAATATCCGTCTGATCAAAAGGTTAGCCATCCACGAATTCAAGAGGCGATTAGATGGGGACTGACAGCCGCTTATCGCATCGAGGCTAAACAATTTTTACCTCCAAGAGTGCGCGATTTAGCCCAACGGTACGGTTTTCGTTACAACCGACTTTTTATTAAAAACCTCAAGTCACGCTGGGGCAGTTGCTCGGCCGCCAATAATATTAACCTCAACCTGCACCTTATGCGTTTGCCGGATGAGTTGATTGATTATGTGATTCTACATGAATTGACCCATACCCAAATCAAGAATCATAGTCCGCTTTTCTGGCAGGAACTTGAGCGGATGCTGCCAGATGCTAAAGTACGACGCCAGCAATTGAAAACAATCACAGTCCAGGGATTTTTACCGTCGGTTGTAATGGAGAATTAATTTTTCAAGAAATAATTATTTAAAAACAATGATATTAGCCATCATATTAAAAAATACTAAAATTATTGTTGTTAATTTCAAAAAGGATTTTATAATTTCTAATTATGTATAAATCTCAAAAAACATCTCTCAAAAGCGAAGATCAAGATAGTAAATCTGGTGCTAATCCATTTCCTGATTGTCTCGACACTGCCGACTGGCGGAAACTGACTGCTCTCCAGAACCAATATGTCGAAGCAATTGTTACCGAGTATATCCGACTTTGCCGACCAGCTAAGGTTAGTATCCTCAGTGACACTCCTGAGGAGATTGCCTATGTGCGACAATTGGCGCTCCGTACCGGCGAAGAACAGCCGCTTAAAATTGCCGGGCATACCGTTCATTTTGACGGTTATAATGATCAAGGCCGTGACAAGGAACATACTCGCATTTTAGTTAATGATGGGCATTTGAACAGCGAACGCCTTAATACTCTCGATCGGGTCAAAGGCTTAAAAGAAATTCATCAATTGTTAGATGGTATCATGGCTGGTAAAGAAATGCTGGTACGCTTTTATTGTCTCGGTCCGCTCGGGTCAATCTTTTCCATTCCGGCTTTACAAATTACCGACTCATCTTATGTCGCTCATAGTGAAGATCTACTATATCGGCAAGGTTATAGCGAATTCCGACGACTAAATGGCTCTGATCGGTTTTTTCATTTTATTCATAGTGCCGGAGAACTCGATGAGCGCGGCTGTTCGAAAAATGTTGATAAGCGTCGGATATACATTGATTTGGAAAGTAACCGCGTATTTACGATTAATAATCAATATGCCGGTAATAGCGTGGGTTTAAAAAAGTTGGCTCTCCGTCTGGCAATCAATAAAGCCAATCACGAAGATTGGCTGGCTGAACATATGTTCATTATGGGAGTTCATCCTCTACAAAAAAAACGCACCACCTATTTTACTGGTGCATTTCCGAGCGCTTGCGGCAAGACCAGCACTGCCATGTTGCCTGGTCAGACGATCGTCGGTGACGATATAGCTTATTTGCGTGTTTCAAATGATAAAAAATGCAATGCTGTTAATATCGAATCCGGTATTTTTGGCATTATTGCCGATGTCAACCCTATCGATGATGCTTTGATTTACCGTTGTTTGACAACGCCACGTGAGCTGATTTTTTCAAATGTACTGGTAAAAGACGGAAAACCTTACTGGCTGGGAATGGGTTGCGAGACGCCGGAAAGCGGTATCAATCATTCCGGGGAATGGTTCAAAGGCAAAAAAGATGCGGCTGGGAAAGAAATTCCGCTGGCTCATAAAAATGCGCGTTATACTATGCGTCTCAGCGAGCTGGAAAATCTCGATCCACGCGCCGATGATCCGAACGGTGTGCCCATTTCAGCGATCATTTATGGCGGACGCGATTCAGATACCAATCCGCCGATTCTGCAGGCGCTTGATTGGCTTCATGGCGTTATGCTGGGTGCGACTCTGGAATCGGAAACCACCGCCGCTACTCTGGGACAAGAAGGACAGCGCACCTTCTCTCCAATGGCTAATTTGGATTTCGTTGTCGTGCCGCTCGGACTTTACATTGAGAATCATTTGAAATTCGGAGCGCGCTTAGCGAAAGCGCCACTTGTTTTTTCAACCAATTATTTCTTAAAAGATAGTTCTGGTAATTATTTGAACGAAAAGACTGATAAAAAAGTCTGGATTTTATGGGCTGAGGGTCGCGTGCATAACGAATATGACGCTATCGCGACGCCAGTCGGCTATCTGCCTCAATATAATGACCTACAAAACTTATTTAAACTGGCACTCGGCAAAGACTACAGTCGAACGGCTTATGAACAGCAGTTCACTTTACGTATTGATAAATTCATTGCCAAACTGGATCGGGTCAGCGAATTTTATCGGAATGAAACCGTTCCGGCTGAATTCAACAATCGGCTGGCTCAGCAACGGGCTGATCTGGTCAAATTGCAGGAAGAGTATCAAGCGCCAGAAATCAGTCCATTCCAAATTGTAAAAAGATAAAAAATCAATTAATGAGCACCTAGCAAAAATGCCTTGCAATTAAAAGGCAAGGCGGTTTAAATTTGCTTGCTTTTTTAGCGTTAACGAATGAAATCAAAGGAATTAAAAAATGAAACCCAATATTCACCCAGAATATAAAGAATGCACCGTTACTTGTGCTTGTGGTAATACTTTCGTGACACGCTCGACTGTCGGCGATCTCAAAGTTGAAATTTGCTCCGCCTGCCACCCGTTTTTTACCGGCAAGCAGAAATTGATTGACAGTGCCGGGCGCATCGAAAAATTTAATCGTAAATACAAGCGCGATACCCAGAAAGGTTAGCTTCTTTTAACAAGATTAACGACTTCTTCACAGCAGTGAAGAGGTCGTTTTTATTTGTATATGGCACAGAAAATATTAGTCGGCGGGCAAGCAGTGATCGAGGGCGTGATGATGCGCGTGCCGGGAGCTTATGCCACGGCGGTGCGCCGACCGGACGGCGAAATCGAGATTAAACGAGAAAATTTTACATCCATTGCCGACCGCATTCCATTTTTTAAAAAACCGCTCCTGCGGGGCATAATTAGTATGTTTGAATCGCTGAAAATTGGCCTGGCAACGATTCAACTCTCCGCCGATATTGCTATGCAGGCGGAAAATGCCGCCAAACCGGCGGATAAAACCAAGGATAGAATTGCCACTACGATTTCAATGATTTTAGCCTTTGGATTAGCCTTTTTACTGTTTGGATTTTTGCCACTGTGGCTGACGACCGAGTTGTTGAATATTGAGCGTAAGGCACTGGCTTTTAACCTTGTCGTTGGAGCCTGGCGCATCCTTTTTTTCCTAATGTATCTCTGGCTGATTTCATTTATGAAAGATATTCAGCGGCTGTTTCAATACCACGGGGCTGAACACAAGGTCGTTTTTACTTTTGAAAGCGGGCAAGATCTGACGGTCGAAAATGCTCAGCCATTTAAAACTTATCATCCGCGGTGCGGCACGAGTTTTATCTTCATCGTAATGATGGTTGGCATTTTGCTTTTTGCTTTGATAGATGCGGTGGTAATCTGGGGCTTTGGTTCGATTTCGCTGGTCGCCCGCTTGATTTATCATCTTGCATTATTACCCTTAGTAGCCGGAATCGGATATGAGTTTTTAAAGTTATCTGCCAAATTCCAGCATAAACGTTTTACGCAATGGCTGATTGCGCCTGGACTTTGGTTACAGCGAATTACGACTAAGCCGCCGACCGATGACCAGATCGAAGTCGCTATCGCGGCTTTAAAAGGCGCGTTCGGTGAGCATTATGCCGAGTTCGCTGGCCGGGAATACATAGCCGAAGCGGTAGATTAAAAGATGCGCGAACAGATTCAGACAATTATCAAACGTTATAATGACATCACGGATGAAATGTCGCGGCCAGAAGTTATCGCCGACCAGCATCGCTACCGCGAATTAGCCAAAGAGCATAAAGATTTAACACCGATTGTGGACACGGGTAATCATTATTTGCAGGTGTTGAAAAACATTGACGATGACAAGGCGATTCTCGAAGGTCATGATGAAGATTTGAAGCAACTGGCGCACGAAGAGCTCGCTACTCTTGAAGAGGAAAAGTCGCGTTTATTTGAGGAGTTAAAAAAACTTTTAATTCCGAAAGATCCCAACGATGATAAGAATGCAATTGTGGAGATTCGAGCCGGCACAGGTGGTGAAGAGGCGGCTATCTTCGCAGCTGATCTCTATCGTCTTTATTTAAAATTTGCCGAGCGCAAAGGCTGGAAAGTTGAAGAACTTTCCGGCACTCAGAACGGTTTGGGCGGCTTTAAAGAGGTAATTTTTTTATTGTCCGGCGAAAATGTCTATGGGACGATGAAATTTGAATCAGGTGTGCATCGCGTCCAGCGCGTGCCGGTCACCGAAACACAAGGACGGATTCACACCTCAGCGGCTACGGTGGCGGTTCTGCCGGAGGCTGAGGAAGTTGATATTGAAATTAATGCCAGTGAACTGCGCATCGACACTTATCGTTCCAGCGGCGCTGGCGGTCAGCACGTGAACAAAGTCGAGACCGCTATTCGAATAACTCACCTGCCGACTGGCTTGGTAGTCACGTGTCAAGACGAAAAATCACAGTATAAGAATAAAGAGAAAGCCTTGAAAATTTTGCGAAGCCGTTTACTGGCGCTTAAAGAAGCTGAAAAGGAAGCCGAAATCGCCGCCAAACGGCGCAGTATGGTCAGTACCGGCGATCGCAGTGCCAAAATTCGTACTTATAATTTTCCGCAAGGGCGCGTTACCGATCACCGCATCAATTTGACCCTTTATCGCTTGACGGAAGTAATGGAAGGTGAAATTGATGAATTGATCTCCGCTCTGCAATTGGCTCACAATACCGAGCTTATGAAGAGTTGACCACCACGAAAAGTTTTCCGCGCTGACGATTCGCTAAAAACATTTTCTATTTTACCCCAAAATCTGCTTGCTCGGCTCCAAAACAATCTTAAATTTCCATAAATACTATGGCAGAAAGAGAACGGCAAATTTGGCGAATAGTAGATGTGCTAAAGTGGTCGAGAGACTACCTGAAAGGTAAGCAGATCGAATCACCCCAGATCGAAGCCGAATGGATTTTGCGAGAAGTTCTAAACTTTAACCGTCTGGAAATATATCTGAAATATGAGCGCCCGCTTTCTCCGGCCGAGTTAGCCCGCATCAAGGCGCTCCTTTTGAAGCGGGCTAGCGGGCAACCCATTCAGTATGTACTCGGAAGTGCCGAATTTATGGGCTTGAAACTAAGGGTGACGCCGGATGTTCTGATTCCCCGACCGGAAACCGAACTGTTGGTTGAAAAAACCCTCGAATTGTGTCGTAATCGCGTGACGGCGCGCATTCTCGATATTGGTACCGGATCGGGGTGCATTGCGATTGCCTTAGCCCATTTTTTGCCGGAATGTCAGGTTGTAGCTATTGATGTAAGTGCGACGGCGTTGCAAATCGCCCGCGAAAATGCCGCCATCCATAATGTGGCTAATCGCATTGATTTCCAAGAACTCGATATTCTTCACTCACCTGAGTTAACGATGGGACAATTCGATATTATTGTTTCTAATCCGCCTTATGTCTCCGGGGATTACTATGTAAATCTGCCGAAATTAGTCAAGGAGCACGAGCCGGAAATTGCCCTGAATCCCGGAACAGACGGCTTGCTTTTTTACCGGCGCATCAGGGAATTAGCGTCTAAAATTGCGATTCCCGGTGGGGCAGTCGTGCTGGAGATCGGCGGAGATTATCAGGCGACGGCTGTGGCTGAACTTTTTTCCGAGAGTGCTTTTGATTCGGTCGCAATCGTTAAAGATTATAGCGGGCAAAGTCGGGTAATCATAGCGGAGCTGGCGAAATGAAAAATCTGCTTGCCTATTTTAAAATTATGCGTCCTTTGAATTTACTACAGGGAGGAATTGCCATTTTGGTCTGTATGGCATTGGCTGATCCAAAACCGGAATGGCTGAGTGTCTTGCTGGCTCTGGTCATTGTCTGGGCTTATACCGGAGCCGGCAACATCCTGAACGACTATTTTGACGTCGAAATTGATCGCATCAACCGCCCCCAGCGACCGATTCCGGCTGGCTTAATTCAGCCACGCACCGCATTATTTTATGCTATCTTTTTATTCGCCTTGGGAACGGCCGCCGTAGTTCCGGTTTTCAATCGCCAGTTAGCAATCATCATCCCTTTCGCCTTATTTTTTCTAATAACCTACACTAAATTTTTCAAACCGCGTCCGTTATGGGGGAATCTGATTGTATCGGCGATTCTCGGAATGACGTTTTTATTCGGTTCATCCATTTTTGGTGATATTCGGGTAGGGATTGTTCCTTGTTTGCTGGCTTTTGGTTTTAATTTTGTGCGAGAAATTGTCAAGGATATGCAGGACGTTGCCGGCGATCAAGCTCGGGGGGCGCGGACTTTTCCTCTGGTTTACGGATTAACCGCCGCCCGTCGTCTGGTAATTGTGGCTACGCTGATTCTTATGGTTGGCGCGTTAGTTCCTTTTTATCTGAAAATATACGGAAAGTTTTATTTGCTGATTCTGGTTTTGACAGTTGAAATCCCGCTGATTTATGTTATATTTTCAATTAGTCGCGATGCTTCCGCGACCAATTGCGGCCGTATAGCGGCGATTTTGAAAGGTGATATATTTTTTGGCCTGCTGGCTATTTTTGCAGGGAAATTTTAAATGACACAATTTGTTCATCTCCACAATCATTCGGATTATAGTCTATTGGACGGAGCTCAATCTATCGAATCTCTGGTAAATCGGGCAGTCGAGCTGAGTATGCCAGCTGTTGGCTTGACCGAACACGGCAACCTCTTCAGCGCGATTCATTTCCTTAAAGCCGCCAATACAAGTGGCTTGAAGCCGATCCTCGGATGCGAGATTTATGTGGCGGATAATAACCGTTTTGATAAAAAATCGCGCGAACAAGGTGGTAGCGGCTATCATCATCTACTACTATTAGTTCAGAATCGCCAGGGATATGAGAACCTGATTAAGTTAGTCAGTCTTGGCTACCTGGAGGGATATTATTATCGGCCAAGAGTGGACAATGAACTTCTGCGAAAGTATAATGCCGGACTGATTGCTACCAGCGCCTGTATCAAAGGGCGCATTCCGGATTTAGCCATCAAAGGCGATTATGAAAAAGCCAAGCAGTTGGCGCTGGAATACGCTGAAATTTTCGCTGGTCGCTTCTATCTGGAAGTGCAAAACCATGGCATTGATGATGAACTGCGTTGGTACGAAATTGCTAAAAAATTGTCCGCTGAAATCGGTCTGCCGCGCCTGCTAACCAACGATACTCATTATACTTTACCGGAACATTGGGAAGCTCACGATGCCCATCTTTGCATTGGCACCGGCAAAGAAATGAGCGATCCTGACCGGATGAAATACGAACAACATGAGTATTGGGTTAAATCGGCTGAAGAGATGGCGGCTCTTTATCCCAACGATCCTGAGATAATCGAAAATACGCTGAAAATTGCCGAACAGTGCGATTTTAATCTGGAGATGAACCAATATTATCTGCCGGAATTTCCTATCGCGGAATCCGCTAAGGTAAAAACTGCCGATGAATATCTGGCTCAACTGATCGAGGAACGACTTCCAGGTCGCTATCCAGAAATTACACCAGAAATTCAGGAGAGAGTGGATTATGAGTTGGGAGTAATCCGCCAAATGGGTTTCGCTGGTTATTTTCTGATTGTCCAAGATTTTGTGCATTATGCTAAAAATAATAACATCCCGGTCGGACCGGGGCGTGGTTCAGCCGCTGGCAGTATCGTGGCATATATTTTAGGCATTACTAATATTGATCCCCTAAAATATAAACTTATATTCGAGCGTTTCCTAAATCCGGAACGCATCTCTATGCCGGATATTGACATTGATTTTTGCGATACCAAACGCGGCGCCGTTATTGATTATATTCGCAAGAAATATGGCGAGAACTGTGTGGCTCAGATCATTACTTTCGGGAAAATGAAAGCAAGAGCGGTGATTCGCGATGTCGGACGGGTTCTCAGTATGCCGCTGGCGGAAGTTAACCGAATCGCTAAACTGGTCCCAGAACAAATTAATATCACTCTTGAAACCGCCATTAACAATACTCCGGAACTGCAGGAAGCCGTCAATATTGATGAACAGCATCAGAAATTGTTTGCAATTTCCAAGGTTTTGGAAGGCTTGAACCGTCACGCTTCCACCCATGCCGCCGGAGTCGTAATTGCCCCGGGCAATCTGACGGATTACGTTCCACTTTACCAGTCAAGCAATGGCGAAGTCACCACCCAGTATGATATGAAATGTATTGATCAGATCGGCTTGCTCAAGGTTGATTTGTTGGGAATCCGCAACCTCAGCGTTATTGACAATACACTCGCGATGTTAAAAGCTAAGGGCATTGAACTCGATATAGATAAGATTCCGGAAAAGGATGAAGAAACCCTTGCTCTTTTCGGCGAAGGCCGCACGATCGGCATTTTCCAGTTTGAGTCTTCCGGAATGCGGGAGTACCTGAAGAAGCTGAAACCGTCCGGCATCGAAGACTTGATCGCAATGAATGCGCTCTACCGACCGGGACCTATGGAAATGATCAATGACTTTATTGATCGCAAGCAAGGTCGCAAACCAATTACTTATTTGCATCCTTTGCTGGAACCGATTCTCGTGGATACCTACGGTATTATCGTTTATCAGGAACAGGTTATGCAAATTGCCCATCAGGTAGCCGGCTTCTCGCTGGCTAAAGCCGATTTGATGCGCAAAGCTATGGGCAAGAAGCAGAAAAAAACTATGGAATCCCTTAAAAAGGAATTCGTTGAAGGTGCGATCAAAAACGGTATCAAGCGTTCGGTTGCCGTCCAGATTTATGAATTAATTCAGCGTTTCGCCGAGTATGGATTCAATCGCAGTCATTCTGCCGCTTATGCCATTCTCGCCTATCAGTGCGGCTATTTGAAAGCTCACTATCCGGCTGAATTTATGGCGGCTAACCTTTCGAGTGAAATCAATGACACCGACCGAATCACGATTCTTGCCAATGAAGCCCGCAATATGGGTTACGAAATCTTACCGCCCGATGTGAATTATAGCGAAGTTCGCTTCATTCCGGAAGGGAAAGCGATCCGGTATGGTTTGCATGCTATCAAGAACGTCGGCGAGAAAGCCGCTGAAAATATCGTCGCCACCCGCCAGACCGAAAAGCAATTTCGTACTCTTTTTCAAATGGTTGCGGCTCTGGATTTGAAAAGTGTCAATCGTAAAGTTCTCGAAAGCTTAATTGCGGCCGGTGCAATGGACTCGCTGGAAGGCACTCGCGGTCAGAAATTTGCCGCCATTGACACTGCTATTCAATACGCTACGCATATTCAAGAAGAAAAAAACAATAATCAGGTGAATCTTTTTGGAATCGCTAACGGTGCGCCGCAGGCTACTTTGAGTGAACCGCGTTTACCGGATGTAGCTCCCTGGGAGGATTCCGAAAAGTGGAATAAGGAAAAAGAACTGCTCGGTATGTATTTAAGTGGGCATCCGCTATTGGAGTATTCGACGGAAATAGAATCCTTTTCCAATTACGATTTCACCGAGCCGCTATCCAATCTGGATAAGTCCAATGTCAAATTAGGCGGACTGATTGCCAGCATCAAAACTATGACCGATCGGAAAGGTCGCCCGATGGCATTTATCAATCTTGAAAGCCTGAACGGCAAGGTCGAATTAATCGCCTTTGCCGATATTTATGAAAAGTATCGTGAACATTTAAAAATCAATTATCCCATCTTTGTCAGTGGAAATGTCAATTGCCGGAATGAAGACGACGCCAAGATTATTGTCGAGGAAATCAGCCCCTTGCGCGGCTTGCTTAACCGCAAGTCCAAGAGACTGCACGTACGCATTAATGTCAATCAATTTGGTACTGAAGATCTGGAAAATCTCAAAAAATTACTCGCGAAACATTCCGGCGATTGCCAGCTGTTCCTGCATCTCTATGACGGTAATGGCGACAGCAAATCAATCCGTGCGGGGAATTTGAAAGTCAGCGCCGATCGCGAACTGCTCGATATTCTAAAGAAAACTTTTGGCGAAGAAAACGCTTGGGTGGAATAATGATCGCAGTTATTCAAAGAGTCAGCCAAGCCCACGTGACCGTCGAAGGCAAAATTGTCAGCCGGATTGGTCAGGGATTGGTGATTCTACTGGGCGTTTTTCAGAATGATGGTGATGCGGATGCCGCTTTTCTATCAGATAAAATTGCTGGTTTGCGGATTTTTGGGGATGAACACCAAAAAATGAATCTCTCGATCAAGGATGTTGGTGGCGCGGCGTTGGTAATTTCGCAATTTACCTTATGCGGCGATTGGCGCAAGGGTCGCCGGCCAAGCTTTATCTCAGCCGCTGATCCAGAAACCGGGCGGCGGCTCTACGAGAAATTTATTGCTGATTTAAAAATTGCCGGGGTTCCGACCGAACAGGGTGTTTTCGGGGCAATGATGGCGGTCAATTTAGTCAATGACGGTCCGGTAACTTTCGTACTTGATAGTAAATTACGGTGAAATTATGCGTTCTAAGGAACCTGCCGTCTATAGACTTCCGATAACAGCTTGGCCCGAAAGCGATCGCCCGCGTGAAAAGCTGATGAAAGCTGGACCTATGAAATTGACGGAAGCTGAACTGCTAGCTATTTTATTACGTAGCGGAGCCGGAGGCAATTCGGCTCTGGATGTCGCCCGTGAGATTCTGCGTAAAAGCGGCGGACTGAATGCTCTGGCTCAAATGGATTATCACGATATTCTGAATCTGAAAATTAGAGGTATCGGCCCAACTAAA
>Ga0208196_1000952_pt1 | contig 33882 bp, 27 predicted proteins | sample AD_JPNNA7_MetaG_FD_184443 | JGI IMG/M metagenome (GOLD analysis project Ga0208196, IMG submission 184443) | Active sludge microbial communities of municipal wastewater-treating anaerobic digesters from Japan - AD_JPNNA7_MetaG (SPAdes) (version 2) | ecosystem: Engineered > Bioreactor > Anaerobic...
GTTTCTTCATCCGAGGGTGAGCCAGGCAGCACAGGCACCGCATCGCAAGAAGCATGGCTCTGTTCTTCGCTCTGCTCTTCTCTGCTCTCGCTCTGTTCTTTTCTGTTCTGTTCTTCTTCTGCTCTATTCTGCACCGTTACATCACCGTTACAGTAACGGTTCTGTAACGTTACATTTTCTTCTTTCTCGCTGATTCTTTTAGAAGCACGGTGGCGCTTCACTCGCTCGGCTGAATTGTCGGATTTCAGTTGAAGGCGCGAAAAGTTGAAAAATTTCCAAGTTTCATCCATGAAACCGAGCTCGAGAAAGAGCGTTTTCGTTTCAGCGAGCGCCCGGCGGCTGATGCCGAGGGCGCGCCGAATTTCATCTTCGGTATAGTCACCGTCACCGCCAGTTCCAAGGTGCTCTTCGCCGTGTAGACAGAGCAGCGCGATATACCGTCGCTGCATCTTTTCGGACATCCCTTGAATCCGCGCGTGGTGAAGCCAGCTTGTGTATAATCGCAGCCAAGGCATCGCCATAAGTCACCCCCGCTCTCAGCGCGCCGCTCATTCGGCCGCGGCCCGGCCGTTCTTCGCGGCGAGCCAGCTTTCGAAGTGCGGCTTGCTGATATAGAGGCGGCGGCCGAGGCGCACCAGCGCGCCGGCTTCTTCGAGTTCTTCGCGGTTCGAGAAAACGGCCCAGCGCAACGCGCCGGCCGAGCGAAACACGCTGGGATACCTTGCCGCCAAATCCTCGATTCGGTAAAGCGCCTCAAGCTGAATCATGTTTCACCCCCCTTGAACGTGTCGAGCTTCATGCTCGCAAGTCCAGTATAGAGCCGGTGAGCACCCCCCTTTACAGAATGGCCCCCGAAAGGGGGGCTCATTTTGTAACGCTTGCTGGGCGGCTATTTTCGGCGGGCGAGATACGTTTTCAACGCCTCGGCGGTAGGCGGCTTGAATCGGCCTTCGCAGAGCGGGGCGAGGTAGCGCTCGATTGTCTCTTGAATCCACAGCCGGCGAAGTTCATTCAGGGCCGCCCCCGGCTCGGCTTGCGTGGATTCGAACCATTCGGGCTCTTCGGGCAAAAACTCAAGCTCGGCTTCCAAGTCCCACAAGCGCCCGGCGAGTTCTTCCCACTTGGCCCCAGGCGGCCGCCCCCGCGGGCGCTCGGATAAGCCAGCATGGCGCAGGGCTTCAATGACCGGCCCGACAATCGGCTTCTTCGCCGGCCCATCCAGCGCCCTCCATACATCCGAGAGATATTTCCGGCTTCGCTTCGCCGCCGGGACGGGACACAGCAACCTGAAATAATGGCTCTCGAGCAAGTCAGCCAACCGCTTGATTGCTTCGCGCGTTTCTTCATCGTCCGGCGCGAGTCCCCAGCGCTTGCGATATTTTTTGTCTTTTCGGATAGACTCGAAGAGATTGATTTCGTACATTTCCCCCGCTCCCCCGGCTCATTCGGGCCGGCGAAATTCTAGGAGCTTGCCCGTCGCGGGCGCGCCCATTACTTCGCGAATCATCCGCTTCATGGCTGAGCGCCGCTCGGCGCGCTCGAGCCATGATTCGGGCTCGCGAAAGGGCTTCACCTTTGCTGATTCTTTGAGTCTCGCCATGAGCTCGGCGCGCTCGATTTCTTCGCGGCTTCGTCGCTTTTTTGCCATCACTCCCCCAGCGCCCGGCGGGCTTCTTCGAGAGCGTGGCCCGCGGCAAGATGGCTGTAGTGCCGCACCATTTCAAGCGAGCGGTGGCCGAGCAGTTCGGCCAGCGCGGAGAGAGAAACGCCCCGCATCACCAGCTTGGACGCGTAAGTGTGCCGCAAATCGTGAAGGGTGCAGCCCCGAATCCCGGCCCGCTTAAGCGCGCCAGCCCAGGACGTTTTCAGACTTGAGACGGGCTTCGAGGGGTCAGCGGGCGAAGCGAATATAAGCTCGGTCACGGTGGCCCGCTCGCCCTTGAGGCGGCGCAGTTCTTCGGCGGCGGCATCGCTCAGGGGCAGCGCCCGGCCGCGGCGGCCCTTCGTCCCGGCGGCCTCGAGCGTGATTTGTCGGCGGGCGAAGTCCACTTGCCGCCAGCGCAAGCCGGCGACTTCACCGAAGCGCGCGCCCGTGGTGAGCAGCAGCAGCACAATCGGGTACAGATACGGCGAGCGAAATTTTTCATCCGCTCGAAGCGTGGCCTCGCGGCAGGCAGCAAGCAAGCGCGCCTCTTCATCCTCGCTGAGAAAGCGCTCGCGGCCCGGCCGGGGCTTCGGCCGCTTCACCGCATCGGCCGGGCTTTCTTTCACCCAACCCCATTCGCGCACGGCCAAAGTGAACAGCGTTCGAAGCGCTTTCAAGTAATGCGCGGCCGTCGTGGTGCTCACCCCGCCGGCCAGCGCGGCGCGTCGCCCGCGGGCGTCGCCCGGCCCCTCGGCGGCCAGCTTGTCAAGGGCGGCTCGGATGTCAGCCGGCGTGATTCGGGCGAGCAGTTTCGCCCCGAGCTCGGCGCGCCACCAAGCCAGCCGGCTCGCATCCGTCGCCTGGGTGCTCGCCGCCTTTTGCTTGAGCACGGTTTTTTCGTAACGCTTGATTGCATCGCCCAGCGTCCGGCGCTCGCCCTCGGGCTTGGGCATCACTCGGGCCTCTTCGAGCTCGAGTTCTTTCGCCCGCGCCCAGCGCTCAGCCAGCACTTTCGAAGTGAAGCGCTTTGTGATGGCCTTGTGGCCGCGCTTTACGATGATACAGTCCCACCGCGGCAAGCCGCTCGGCGTCGTGATTCTCCGAATACAAGCCATTTCGCACCCCCGCGCTTGAATTGACTACAAGCCCATCTTACACCCTATTCTTCACTCTGTCTATTACCTTTTTTATTACCCCGGCATATAAAAGGCAATACAGGCGGGCCTTGACTTCGGCTTCCCAAGCCGAGGGTCGCGGGTTCGAATCCCGTCGCCCGCTCCAAAATAAAAGGCCGTCCCCACCGGGACGGCCTTCGTGTTTGTGTCGCTGGCCGCATACCTGCAATGTGACGACATGACGGCCTGGAGTGCGGCGGCATGACGCCGCTCTGGATGGGCGCGGAGCGCAGGGCACACTCGCGGAGTGCGAGTCGGCGCATACTGTGAAATCTCGGCGCCCGCGCCGCGGGAAACCAGAGCGCAGACTTGTCTGCGCACTCCATGGTGCGTCCCGCGCTATCCGGAGCGCCGACGTGTCGGCGCCCGCCTGGTATTTTTCATTATGCCCAGTACCACCCGGACGATATGATGACTTCGGTTCGAAACGACCGCTCGTGAACAACGGTTCGGAGGTGTGACAATGGAGCTGTATGAGGCCATTGCGCGGCGGCGGACGGTGCGCGAGTTCCGGTCTGACCCGGTTCCCGAAGCGGCCATCCGCCGGGTGCTGGCGGCGGGGCTGCGGGCGCCCTGCAACGCTCATCTCAAATCCTGGCAGTTCGTCCTGCTGCGGGACCGCGACCGGCGGCGCCGCGTTGTGGCCGAGGGGCTCAGGGCCCGGGACATGAAAGACCCTGCGGAGATCGAGCGCTTCCTCCAGCGATTCACCGATGAGACGCTCAAGGCGGTGTACCGGCGGTCGCTCCCGCGGCAGCTTTCCATGATGCTCGAGGCGCCCGAGGTGCTGGTCGTCTTCTACCGGATGAAGCCCCTGGCCGATTGTCGCTCGCTGTTCGAGCTCAATCCGCTGGCCTCGGCCTGGATGTGCATTGAGAACATCGTGCTGGCCTTGGCTGCGGAAGGCCTGTACGGGTGCACCTACACGCCGTACGACGCCGCGGGGCTGAAGGAGGCCCTGGGCGTGCCGCCGGGCTGGGAGGCCACCGCGATCATCCCTTTTGGCTATGCCCAGACGCCGCCGGAGCCCAATGCAGCGGAAGACGTCGGTCCCCGGTTGCATGTGGATGCCTGGGTTGAGCCGGGCGTGCCCGGTTAGGCCGCGGCAGGTTGTGAAAGCGGCGCCCCGACGTGGCGGCGCTTCGGTTTCCCACGGGTAAGCGGCTCAGCCGGAAAACGGTCCGGGAACGGACACGACCGGGCCGAAGGGATCCGCCGGGAGCTTGGCGAACCATCGCATCTCGTAAGGCATCAGCATGAGGTACTCGTGCTTGCCGTGGTCGAACTCGCGGCCGGAGGCCGCGAGATACATGAGTTTTCGAACGCGCGCACGGCAGCAGGGCGCGGTGTAGTGAATTTTCGTTTCCGGCACGGGGGCGGTGACGGTATCATGGGGCCACGCCGGAGATCGGACGCCATCGCCGGTCTGGGAGGTTCCGATGGACTGGTTCCGCAGCATTCTGGTGGGCCTCATCACCGCTGTGGCGGGCGGGGCGGGCGCGGGGTGGTTGGCCCACCTGTGCATCGGCTGGTACCGCATCAGCAGCCGTGAGGGGGCGTCCGGCTGCTTCCTCGTGGCCATGGCCGGATTCGGATGCCTCGCCGGCTTCGCCGTCGGCTTGGTCTGCGCCCGCTTGGTGGCCGCCGGGGCCTCGGCCGGATTTTTCCGGGAGCTGGGGCTGGCGCTCGGCGTCACCGCGGCTCTGCTGGGCCTGGCCGCCCTGTTCTGCCGGCAGGGTGCCGACCGGCCGCCCACACTGGACGGACGGGAGCTGGAGGTGGAAGTCGAAGTGCGCCTGCCGGCCGGGCAGGTCCCGCAGCCGCTGCGCGACGGCGACATCCCGCCGTACGTGACCATCACCGCCGACTCGGGTGAACGACACCAGACCAGTGGCTCCCTCCGTGTGGCCGACGCCTGGCTGGAGGAGGGCCGCTGGATCGTCCCCGGCGCGGTGGCGCTGGAAACCAGCGACCCCGGCAAAACCCTGGGGGTGAGGCTCCCCGGGCAGGAGACGCAGTTCTTCCGCCTGCCGCTGCCCGCTCGACCGGATCCGGCCGTCATGGGCTGGAGTCCGTGGCTGGACGAGCCGACTTTCGGCAACCTGACCCCTGTCACCCCCGAAGCGGCGCTGGCGGTGCGCTGCCGCGTGCGCGTCACCGAGCCGGACCCGGACGCCCCCGCCCAGTGAAGCGTCCGAGATCATGCCAAAGGTTCCGGTTGGCCGGGCAACGCTCACCAAGGCGCCAAGAAGCAAGCCGACTGGTTTAATGTTAGGACAGTCAACTCTGGTCGTGGCGGATCTTCAGATACAGCCATAGCGGAACATCCGTTCGCGACGTGTCCCGATCGTTTATCCGGAACGGATTTTCCGTAGGAAGATGGACGGGTAGTTCGGGAATTGATCCGCCACTCGAGTCCCGTCCGGTTTGGTGGTCTTGGCGCCTCAGCGCGCCGGTTTGGCCGAAAAAAACCGGTCCCCCCGCGGGGACCGGTCAATCGAGGTTACCAAATGAAATCCGGCCGGCTGGACAAGCCGGCCGGCCGAATGGATTTATGGCGCCGTGACGAAGTAATAGGCGTCGAGGGTCAGGCCGGAGTAGGCGGCGTAGCCCCGGATGCCGATGTACCAGGTGCCGGCGGTGGGGTTGTTCACCGTGACGGTCTCGTTGTTGCCGCTGAGGTACGGCCGGTAGTCGTACGCGGTGGTGGTGGGCTGGGCGCCGCGGCGGACGTACAGGTCGGCGTCGCCGGTGCCGCCGGAGATGGCGATCTCCAGCACGGCCATGCCGGCCGGCACGTCGATGGTGTAGTACTTCCACGAGGACTTGGCGCCCGACAGATTGGTCACGGTGAATCCGTCACCCTGGGGCGGTTCGCCGCCCTCGTCGTAGTTGACGGTGAGGGTCACCCCGGCGAACGTGCTGTAGGCACGCAGTCCGATGTGCCAGGTGCCGGCCGCCGGGCTGGCTACAGTGACCGTCTCGGCGTTGCCGCTGAGGTATGGCCGGTAGTCGTAGGCGGTGGTGGTGGGCTGGGAGCCGAGGCGGACGTACAGGTCGGCGTCACCCGTGCCGCCGGAGATGGCGATCACCAGGTTGGTGGCGCCGGCGGGCACGTTGACGTAGTAGTACAGCCACTGGGAGCTGCTGGCGCCGAGGTTGCTCACGACGCTGCCGTCGGTGAGCTCGTTGCCGGCCGGTGGCGCGGTCACGGTGACCGAGGCCGAGGCGCTGTCGGTGGCGCCGTCGTCGTCGGTGACGGTCAAGGTCACGGTGTAAGTGCCGGCGGCGGCGTAAGTGTGGCTGGGATTGGCGGTGGTGGCGGTGCCGCCGTCGCCGAAGGTCCAGGCCCGGCTGGCGATGGTGCCGTCGCTGTCGGTGCTGGTGTCGGTGAACGCCACGGTCAGGTTGCTCACCGAGGAGGTGAACGCGGCGTTCGGGGCGACGTTGGCCGAACCTTCCGTCCAGCTCACCGTCAGGCTCACGCCGGAGAAGGCGCTATAGCCGTACAGCCCGATGTAATAGTAGCCGGCACTGGGGGACGCCACGGTGCAGCTTTCCACGTTGCCGCTCTTGTAGGGCCGGCAGTCGTAGAGACTGGTGGTGGGCTCGGCGTTGAAGCGCGTGTACAGGTCGGCGTCACCCGTGCCACCGGTGGTGGAGATGACCAGATTGGTGGCGCCGGCGGGCAGGTTGACACGATACCGCACCCACGCCCCCTGGGCCCCGGCGAGGTTGGAGACGGTCTGGCCGTTGGCCAGATCGTACGGCGTGACGCTCACGGTGACCTGCTTGGAGACGGTGTTGGTGGCGCCGTCGTCGTCGGTTACGGTGAGGCCCACGGTGTAGGTGCCGGCGGCGGCGTAGGTGTGGCTGGGAGTGGCGGTGGTGGCGGTGCCGCCGTCGCCGAAGGTCCAGGCCCGGCTGGCGATGGTGCCGTCGCTGTCGGTGCTGGTGTCGGCAAAAGTGGCGACCAGTTCATTGACGGCGAAGGTGAAGTTGGCCACGGGCGGGTTGTTGGTGGTGCCGCCACCCACAGTCACGGTGTGGAATTCCGTTTCCAGGTTCAATCCGGTGACCACCACGGTGACCGTGCCGGAGGTGAAGCCGTGGCTGATGGTGGCGACGCCGGACGCGTTGGTGTAGCCGGTGTAGACTGTGGAACCCTGGTTCAAGGAAACCAGCGCACCGGCAACGGCCGCGCCGCTCGCGGTGACCGTGGTGGTGAAAGCGGTGCCGCTCGAGACCGCCGTGTTGCTCAGGGTGATGGCCTTGGGGGCGGCGGTGCGCACCTGCACACTGGCGTCGCCAAAGATGGTCCAGGTCTTCAGGGTATCCAGGTCGTCACTGGCGGCGCTCTCGGCGTACGCGAGCACCATGCCGTTGAACACGGTGCTGCCGAAGGTGGTCTTGCCGTAGGTGGTGCTGGTGCCGTCGCCCGGGTTGGCGGCATAGTCATAGCCGCCCGTCAGCAGGTCGTTCATGTAGTCCTGGCCCCGCATGGGCGGCGTCCAGGGCAGGTTGATGGTGGCCATGAGAACCGCCACCGCGCCGCCGCCGCTCTTGCGCAGCCAGCGCTCGGCGAAACACTCGGTGGTCTTGTGGAACGTGCCGTTGACGCACGCCACCGAGTAGATCACCGGCAGCATGTCGCCGTTGGTCAGGGCGTCGATGTTGGTGGTGCTGAAGCCGGAGGTCACCCAATAGGTGTCGGAGCCGTGACCGCAATAATTGATGACGCTCAAGCCGGCGTTGATGGCGCTGGCGACAGTAGCGGCGGTGGGACTGCCGTAGGCCTCGGTCACGCTGGTGTAGGTGTAGGGGAGGAGCTTGTTCTCCTTAATGACGTCGATGTGGGCGTAGTCGATCTCGCCGTCATCGCCGATCCCGGAGCCCTCGCTGGAGCCGATGCCCAGTCCCTTGGAGTACCAGGTGCCGCTGGTGGCCTTCTCATAGGTGATGGCCTTGTTGATCATGGTGGTCACTTCGGCGGCGCTGGCGGCGGGGAAGCGGCCGATGACCAGATCGGGGAAGTTGTCGGAGCCGGCCACACAGCCCAGCATGGGATCGGTGGGGGCGCTGGAGCTGGTGCCGAGGTCGGACTTGATATCCGCCCAGTCGCCCACGAGCTGCACGTACAACAGGTTCGGATTGGCCGTGTAAGCGGACTGGATGGTGGTCTTGACGTTGGTGCCCGTAGTCACCTGCTGGGTGCTTACCTTGAAGCCCTTCTGCCGCTTCCAGGTGATGTACGGTTCGATGGCGGTGGCGTCGCGGCTGGTGTAGATGACCAGCATGTCGCCCATATCCTCCAGTTCATTGGCGAACTTGAGGCCATCGGCCTGGGGGTTGTAGTTGATGAACAGCGAGCGGTACATGCTGTCCATCTCCCGGACCAGCCGTTTCGGCTGGGCGGGCAGCGGATTGATGCTGTCCTCCGCCTCTTCGGGGACGAGGACCAGGCGGATCGTCTGGTGCACTTTCAGCAGGCCGGTCCGGGGCAGGTATTGGAACGGGTGGACGAAGACGGTCAACCCGCGGACGTCGCGGAGGATGAACGGGTCACTGACCCGGGCGATCTCCTCGGGATAGATCTTGAGCGTCTGGGCATGCGGGTCGGTCCAGTAGGGGATCGAAGCGGGATTCTGGTTGCGGTAGATCACGCCCTTGGAGGGAAGCATGGGGTGTTCCAGAGGGACGAGGTCGAAGTCGGCATCCAGAATCTCGACGCTGTAATTGCCCTCGGCGGGCAGTTGGACTGTGGCGCTGAGGACGGGCAGCTCGGCGTAACCGCGCTGGTGGGTCCAGACACCGCCCTCGAAAACGAGTTTGGAGTAGGTCTGATTGTTGGCTTGAATCTGTTCCACACGGTAGTCGCCCAGCTCGAAGGTCAGCACGAGCCAGCCCTCGTCGCTCCACGACACGTTGTAGCCCCGGTAGCCGAAGCTGAGACCGGCGGCCAGCGCAAGCAGCATCAGGACAATCGCGAAACGTCGTACACGCATTCCAACCTCCCGTGAAAAATAAGGGTCAGAGGATTCGTCGCCGGCGGCCTGTTTCCCGCTGGGTCGGGTTGAGACGCCGACTGATGAGTCGGCGCCATCCAGCTCGGCTCCGACACGAAATCCGGATAGCGTCGTCCGCTCTGGCCGGACGACCGATCTCTGGCACCGAAATCAGACATGGGATCGAATGAATCCACACCCGCTACCAATCAGGGAAATTCCAACGGACAGTTATATTCAAAGTAGGGATCGGTGCGATTTGTATGAAAAGTTTTTCAAATTATGTTGAAAATGTTTCTGCGTCTCGGCTTGCAGATTTCGGAACCGGATTTGACCGGTCCGTCTGGAACCGGTTGTGGCGAGTGGAGTCAAACGTGCAGCGACGCCGGAACGTCCGGCAGATTCCGGATGCACGTGGAGAGAGGCACCTCCGGGCGCGTCAGGGTCAGGTTGCCGAGCGCCGGGACGACGGGCTACCGGTTGGATGTGCGCACCGGTAGCCGCCGGTGGTTGATCGTGCCGGCGGCCTATCGGGGCGGGCGGCCGCGGCCGAGGGTCAGGTAGAAGCGTCCGCCCACCTGGGCCGGATCGCCCGGGTAGCCCAGCGCCTTGAAGTCGAGGCGCTGCTTGACCTCGGGGTAGATCTTGCGCCGGTGCTCCGGCAGGTCCATGCCCTGCGCCCCCTGGTGGCAGCGGACGCAGTGGACGGCCTCCGTGGAGTGGCAATCGGTGCAACCCAGCGCCTTCGGGGCAGCGACCACGCCGTGGTGGATGGCCGAGTACATCCGAGTCTCAACGAAGCCGTACTTGCCCGAGTAGGGCAGGCCCACCGCCTTCATCCCCTCGGCAATGGCGCCGGACCAATCGAAGCGGACCCAGTAGTCGGAGAGGAACCGCGGCATGGCCAGGGTCTTGTTCTCGGTGTCGTACGGCTGCACGGCGGTATGCAGCTTGAACGGGAAGATCCGCGCGGCCGGGTTGCGCTTCTCGCCCACGGGCGCGTTGAGCACCACGGCGGCGGCCGGGTCGATGGTGTCGCCCAGGAGGGCGGCGTGACGGGTGCCGTCGAACCAGAGGTACACCGGCGTGAGGTTCCGGCCCCAGGTGAGCGCGCCAAATCGCTTGTCATAGGCGGGCATGCCCAGGTTGTCCCTGGTCTCGGGTCGGTCTTGGCCGGCCTGGGAATAATCCCGCCGCAGCAGGGTGGGCGTCTCGCGGGCGAAGGCGGGGATGTGGCACGTCTCGCAGGCGATGGCGCGGACGTGGTCGTCGAGGTGCCGGGACAGCGGTCCCGACACGCCGTGCGGCGTCGGCCCGTGGCACTTGCCGCACTCCACGCGGCCCTCCACCGCCGGCGCGCTCAGCGACATCCCGGCGATCCGGTGCTGGGTGGTGGTGTGGCAGTTCTGGCAGCGCATGTTCAGGGCGCCCATATGGACGTCATACTCGGGCTTCGGATCGGCCATGACGGGCTCCAGGTCTCCGTGCTTGGCGTTGGTGGCGCCGCCGCTGTGGAAGTGGCAGGAGCCGCATGCCTGCCGCGACGGACGCCCCACTTTCCGCGCCACGGCCGGCAGGTCCACGCCCGCCGCCGGCAGGCCGGCGTTGAGGGGATCCTTGCGGTAGTTGCCGGTGGTGTCGTGGCAGACGAGACAGTCGAGATTGGCCGGGTTGCTGAAATTGAAATCCTTGTCCTGCTTGCCGTAGCCGATGTGGCAGGCAGCGCACTGCTGCATGTTGGGCGCGATGGCGATGCAGTAGTTGTTCACCATCAGGGTGAGGCTGATGTCCTTCCGGTGCTCGTAGCCGGCCAGCGTGGGCGAGAAGCCCTGCCAGCGCCAGTGGGCGGTGCCCAGCAGGTCCTGGCCCACCTGCGGATGGCAGCTCAGGCAGGAGCGGGTCACGTCCTGCGGGGTGGGTGCGGCGCCGAGGCTGACCAGCCGTTCGTGGTCCGGCGTCCATGGGTGGTGACAGTCGTCGCAGCCGGTGGGGGCGGAGGCCGGCTTGAGCTGGCCCTCGTGGCAGCCGATGCACTGGCGATGGTACGCGCCTTTGAGTCCGATGCGCGACGGGTCGTCCGCCTCGCCGGGCTGGGCGTGGCAGCGGGTGCAGCTTTGGGGCGGCCGGTCGGCCAAATCGTCGTGGCAATCGGCGCATGGGCCGCCCAAGCGGACCTCCATCATGGCGTGGAGGGTCTTGAGATCTTCGCCCACGCGGTCATCGTCGCTCATGGCGTAGCGGTGATGGCACACCCCGCAGTCGCCGCCGGTGAGCTCGTCGTGGATCCGGTGGGCGAACCCCACCGGCTCATAGTCGTCCACGCCCGAGTTCAGGGCGGAGCTGTTCAGCAGGTAGAAGTTCTTGTAGGCCGTTGGGCGGTGCGGATAGGCTGCCGCCGCAGTCGTCGGGGTCGGTTCCGGTCGGGCCGCCTGGACCCGCTGGATCTCCGTCACCGTCCGGATGGTGGAACTGATGGCCTCCTCGTGCACCACACTGTAGAGGAGGACAAAGATCAGCAGGAACACAATACCGGCCCCACGGATCACCCAGGTCCAGAACGGCGTGACGGTCTTGGCGCGCTCTTCATGCATCCGGGCCAGCTGCTCCGGGCTCAGCGGCATGTAGCCGGGCAGAATGGGAAAGTAGGTGACGAAGAACCGGTAGCAGAACAGGATGCTGGAGACGATGGCCGCCGTCATGGCGATCTCGCCCACTGACGGGAAGTAGGGCCGCAGGGAGTAGGGGGGATTGTAGCCCACCAGGAAGACGTTGATCCGGTTCAGCACCACGCCGAAGATGATCAGCGAGGCGGTGAAGAACAGCCAGCCCATGGACCGGCGCACCGCCGGGTTCAGGAGCAGCGCCAGCGGAGCGAGGATGCCCAGCATGATCTCGATGATGAGCGAGACCGTGGCCGCGGGCTGGGCGAGCAGATCCAGCGTGTTCCAGCGGACGGCGAGATCGACGAGCTTCACGAGCCCGTAGGCGCCGAGGAACCAGGGGACGAAGCGGGTCAGCGGGGTCAGCAGTTCCATCTCCGGGTTCCGCCCGAAGCTGATGTTGGCGTAGATCGACTCGAGGATCACCATGGGGAAGCCCACCGCGATAGCCGACAGAAGGAACAGGACGGGCAGGACGTTGGTGTCCCACAGCGGGCTCAGCTTGGTGGGCGAGATGAGCATGAGCGTGCCGAGCGACGACTGGTGCATGAAGGACAGGACCACGCCGGTGACGATGAAGAACGGCAGCGCAATCCGGACCCAGCGGTACAGGGTCAGGATGGGCTTCTCCACCCGCCGGAGCAGGGCGGCACCCCATTCGTTCCCATCGATGCGGGCTTTGAGTCCCTCAAGGATCGACGGGCTCATCTCGACGCACAGGACCATCAAATAGAAGGTGACGCACATGCCCACTTCGAACAGGACCGAGTTGCCCTGCCAGTTGAAGATGGGGCGCCAGATGTTCCAGTAGCGCCCGAGGTCGAAGCTCAGGGCGATGGCCACCCAGAGGTAGCCCAGGAATGCGGTCAGAATGGCCGGCCGGAGCAACGGCAGGTATTTCTTCCGGCCGAAGATGTCCACCAGGGCGGCGGTGGTGAAGCCGCCGGCGGCCAGCGCCACGCCGCAGGCGACGTCGAAGGCGATCCAGATGCCCCAGGGATTGTGATTGTCCAGATTGGTCACGGAGCCGAGCCCCAGGATCAGGCGGGTGATGCCGAAGGCGTAGCCGATGCCCATGATGATCAGCAGGGTGATGGTGCCGAACGTGAAGAACGGCTTGGTGACCCGATGGGGATGGTCATTGAGCGTCATCGCTCACCCCCTTCGGCGCCGGGCGCGGCGCCGTCCGGCGGCGTCTCCTTGCGGTGGTTGAACCACATGATGCCGGAGAGCAGGCCGTAGAACGCGACGGGCAGCAGGCCGAACTTGAAGATGCCGTGCTGGATGGCCTCGGTCCGCTCCGGCGGCGGCTTCTCGGGCAAGTCCAACATCCCGATCTCCGTCACCGGCCGGCCCACCAGATACAGCCAGGCGGTGCCGCCCACCTCGTGTTCGCCGTAGATGTGGTCGATGTAGCGGTCGGGGCGCCGCTTCAGGCGTTCCCGGGCCAGGGCCACCAGCTCCGCCCGGTGGCCGAACACGAGTGCCTCGGTGGGGCAGGCGCTGGCGCAGGCGGGATCGGCCCCGGTGTTCCGGGCGCGGTCGGTGCAGAATTCGCACTTGCGAACCCTCGGCTTGAGCGGCTCGTTGAATTCGAACGCCGGCACCTCGAACGGGCAGGCGACCTGGCAGTAGCGGCAGCCGAGGCAGATGGTGGGATTGTATACCACCGCCCCGTCGTTCGACTTGGTGAGCGCCCCCACGATGCAGGCCGACACGCAGGACGGGTACAGGCAGTGCATGCATTGGGCCTTGACATAGGTCTGGGGCAGTCCCGCCTGGTCCGGTGAGGGGCTGCCGGGAAATTGGTTCACCACGGTGAAGGCGTTTTCCGACGGCCGCCGGAAAGTTCTGAGCACATCACGGTCGGTGAAGTTCAGCGCGGTGCGCGGGAGATGGTTCCGCCGGTTGCAGGCCTCTTCGCACTTGCGGCAGCCGATGCAGAGGGTGGTGTCCACGAGTACGCCGGCATAATCCGGTGCCGCCTTGTCTGCTTTGGCCGACGGTTCGGTGGATTCCGCCGCAACCAGCGGGGTGGCGGCCAGGCCGGCGGCTGCGCCGATACTCCACTTCATCAGAGATCGACGGCTGAACTCCATCAGGACCTCCTTCCGACACAAAATGGAAACTTTATTATATAGATTCCGGATGTGGTTGTCCTTCAATTTTTAATCCGTGGGCCTATGCGGTGATCCGGCATGGCGTTCACGCCCACTCCTCTCGCACGCTGTCGCGCAGAGACGGTTCGCATGTTTGGAAGGGTTGCGGCCGCGTCTTTTCGAGTACAATGGGAAGCGGCGACACACCCGCTCGAGTGGATGGAGGCAGCCATGACCGCATCGCAGAAAACCGCAGCCAAGTGGCGGGCGGAGGCCGAGCGATGGGAACAGGAAGGCGTGAGCGACGCGGCGCAGGCGTGCTGGGAACGGGCACTGGAACTGGAACCGGACGATCTGCCGAGCCTGTTCGGTCTGGGATGGATCTGGCTACGAAAATACCGGCTGCCGAAAGCCCGGCGCTACTTTGAACAGGTCTTGGCCCGGGATCCCCGATGGAGGGGCGGGGAGGCCGCCCGGGCGCTGGAGAAAGTCCGGATCGAAGAGGTCGGGGTGGAACAGGGATTCAACGCCTGCCGGCAGATGCTTCGCGTGGACAATTTTTGCGCCGAGGCCTTCGCCGCCTTGGGCTCGAACTACCTGCGAGCCGGGAAGCTGGAGCTGGCGATCAGCAATTTCGAGGATGCGCTAAACACCGGATGGGAGGATCGGTTTCGCACGTTGATGGACAAGGGCCAGGCCCATGCCGAACTCGGCGACGATGCGGCGGCGGCGGAGTGTTTCGCCCAGGCGGCCGAAGCGGAGGGTGCATACCGGTTCTGGGCCTTGTACGAACATGCCGCCGCGTTGCGGCGCCTGGGCCGGCGCGCCGAAGCGCTGCAGCTTGTCCGTCAGGCTCAGGCGCTGGACCCCGCCGACGCTTCGCTCCGATGGCTGGAGGCGACGCTCCGGACAGAGCTTGCGGAGTCGGCCGGTTCATCGGAATCCCGTTGACGATCCGCCGGCGTTCCCACAAAGGACCGACGCACGATGTGCCGATGCCCCACCCATGACTGTCAGCGGTACGTCGGTCGGGCTTTGCTGGCTGCCTTCATCCTGATTCATCTGGCAGACCGGCCCGCCGAGGCGAGTTCGACCCGGCTCCCGGGGCCCCAACCCCGGACCATCCACGTCTTCGTAGCCCTGTGCGACAATCGGAACCAGGGCATCGTTCCCGTCCCGGCGGTGCTGGGCGACGGCGACGATCCGGCCCGCAACCTGTACTGGGGCGCCCGCTATGGCGTCCGCACGTACCTCGAGCGGAGCCCGGACTGGCGCCGCGTCGCCGCACCGGCCCCGCCCGGCGGGCCGGTACTGGAGCGGCGGGTGTTCCGCCACGCGCTCGAACCTGTCTGGCTGGTGGCCGACGCCTACCGCGGCGCGGCCATTCGGCAGGCGGTGGAGGACTTCCTGGCCGCGGCGGCCGGAGCTCCCGTCGCCCGCGTCACCGTGGCCGACGGCGGGGAGCCGGTGGCGCTGCCGCTGGGCGGCGGCGCCGGACTGGTTGTGTACGTTGGACACAACGGGCTCATGGATCTCCGCGTTGATCCGCCGCAGCGGCGGGATGCGCGTCGGCGCGAGGCGATGGTGCTGGCCTGCGCCAGCCGCGGATATTTCCGCGAGCCGCTCCGGCGGGCCGGCGCAACGGCGCGCCTCTGGACCACCGGCCTGCTGGCACCCGAAGCGTACGTTCTGGAGGCGGCGGTGGCGGGCTGGATCGCGGGGGAGAGCGCAGCGGCGATCCGCGAACGCGCGGCCCGGGCGTATCACTGCCATCAGCGCTGCGGCCTCGCCGCCGCCCGGCGGTTGTTCGCCGCGGAAGAAGCGGCGAATGGGGAAGGTGAGAATCGGTGATTCGGGGAATGGAGGAATAGGTGAATCGTTACGAGGATCTGCGTTCTGTGATCCAGTGCCCTGAACCTAGGTTTCAGGTCTGAATTTTGATGTCCGATGATCGGAAACAAACCTCGATCACGATTACGATTACAAGCACGAATCCAACTCCATTCACCGATTACTGTTCACTGTTCATTGTTCACTCCTGTCTCCCTCACGCTTGCTCCGAACTTCCAACAGGGAGAATTCTCAACCACCGTGGCCGATATCCTTGACAAGTTCAGGGTGCAGTCCGTAAGATATTTGGGATTCCGTGGAATGGTGGTGGCATGACCGGACCCCGCACACCCCGGCGAATGGCATCCCCGGCGAAAGCCGCGGGTGATTGCGCGCAATTGCTCCGCCGCGGCCGCCTGGCCGATTGCTACGAGCTGCTCCCGCAGCTCGGTGTGACCAAGGATTGCCGGGCGCTGCCCGTGCTCCGCAAACTGCTGACGTGCGGCGAGCGCACCCGCGAGGAGATGGCCGTCTGCGGGCTGGCCGCCTTGGGTGACCCGGCGGCGATTCCGTGGCTCCTGCGCAAGATCAGCCACCCGGCCATTCGGCGGGGCGCCGGGTCCCAGCGCCTTCAGACCGCGGTGCTCGACGCCATCGGTGAGATCGGCGACGACGCCGCCACGCCGGGCTTGATGCGGCTGTTTCAACGCGAGATTCACGGCGACACGTTTCGGCGGAAGCGTCGGTTGATCATCATCGACGTGCTGGGCCTCATCGCCCAGCAGGGCGGGAACCGGGCGCTGAATGAACTGGCAACACTGATGGAGCATCCGGATTTCTGCTTCCGGGCGCAGGCCATCTCCGCAATCGCCGGCGCGTTCTTCAACCGGCCCAATGAAATTCCGGGGGAAATATTCGAAAGGTTGCTGGCCCGTTTCCGGGACAGCAACCTTTATGTTCAGGACGCCCTCATCGGGGCACTGGAAAGTCTGGCCGACGTGGGCTGCCGGCGCGCGGCCGCCCTATTTAACTAGCTTCTTCAACTCCGGGAGCATCTGTTTGGCCATCGCGGCATAGCTGCCGCTGGGGTCCAGCTTCAGGTAGGTCTCCAGCGACTGGATGGCACCCGCGTAATCACCCTTGTTGATGAGGCACATGCCCAGCTGGTAGTGCGCAGCGGCGTAGTTGGCGTTGGCCGCGAGGCATTTACGGAAGGCGTCGATGGCGTCGTCGTTTTTGCCGGCGTTGACCATCACCACGCCCACATTGTAGTAGTTGACGTCGGAGTGGGCCGGATCGGCCTGGATCGCCTTCTCGAACGAGGCCTTGGCTTCGGGGATCATCCCCTTCTTGACATAGGCGTTGCCCAAATTGGTGAGCATGTTGGCGTCGGTGGGATTGAGCGCCAGCGCCTTGGTGTAGGTTTCGATGGCCAGGTCGTGGCTGCCCTTGGCGTAATAACAGTCGGCCAGATGGCCCAGGATGTTGGGCTGGTTGGGATCCTTGACCAGGGCGTCCTGCAACTTGGCGATGGCCGCGTCGTACTGGCCCGCATCCTTGAGCTGGATGCCCTCGTCGAACAGCTTCTTCACCTCGCCGGTGACCTTCTTGATCTCCTCGATCTTGTCCTTGTTGGCTTCGTATTCCGCCCGCTGCTTTTCGATCTCGATCCGCTGCTCGTCGGTCAATTCGGACGCCAGGATGCCCTCGCCTGGCTGCAGCTCGAAATTTTCCACCCGCTCGTCACCGACGGGGGGATGAGCGATATCGGGAAATTCCTGCGGGATGTACCCCTTCACCTTGACCTTCATGTGATAGTGCCCGAGAGGAAGCCGATACAGGTACTCGCCTTCCTTGTTGGTCTTCATCGAGTACAATCGGTTCATCGCCTTGTCCCGCAAAGAGATTTCGACGCCCTCGATGGGCTGCTTGGTTGTGGCGTCGACAATTTTGCCCTTGATCAGCCAGGTCGGGATGGCCTGGAGGTTGACGCTCCCGACGGCCAGACAGAAGACCGCAACAAGCGCCACGGCCAGCAAGGTTTTCACCGCTTTCATGGAATCCTCCTTATCCTCAGTCCTCAAGTTGGGCATTATACAACCTCTCTATAATCGTACACCATCGTTTTTATACGGGATCGGGTCCGCGGCCCCCGCCTCGCGGAAACCCCGGAGGCGCAGGGCGCAGCTGTCGCAGCGCCCGCAGGCGGCATCGCTGTCGCAGTAACACGACCAGGTGAACTGGAAGGGCGTCCCGAGTTCCAGCCCCCGCCGGACGATCGCCGACTTGCGCAGGTGGAGCACCGGCGTGACCACCTCGATCCGGGTCTCGGGGCGGGTGCCGGTTCGGACCAGTTCCTGAAATGCGCGGTAGAACTCGGGCCGGCAATCGGGGTAACCGGAACCGTCTTCGGCCACGGCGCCGAAGTAGACGGCCTCGGCTCCGAGCGCCTCGGCCCAGCTCACCGCGGCGGAAAGGATCTGGGCGTTACGGAACGGCACGTACGAGGACGGGATGCGCCGGCGGGTCAAGTCGGCGGGTTCCACCGGGATGCGCGTGTCCACGAGCGACGAGCCGCCGATGCGGGCCAGGTGGGGCAGCTCGGCGACGAGTCGCTCCCGGGCGCCGAAGTGGTCGCAGAGGCGCTGGAAACAAGCCAGCTCCTTGGCCTCGGTGCGCTGGCCGTAGTTGACGTGAAGAAAATAGAGAGCGTCGGAATCCCGGGCCGCCTCGGCGGCGGTGACGGCACTATCCATCCCACCGCTCACGCAGGTGACAGTGGCGCGGTACTTAGCCATCGCTCGCCTCCAGGTAGGCGGCGGAGCAGCCGCGGCTCTCGAACACGGTCACCCGCCAGACCCGGCAGTGGTCCGTGTTGACGAGACGTCCCAGCTCGCGGTGGATGTAGCGGGCGACGTTTTCGGCCGAGGGGTTGTCTGTGGCGAAGGCAGGCAGCTCGTTGAGCAGGGTGTGGTCCAGTTGCTCCAGCACCCGGTCGGCCGCCGCGCGCAGCTCGGTGAAGTCCATGCCGATCCCGGCCGTGTCCAGTTCCCGGCACCGCACCGTGATCTCCACTTCCCAGTTGTGGCCGTGCAGGCGTTCGCACTTGCCCCGGTACTGGCGCAACTGGTGCGCGGCTGAAAAATCGGTTCGGATTGTCAGTTCCCACAGAGCCATGCCATGCTCCTTTCACACGGATAAGATGGACCGAAGACGCGGAGGTTTCAAGCCACGGTTCCGGAGGCGCCGATTCGCGCCCCGCCATGACGAGTCTAGACGGGCAGAGGCAGGGCGCGGTCGGCGATGAGCTGCGCGGCGGCGGCGATGTCGACGCTCAGGTTGCGGTCGCGGTCCATGAATGAAACCGTCTCGCGCAGCGCGCCCAGAACGGCCTCCAGCGTGTCGGACGACCGCAGCGGGCGGCGAAACTCCAGCGCTTGGGCGGCGGCGAGCAGCTCGATGGCCAGTACGGTGCGCACGTTCTCCGTGACCTGTCGCAGCTTGAGCGCCGCGGTCATGCCCAGCGAGACGTGATCCTCCTTGTTGGCGCTGGTGGGCAGCGAGTCCACCGAGGCGGGGTGGGCGAGGATCTTGTTCTCGGCCACCAGCGACACGGCGGTCAGCTGGGCGATCATGAAGCCGGAGTTCAGGCCCGGCTCGCGGGCGAGGAACGCCGGCAGGCCACTCAGGTCCGGGTTGATCAGCCGCTCGAGGCGGCGCTCGGAGATGCTGGCCAGCTCGGCGGCGGCGATGGCGAGAAAGTCCAGGGCGAAGGCCACCGGCTCGCCGTGGAAATTGCCGCCGGACAGGACCGCGGCGTCGGCGGCGAAGACGAGCGGATTGTCGGTCGCCGCATTGATCTCGCGCGCCAGCACGGCCCGGGCGTGATCGAGGGTGTCCTGCACCGCGCCGTGCACCTGGGGGATGCAGCGCAGCGAATAGGCGTCCTGGACCTTGTCACAGTCCAGATGCGAGAGGCGGATCTCGCTGCCGGCCATGAGGGCGGCGATCTCCGCGGCGGCCCGCACCTGGCCCGGGTGCGGCCGGACGGCCTGGATGCGCGGATCGAATGCCGTGTCGGTGCCGACGAGGGCGTCGGTGGTCATGGCGGCGACCACGGCGGCGCTCCGGAGCAGATAGTCGATCTCATCGGCCAGGAGGCAGCCGATGGCGGACATGAAGTGGGTGCCGTTGAGCACCGCCAGACCCTCCTTGGCCTGGAACGTCACGGGGGCGATACCGGCCTCGCGGAGCGCCTCACCGCCGGGCATCACCCGTCCCTTGTATCGTGCTTCGCCTTCACCCATGAGCACCAGCGCCAGGTGCGCCGACGGGGCCAGATCGCCGCTGGCGCCCACGGACCCTTTCTCCGGGATCACCGGCAGGATGTCGCGAGCCAGCATGCTGAGCAGGGTGTCCACCACCACCGGCCGGACCCCGGAGAATCCCTTGGCCATCACATTGGCGCGGATCAGCAGCGCCGCCCGCGTTTCCTCGGGACTCAACGGCCGGCCGGTGCCGGCGGCGTGGGAGCGGATCAGGTTGGCCTGCAACGCCTCGAGCTGGTCCACGCTGATCCGGACCTGGCTGAGCTTGCCGAAGCCGGTGGTGATGCCGTAGACCACCCGGTCTTCGGCGACGCAGGCGTCTACGACGGCGCGCGCCCGCTCCACTTTGCCGCGGACCGCCGCGGGCCAGCTCACGGAGCGGCGGCGGCGGGCCGCGTCGCACACGTCGGAGAGGGTGAGGTGTTCGCCGTCGATGAGGATGGGCTGAGGGATCACGATTTCTCTCCTTCGGGTTTGGGCGGGGGTTGTTTCTCGCCTTCGGGGTTCGGCGGCGGCGGGGGATCGCCCGCGGGCGGCGGGGGCGGCGGCGCCAGGTACTCGGTGTCCTCGTCGAACTTGACGAGCTTGACGTCGCCCGCATCGGTCTGCACCAGGATGACGGCCCCGCCGTCGCGCAGCCGCTGGTTGATGAAGCCGCCCTCGTCCTTGAGCTGAGGCACTACCTCGACCTCCTTGTCGTCGATGGTGAACGGGGGATAGTCGACGGTGGGTTTGCCCAGCAGGGTGATGAGACTCAGGTCAGCGTGATAGAACGTCGGCAGATAGACGCTCACGTTGCCCTTCTTGGTCTTGGCCTGAAACGAATGGCCTTCGAACCGTTGGCCGACGAACTGGACCATGATGTCGCCGTTGTCCGTCTCGGCCGAGACGTAGCCGCTGAGGTTCACCAGCGCCAGGTAGCCCGTCAGGGTGTCGGCCTCGAGCCAACCGTTCACGCCGCGGACACTGATGAAGCCCCGGTTGGATTTGATCGTGATGTCGGTGCGGTGCTTCGGGACGGTGATCCGATAGTCGATCTTGCCCAGGCGGAACTCCTTCGGGTGGTCGGTCGCGATGACCATTTCGGCCTCGTTGCGCGAGAAGACCGGCTTGATCTTCTCGATGTTTGCCATCATATCGTCGTTGCGGTAGCCCCAGGCGGTGACGACGCCCTCCACCAGGACCTGCGGCTTGTCCCAGCCCTGGATTTCGATGTTGCCCATGAACCCGGTGCTGATGTTCATCCGGCCGCCGGGGTAGAAGCGGAACCCGCGCTGGAACTGCTTCTCCACTCGCATCAAGTGGGCGTAGTCCGGCAGCGGCGGCTCTTTTTTCTTGCCGCCCAGCGCGAGAACGGTGAAACCCGCCAGCAGCACGACGGTCCAGAATGCGAATCGTTTCATGCGATGTGTCCTCCCAGGATGGCCGCGAGGATCTCGCGGCCGCCTTCGTCGAGCAGGTGTCCGGCCACTGCCTGTCCCAGCCGGGCCGCGGCCGCCGGTTCGGCGGGTGCGTCAGCCTCGTGCCGCAGGACGCGGCGGCCGTCCAGCGTCGCGATCAGCCCGGTCAGGCGGAGCCGCCCGCCGTCCAGCGTCGCGTGGGCCGCCATGGGAACCTGGCAGCCGCCTTCCAGCACGGCCAGAAACGCCCGCTCCGCCGTCACCGCCAGGTCGGTAGGCGGGTGGTGGACGGCGGCCAGCAGATCGCGGATGGCCGTGTCATCGGCGCGGCACTCCACCGCCAGCGCGCCCTGGCCCACGGCGGGGACCATCTCCGCCACCGGGATCCGCGCAGTGATCTCGCCGGCCAGCCCCAGCCGGATGAGCCCGGCGGCGGCGAGGATGATCGCGTCGTACCGGCCGTCGCGCAGCTTGCGCAGGCGCGTGTCCACGTTGCCGCGCAGATCCTCCACGGCCAGGTCGGGCCGGCGGTGCAGCAGCTGCGCCCGGCGACGCAGGGAGCTCGTGCCCACGCACGCCCCGGCGGGCAGCGCGGCGATGCTGGCGGCGGCGGGGGAGACCAGGGCGTCGCCGGCCTCCACCCGGGCCGGTACCGCGCCGAGGACCAGGCTGTCCGGGAGCCGGGCCGGCATATCCTTGAGCGAGTGCACCGCCAGATCCGCCTCGCCGCTGAGGAGCGCTTGCTCGATTTCCTTCGTGAACAGCCCCTTGTCGCCGATCTTCGCCAGCGGCGTGTCCAGGATCACATCGCCTTTGGTCTGGATGACCACGATTTCAAACGCCGCCTCCGGATGGCGCTCCGCCAGCGTCCCGACCACGTGCCGGGTCTGAGCCAAGGCCAGCCGGCTTCCGCGGGAGCCCACGCGGATGATGCAACGCGCGTCAGCTTTCATGCGCCTCCGAGTCCGCCGGCGGGTGCTCCAGATCGAACAGCCGGTTGAGCACCTCGCTGCAGCGGAGTTTGTCGGATTCGTCGGGGAGTTCCTTCAGCCGGGTGACGGGCGCGTGCAGCAGCTTGTTCATGAACGCCCGGGTGACGCGCTCGGCCAGCTCGCGCTCCTGGGGCGGAGCATGCCGATAGCCGTCCAGCTCCCGACGGCGGATGCTTTCAAATCTATCGCGCAGGGCGACGATGGTGGGCGTCACGTCCAGTGACCCCAGCCAGCGGGTGAACGCAGCCAGCTCTTCCTGGATCAGAAGGCGGACCTTGTCCACCTCGGCTTCCCGCTTGCGCCGGTTGGCATCGACGATCCCCTCGAGGTCGTCGATGTCATAGAGGAACACCCCGGCCAGGTCGCCCACCGCCGGCTCGATGTCGCGGGGAATGGCGATGTCCACGAGCAGGATCTCCCGGCGCCGGGCGGCCACCGTCTCGCGAAAGGGACCGGCTTGGATCACGAAGCCGGGCGCCGCAGTGGCCGAGACCACGATGTCGGACTGGGCCAGGGTGGCGTACAGCTCCTCGATGGGCACCGGGATGCCGGTCAGCTCCCGGGCCAGCTCCACCGACCGTTCGAAGGTTCGGTTCAGCAGGTAGAGCCGATGCACGCCGTGGGCCTGCAGGTGCCGCGCGCAGAGCGCACCCATTTCGCCTACGCCGATGAGGGCGGCCGTCTTGTGCTCGAAGCCGCCGAAGATCTTCCGCGCCAGCTCCACCGCAGCGAAGCTCACTGAAACGGCGCCTTGGCCGATCTCGGTCTCTTCCCGGGCCCGCTTGCCCGCGTGGATCGCGGTCCGAAGCAACCGCTCCGTCACCGTGCCCAGCAGCTGGTGCCGGCGGGCCTTGTCCTGGAATTCCTTGACCTGGCCGAGAATCTGGGGTTCGCCCATGACCATGGAATCGAGGCCGGCGGCCACCTCCAGCAGACGGTGCGCCGCCTCGAGCCCGGTGGCGTGCTCCAGGTAGCGATCGGTGCGGACGTCCGCGCCGGCCAGACCGGCGAAGAGCGCCCGGACGGGGCCGCCGGCGTCACCGTCGCCCAGCTGCACGACATACAGCTCCGTGCGGTTGCAGGTGGACAGCGGGTACACCTCGGTGATGCCGGCCTGGCCGAGGAGCGGTGCCACGCGCCCCGCCAGCACGTCGTCCGTGAGCACCATCCGCTCGCGCAGCTCAACGGGGGTCTGCCGGAAGGTGAAGCCGTAGTAGCTGAGACGGATCATGCCGCTAAACCGTCCTCAGTGCGAGATGCCTTCGAAGGCGAACGCCATGACCACCAGGATGAACCCGGCGATACTCAGCAGGCTCAATGTCCGCCCCGAGGCGCGGGTGATCCGGCGCACCAACAGCCCGGTCAGGAACACCGCCAGGGTGAACCAGGTGGCGATGATGCGCGCATCCAGGCGCAGGTCGGCGGACGCCCGGATCTCGCGCATCCAGTTGAAGCCGGTGACGATCGCCACGGCCAGCAGGATCACGCCCAGCAGGCTGCCGTAGAGGTTCACCCGGTCCAGCTGCTCCAGCGACGTGAGCCGGCTGTAAAAGCGGCCGGGCCGCTTGCGGTGCAGCTCGCGGTAGAGCACGAGGTACAGTATGGCGCCGATGGTGGCGATGGCGAAGGAGGCGAAGGCGAACATGGAGCTGGAAACGTGGATTTCGAACCAGTGGCTGCGGTAGCGCGCCGGCAAATCCCCCGACGGGTGGAACCAGAGGAGGCCGATCACCTGGGCGACGCAAATGATCGGCGCGACGAACGCCCCCATGGACAAGTCGCGGGAGAACTTTTCGATGCAGACGTACGCCAGCGCGATGATGAACCCGGCGAACGACAGGGCGTCGCACAGCGTGGCGATGGGCAGGTAGCCCAGGTGGGCGATCCGCACCGCCAGCGCCGCCAGGTGCACCACCAAACCGGCCACGAGCATGCGCGCGGCCAGCAGCCCGCAGCGCCGCTCCACGGAGAAAAAATACTTGAGATAGAGGTATGCTGCGACGAGATACAGCGCGGTGAAGACGACCTGGGCGGTGAAGGTGAATGTGGTTATCATGGCGCATCCACAGTCCGAGCGCCATAGTCTGCCTCATTTCCGAACGGAGTGCAATCGCTATTGAGGTAGTGGCGCAAATACGAGCCCGTGGCGGAGCGGGGCGCGCCGGCCAGGCCCGCCAGCGGTCCGTCATAGACGACTGCGCCGCCCGCGGCGCCGCCGCCGGGGCCGAGGTCGATGACGTAATCGGCCTGGGCGATGAAGTCCAGGTTGTGCTCGATGGCAATCACCGTGTTGCCCGCATCCACCAAGTGGTGGATCAGGACGCAGAGGGTGTCGATGTCGGCGAAGTGGAGACCGGTGGTGGGCTCGTCCAGCAGGAACACGGCGTGGCGCAGCTGGCGGTCAAGCAGGTGTGCGCCCAGCTTGAGCCGCTGCTGCTCGCCGCCGGAGAGCGTGGGCGTGGGCTGGCCCAGGCGGATGTAGCCCATCCCCGTGTCGGCCAGCACCTGGAGCCGTCGCCGCAGGGCGGGGAAGTTACGGAACAGGTCCAGCGCCTCGGCGATGCTGAGCTCCAGCACGTCCGCGATGGAGAACCCCTGATAGCGGACCCGGAGCACGTCCCATGCGTAGCGCTGGCCCTGACACTGGCCGCAGGGTACGAACGAGTCGGGGAGGAACTTCATCTCCATCCGGACTTGGCCCATGCCGCCGCAGGCGGCACAGCGGCCGTCGCCGGTGTTGTAGCTGAAGTGGCTGGTGGTGAGCCCGCGCGCCTGGGCTTCGGGCAGCCGGGCGAAGAAGCGGCGGATCTCGTCGAACAGGCCGGTGTATGTGGCGGGGGTGGAGCGCGGCGTCCGGCCCACAGGGCTCTGATCCACGAAGTAGACGTGATCCACCGGGCCGCCGCGGAGCCGAAACGTGTCCACGTCGGGGTGCCGCCCCTGACCGCCCTGTGCTTGGGCGCGCAGCAGCGGATAGAGCGTGTCGGCCACGAGGCTGGACTTGCCGGAGCCGGACACCCCCGTTACGACAGTTAGGGCGGCGAACGGGAAAAACGCCCGGATGTTCTTCAGGTTGTGGGTCCGGACCCCCGCGAGCACGATGCCGTTTCGGCCGATCGCCCGGCGCCGCGCCGGCAGGCGCACGTGGATCCGGCCGGCCAGGTAGGCGGCAGTCACCGATTCCGCGCACTCCGCGAGACCGGCCGCCGGACCGTTGTACAGCAACCGGCCGCCGCCGGCGCCGCCGCCGGGGCCCAGATCGATGACGTGATCGGCGCTGCGGATGGTGAAGGCGTCGTGCTCCACGACGATGAGGGTGTTGCCCTGGTCGCGGATTTCGCGCAGCAGATCCATCAATGGTCCGAAATCGGCCGGGTGCAGGCCGATGGACGGCTCGTCCAGCACGTAGAGCACGCCGCCCATGGCATTCTGCAGCCGCGCCGACAGGCGCAGCCGCTGCAGCTCGCCGCCGGAGAGCGAGTCGGTGGATCGGTTCAGGGTGAGGTACCCCAGACCGATCCGCATCATGGTTCGGAGTCGGCGGTCCATCTCTCGCATGAGCACGCCGGCCTGGGGAAACCGGCGGCGAAACCCGGCGGCTTGTCCGTCCAGCCAGGCGGCCAGCCGGTCCAGGGGCAGGTCCACCAGGTCCGCCACGCCGGCGCCCTCCAGCCGGTACGCGCGCCCGGCTGCCGCCAGGCGGCAGCCGCCGCACGCGGGGCACGGTTTGTCCCGCAGGTACTGCAGGGCGAAGTCGCGCTGCTCGGAGGCGGGCAGCCCGCGCCAGTGGGCAAGGAGCAGATTGACCGGATGGTCGTCGTCCGGCATGTCGTGGACCTCGGTGAGCAGGGCGTCCCGGGACCCGGCGGAAAGATCCGCCCAGCGCGCCAGCGGGGACAGGTCCAGCGCCGCCAGGGCGCGGTGCCAGGCCCGGCGGAGACGGCGTTGCAGCGCGGTGTCGTGCAGGATCGGTTCCAGACCACCCAGGGGGCGGCCCGGATCGGGAAAAATCAGCTCGGGCGGGACGTGCGTGACGGCGCCGGTGCCGTCGCATGCGCCGCAGCGATGCTGGGGGGAGAGGAACGAAAACGTGGCCGGTTGCGGATCGGGGTATGCCTGGCCGCACGGATGGCAGAAGTTCCGCATGGAGTAGAAGCGGACGTCGCCCGCCGCCCCTACCACCGTGAACTCGCCCCGGCCCACGCGGAGCGCCTCGGCCAGGACTTCGGCGGGGACGCGACGTCCGCTGCGACCGATCCGGGCCGTTCCGGCCAACGCCTCGATGGTGTGTCGCTGATGCCGCGCCAGCGCGGCGCCGGCCGGCGGGCGGACTTTGCCATCCACCCGGACCCGCTCGACGCCGCGGCGCGCCAGTTCCGCCAGCAGCGTGCGGTAATGTCCCTTCCGGCCGCGGATGACCGGAGCATACACCGCCACCTCCTGTCCGGCGAAATCCCGGCCGACCATGCCGGCCAGCCCTTCAGGCGGCAGCGACACCAGAGGTTCGGCGCAGACGGGGCAGTGGGGTGTGGCGCAGCTGTAGAAGAGCAGCCGCAGGTAATCATAGACTTCGGACGCGGTGCCCAGAGTGGACAGCACAGCCGGCGCGCCGGCGTTCTGCTGCAGGGACAATGCCGGTGCCAACCCACCGATCCAGTCCACCTGGGGCTTCTGAAACAGGTGCAGGAACTGGCGGGCGTACGGCGCCAGCGACTCCAGGTACCGCCGCTGCCCCTCGGCGTAGACGACGTTGTAGGCGAGGGTGGACTTGCCGGAGCCGCTCACGCCCGTGATGACGGTCAGACGCTGCCGGGGGATCGACACGGAGATCCCCTGCAAATTGTTTTCAGCGGCATTTTCGATTCGGATCGCACCCATGGCCGGCACCCCCGCCGAGCATTATACCAGCCTGGCGGCGGGGCGGGAGAGCGGCGGGCGTGCGGACGTCAGAGCTTCTCCAGATGCATGTCCAGGAGCGGCTTGGTGAACTCCCGGCTGAACCAGACGGCCAGCACGACGTTGATGATCAGGACGATGACCACGGCGACGATGGCCCATCCCTTCAGCCCGGAGATGGGTTGCTGGATTTCCTGCAGATCCTGCTCCACCAGGAGGTACCAGTGGGTGTCGGGGAATGCATCCCGCAGGTTGGTCCGGGCGACCCCGATGAAGCGGGCCTGGGCCATCCGGCGCTCCACCTGGAACGCCCGTTTCTGGCCTTCCTCGAGCAACGGTTTGGCCGGCTCGAAGAAATCATACGTGACCTGGTTGCCGAGGTCCACGTCGCGCGAGGAGATAATGGTCCCGTCGGAGGCGATCAAAAGCGCCTGGCCGGTCTCGCCGAAGCGGAACGGGCGGATGATGGCGTTGATGTAATCCGTTTTCAGGATCCCTCGGATCATGCCCAGCATCGACTGGTTCGAGTCGAAGACGGGCACGATGACCTCCAGGATGTAAGCCTTGTAGAATTCGCTCCGCTTGACGTCGCTGACGTAGGCCCCGCGCTGCAGATAGCTGTTGACGACGAGATCCCGCCACTTGCTGTCCCCGTACAGATAGTGGTCGGGAACGTGGGCCGATGCCACGGCCACGCCCAGGCGGTTTAAGACGGTGACCTCCCGGAAGGTCGGATGGATGGTGATGAACTTGGTGAGATAGGCCGAGAGCGGGGTGCCCACGATCCGGCGGACCAGCGGATCCTCCGGCGTGAGGCCGGCCCAGGATTTCTCCTGCCCGACGCTTTGCGCCAGCGTCGCATCCTCCTTCCCCTGCAGCTCCCGGTTGCTGGCCGCGAGGGTTTCGAAAACGCTGGGGTTGCAGGCCAGGCCGTCCATCTGGCGGCTGGCGGCTTGCAACTGGTTGCGCAGCTGGAGCGTCGCGATCTCGGCCAGGTCAGCCAGTTCCTTGCCTTTCATTTCCATGTACTGCGTCTCGCTGTGCGAGAAGATGATCCAGAAGCAAAGGATCATCGGCACGATGCCGAGGAAGAGCAGCATGATCAATATCCGGGGCTGGATGCCGAAAAGGGTTTTGGTAGCCATAAATGCCTCCTCGCAATCCATTGGCGGACATCTGATTGTTTACTTCAATTGTAGTGAAACCGGATCCGATTATCAATCCGAAATACCCGACCGGCGGCCGGGGTGTGTGGTATAATGCAGCGGATAAAGGATTTAGAGCGATGCGATTGGAAAAGATCGGCAAGTACGATGTGGTCCGCGTGCTGGGCAAGGGATCCACCGGCAAGGTGTACAAGGCGTTCGATCCCATCATCGACCGGTTTGTCGCCCTCAAGGTCATTCCCGGGGAGATCGTCAGCCAGCCGGAACACCTTCAGCGCTTCAAGAAGGAGGTGAAGGCGCAGGGGCGGGTGTTGCACCCCAATGTGGCCACCATCTTTGACGTGGATTTCTACGACGGCAACTACGTGATCGTCATGGAGTATGTGGAAGGCCGCTCCCTGCGCGACCTGATGCAGGCGGAGCGCATCCTTACCCTGAAGCTCTTCTACCGGATCATCTCCCAGGCGTGCGCCGGCCTGCACTGCGCCCACAAGCAGGGAGTGATCCACCGGGACATCAAGCCGGAGAACATCTGCCTAACTTCCGAGGGACGGGTCAAGATTCTCGATTTTTCCATCGCGAAGCTGCAGTCCTCGACGACGTCAACCGGTCTCGGCTTCCTGCTGGGCAGCGCCTATTATATGGCGCCGGAGCAGATTCAGGGCCTGCTGATCACGCCGGCGGCGGACCAGTTCGCCCTCGGGGTGATCGCGTACGAAATGCTCGCCGGCAAGCGGCCGTTCCAGGGGCGCAATATGGCGGATACCATCCTGAGCGCCACCCGGCAGGAACCGCCGCTCATCGGCGAGACCAATCCCATGGTGGACGAGGAACTCGAACTCATCATCCGAGTCGCGCTGGCCAAGGAACCGCATCGGCGCTACCCGTCGGTGGCCCGTTTCAGCCGGGCGCTGCGCGACTATTTCGGGAAGGTCAGCCCGGCGGTCCTGCAGGAAGAGAGTCCGGACGATTGATCCGGAGCCCGCGCCCGCGCCACATTTGTGTTGATTTCGTCTGCTTCACCGCTATAATACATCCCAATTTTCGATCGGATGCGGATCCCCGTACGGTCTGAGCTGGCCGGAGCCGAGTTCGATTCTGAAATCACATAAGGAGCAGTCTATGAAGAGACTCGTCATGGCAGTGATCGCGATGGGTTTGCTGGCTGGCGGGAACCTGCTGGCCGCAGGTTTCGCCATCAACGAGCAGGGCGCCCGCTCCATGGCCCAGGCCATGGCGTTCGTTGCCCGGGCCGATGACCCGTCGGCCCTGTTCTACAATCCCGCCGGCATCACTCAACTCGAGGGGACCCAGTTCTACTTCGGCGCCACGGCCATCGCTCAGGGCACGACCTGGAGCAATGACCTCGGCACCTTGTCCATCGAGTCGGACGACCGCTGGGAGATCCCGCCCCACATGTACGTCACCCACCAGCTCAACGAGGACTGGTACTTCGGCTTCGGCTTCTTTGTGCCGTACGGCCTGAGCAAGAAGTGGCCGGCGGAGTTCCCCGGCAAGTACTCGTCGCGGAACGTCCGACTGCAGGCGTTTTACCTCAATCCCAACATCGCATACAAGATCAACGACGTCCTGAGCGTCGCGGTCGGTCTGGACATCGTGTACAGCTCAGCGAAACTGGAACGGGACCTGTACCTGGCCCAGATCATTCCGGGCGTCCCCGACGGCTACTTCAGCGCCGATGTCTCCGGCACCGGGTTCGGCGCCAACGCGGCCCTGCTGGCCAAGATCAACGACAAGCTGTCCTTCGGGGCCAGCTACCGGAGCCAGGTCAAGGTGGATTTCGACGGCGACCTGACCAACACCATCCCCAGCACGGGCAATCCCGTCTACGACGGGATGCTGGCCTCCCTCTTCCCGAACCAGGAGGTGGAGACCGCCATCACCATGCCCGACGTGATCCAGGTGGGCTTCGCCACCACCCCGAAGGAGAACTACACCACCGAGCTCGACTTCCAGTGGACCAACTGGAGCGTCTACAACACGCTGCCGTTCATCTTTTCCCAGCCGACACAGGCGCTGGTATCTCAGGAAATCCCGAAGCTCTGGAAGGACGGCTATACCCTCCGCTGGGGCAACGAGTACAAGTACTCCGAGAGCCTGGATCTCCGCGCCGGCGCCTACTACGACTGGAACCCGGTGCCCAACGCCACCCTCGATCCAATGCTGCCCGATTCCAACCGGGTCAGCTTCCAGGCGGGCTTCGGCTGGCACAACGAGAAGATCACGCTCGACGTCGCCTACATGTACATCTACTTTTTCGAGCGGGACATCAACAACAACGCCGCCTTCAGGATCGTCCCGAACTCCGGGCGCTACGAGAGCAGCGCTCACCTGTTCGGCCTGTCGCTCGGCTACCGCTTCTAACGCCCGAACTCCAGGGCATGTATTTCGCATCCGGCCGGCCCCACCCGGGGCCGGCCGTTTTTTCCGGTGGAGAAATCGGACATGCATCTGCGCCGGCATGTGGTATAATCTGACTGCGTCGATGATCTTTGATGGGGGCGAAAAGGGTTCGACGGGAGTGGTTGAGGCTCCGGAGGCATGCCGGGTTTCCTGACCCGTAAAAATCGGGAAGCTAACAATAGCTGCTGAAGCTAACTACGCACTGGCTGCTTAACTAGCAGCCCGGTACCGGTCGCTCCCGCCTGTGGGCGGCCGGCTGCCGTCACACAGCAGGCTGGATCCGCCGTGCGACTCCGAGCGGCGGATCGAGAAACAGGGGTTGGCCGACGGCGAGTTTTTCTGTTTGGATCGCCTGAAGCGAGACACGAAAACAGAATAAGCATGTAGTCTCCGGCTGCTGAAAACTCTCGGACGGGGGTTCAATTCCCCCCGCCTCCACCATTTAGAAAAGACAAACCCGTCTCTCTGGGGTCATTCTCCGGGGTGACGGGTTTTCTTTTTCCCTTTGTTTCTAAAGGGTTTGCGCCCGTTTCACATCTTTCCAAAGCACCTCTCCGCACCATCGATTCTCCCCATCCTCCAGCCTTTCTTTCTCTGTTTGGCCCCTGATTCTCTGTTTTCTCCGGACCAAGTCCGAAGCTCGTCCGGAAAGCTACATCCTTGATTGATATGGGTTTGCGGCTGGTTGCCGTTTTGGGCGGTTGTCTTAGGTCATCGCTCGATGCCGCAACCGGACGTTTTTTTCGAAATCGCCCGCTTCGGCCGTGAAAAGAAGCGTGGTCAACTCCGGTTTCCTGCCCCCAAAGAAGAAAAGCCGACGCTGATGGTCGGCTCTCTGGGGGTGGTCTCCGGTCCGGTCGTCAGTCGGTAACAAAGCCGAACTGGCGGCGCTGCTCGGCCCAGTCCTCGGGGAAGGTCTGGGTCAGCTTGGCCAGCGAGAGCCCGTTGGGTTCCTCGCCGTTGATCAGGGCTTCCACGATGTCTGGGGCCAGGGTCGTCAGCTTGAGGATGCGGGCCACATACGACCCATCAACGTCGAGGGTACGGGCAAGCTCGCTGATGGACTTGATCTGGCCGGATTCGAGGATGTCGGCCCAGGAAAAGGCTCTTGCCAGCGCCTGGAGGATGGCGGACTGCACCGGCTCCTGCGCCCCGGGGATCTCTCCATCCAGGGCCTGGGGAGCGATCACCGTCTTGCGGCCGCGCATGCGCCGGATCAGCATCGGGATGTGGATCTGCAGGTTACCGTTGTCAGCCACGGTAATGGTCGGCTTCATTTTCATCGGCTTGCCCTCCGTTCGGTGACTTCGCATGCCAGGCCAGCAAGCTCGGCGATGAGTGTCGTCAGTCCGTTGGTGCGCAGCTCCATGTCGATTCCGGTCTCGCGAATCTCGACCTTATCCACCAGGAGGCGGATGAGCCGGTTCCGCTCTATCGGAAAAAGGTCCTCCCAGAAGCCCTCGACATTCTGGAAGGCCTCCGAGACATCCAGCTCCGTGATGCTGTTCCCCTGGTAGGCTTTGCATCGCTCGCTCACGTGAGTCAGTTGTTTCGAGAGCTCGACCGCCTGGCGGTTGACGGTCGTCAGCATCTCGGCCTTGCCCGGCTGATCGCTGCCGGGTTTCATCAGTTCGAGTGCCTGCTCCCTCGCCTGCGAAAGCTCCATCTCGAGTTGGGCTTTCTGCTTGAACAGCCGCTCCCGCTCCGCCTGCTCTATGTCCCGGGCCGCGAAGAAGGTTTTGGCCATCAGCGTCGGCGTGCGAAACACCGCGCTCAACTGCTCAATCACGGCCTGCTCGATGTCCCCGGCGGGAATCCGTTTGAGCGGGCACCGGCTCACGGTCCGCTTGCTGTCCTTCTGGCAGATGTAATAGGTGTAGTGGCGGCCGTTCTTGCGGGCGTAGGTCGGTCCCATCGCGCATCCGCAGTGGCCGCAGCGGATGACGCCTTTCAGCGGGGCGACCATTTTGGTTCTGGCCATGGAAACCTTGACCGGTTTGTTGTCCTCCAGAATAGCCTTAACCTTGTCCCAGGTCGCCCGGTCGATGATCCCTTCGTGCTCACCAGGGTAGCTGCGGTCCTTGTGGGCGATCTCGCCGATATAGATCCGGTTGTTCAGCAGCCGGTAGATGTGGCCTGTATTCCATTCTGGGCCCTCGCGCACCTTACCTTTCTTGGTGGTCCAGGCCTTGGTGCGGTATCCCTGTTCGTTCAATTCCTGTCCCAGTTTCTTAGCCGAGCCGATCTGGATGAAGCGGCGGAAGATGTACTGTACCGTCCTGGCTTCATCCGGGTTGACCAGCAGCTTCTTGTTATCCCGGTCGACGTCGTATCCGAGGATGGGCACGCCACCGCAGTATTTTCCCCGGCGCTTGGCTGCCGCCACCTTGTCCCGGATACGTTCGGCGATGACCTCCCGCTCGTACTGGGCGAAGGTAATCAGGATGCCGAGAAACATCCGGCCGGTGGGATCGGTGGTGCTGAAGTGCTGGGTGACCGAGACGAAGCTGACGCCCTTCTCATTGAAGAGGTCGATCATCTTCATAAAGTCCAGCAGCGAGCGGGACAGCCGGTCGACCTTGTAGACCACGATCACATCAATCTTCCCGGCGTCGATGTCCGCCAGCAGGCGGCGCAGCCCCGGGCGCTCCATGTTCCCACCCGAGAAACCACCATCGTCGTAGCGATCCGGCAGAGCCGTCCAGCCACGCATCCTCTGGGCTTCGATATAGTGTTCCGCCGACTCCCGTTGGGCATCCAACGAGTTGAACTCCTGTTCGAGCCCTTCCTCGTGACTCTTGCGGGTGTAGATGGCACAGCGCAGGGTCTTGTTCTTGCCCGGCGCGACATTGCTGTTATCAAGCATCCGAACCTCCCTCGGCTTTTCTGCCGTAAACCTTTTTCAGCCCGAAAAAGACTTTGCCGTTCCAGCGCGTCCCGGTGATCTCCCTGGCCACCGCGCTGAGCGACCGGAAGGTGCGACCTTCGAATTCGTAGCCATCGGCAAGGACGATCACCTCATAGCGACGGTCGTTCCAGACCCGCACCAGTCTGGTCCCGGGCAGGATCGCCTCGTTCGATTTCCGCTCTTCTGGGATGCGTCGATTGACAGTGGCGACCGGGTCCTCCTTGGCGGCCTGCTGGAGATGGACCTTGGCCTGCTCGGACAGCCCGCCGTAGAAAAGCTCCTGGATGCGATAAGCCAGCCGCTTGATGAGGAATTGCTTTTTGTACTGGGGCGGCTCTTCGCCGTAGAGGTCGA
>Ga0208196_1000954_pt1 | contig 33793 bp, 28 predicted proteins | sample AD_JPNNA7_MetaG_FD_184443 | JGI IMG/M metagenome (GOLD analysis project Ga0208196, IMG submission 184443) | Active sludge microbial communities of municipal wastewater-treating anaerobic digesters from Japan - AD_JPNNA7_MetaG (SPAdes) (version 2) | ecosystem: Engineered > Bioreactor > Anaerobic...
TCCAAAGTAACAAAGGCACCAAACGGCACTATTTTACTAACGACACCAGTTACTTTCGTACCAACGGGATACTTTTCTTCCACAGTTTCCCAGGGATTAGGAATAAGTTTTTTTACACTTAGGGCAAGCTTGTTTGACTCTTCATCAACACCCAAAACCATTACCTTTATTTTTTGACCAACCTTAAAATAGTTGGAGGGATGACTTACCTTCTCCCAAGCTATCTCGCTGATATGAACAAGACCTTCCACCCCATCAAGATCAACAAAAACTCCAAAAGGCATGATGCCTGTGACAATACCCTCAACAGTACTCCCAATTTTTATTTCAGATAATCTTTTCTTTCTAGACTCCTCGCTGTACGTTGCTAAAGCATCTTTTTCGGATAAAACAAATCTGTTTTTTTCTTTATCAATTTCTATAACTTTAACTCTCAAAGTTTTTCCCGATAAAATCTTAAGTGACTCTTTTAATTCAGCTTCGCTTCCCGCAGCAAACTTCGCAACATCATTGGCAAAATGTACCCTATCCAAATGTGAAAGAGGAATAAATCCTCTCAAACCCAAGCTATCACACAAAAGGCCACCTTTATTATATTCAATCACTGTAGCGTCTATTATCAGACCCTTCTCGAATGCTTCCTCGGCGTCCTGCCACTTTTTATCTTTCTCAGCTTTTTTTAGAGACAAAACAACATATCCCTGAGCATTCTCTGTTTGGACAACTTTGGCAGTTATTTTCTCACCTACTTGGATATTTTTATAAGACTTATCGGCTTCGAAAAGCTCTAATCTGGTAATTATACCTTCTGATTTCGCCCCTATATCAACTAATATTTCTTCATGACTAACATTGACTACTACTCCTTCAACCATGTCTCCTAAACGAAATTGCTTCATCTGCAAATCCTTATCTGTCAAATATTTTGACATTGCAGATTCCTTTTTCTGAATTTTTCTTGCTTTTGACATTTTAGGTTTTTATCGCTTTAAAGAAAAAGAGACGGATAATTCCGTTATTTCTTAAACGAGTGAAACCCCCTTTCCGCCCTTTTTAGGACAAAGGGATTATATATAAATGATAGGATTAAAACAAGGGATTTATAAAATATAATATTGTGAACAATGTCCCGGCGACGACCATTAGACGAGACCATAGTATGAAATGCTATGGGCGAAGTCCAGGGAGTCGAGAAACCACATAGATAAGTTAATAAAATGTTCAAGGATACACTACGAAATATAATATTGTGAACAATGTCCCGGCGACGACCTATCTTCCCAGAAATTTCTTCAAGTATTTTCGGCGCTAGTGGTTTTAACTTCTCTGTTCGGAATGGAAAGAGGTTTAGCTCCACTGCAATCATCACCGGGACGGTATTCACAATAAATTTTCAATAAAGTGCACTTTTACAAATACTTTAGAAGTAGACAAAACACTCTAAAACAATTTGTAAAAATTCTCTAAAAACTGAACAGAAAATCATAAGTTCAATTTTATCTTTTAATAGATAAATTTAAGCTCGCTAACATTAGTACTGCTCGGCTGAATGTATTACTACACTTACACCTGCAGCCTATCAACCTGGTATTCTCCCAGGAGTTGCGTTCGCGTAAAGCGAAATGAACCCTAATTTTGAGGTGTGCTTCATGCTTAGATGCTTTCAGCATTTATCAACTCACAACATAGCTACCCAGCGATGCTCCTGGCGGAACAACTGGTACACCAGAGGTTATGTCATTCCGGTCCTCTCGTACTAGGAATGAGTCCTCTCAGGATTCCACACTCATTGTGGAAATGGACCGAACTGTCTCACGACGTTCTGAACCCATCTAACGCGCCATTTTAACCGGCGAACAGCCGGACCCTTGGAACCTGCTCCAGCTCCAGGATATGACGAGACGACATCGAGGTGCCAAACCTTACCGCCGCTGTGGACGCTCGGGTAAGATCAGCCTGTTATCCCCGGGGTAGCTTTTATCCGATAAGTTCCGGGCCTACCACTAAGCACTCGGAAGATCACTAAGTCCTACTTTCGTATCTGCGCGACTTGTAAGTCTTGCAGTCAAGCTCCCATATATCTTTGCACTTACAACGCCATTTCCATCGGCGTTAAGAGAACCTTTGAGCTCCTGCGTTACCTTTTAGCAGGAATCCGCCCCAGATAAACTGCCCACCAGGCATTGTCCCCTTCGCAGATCATGCGAAGCAGTGAGGCTCTCGATATTAGAAGAGAGGTGTTTCATTGACGTTCACCGGTTTAAGGGTGAACTCCCTCCTACACTACACAACTAAAACCGATTACCAATACCAAGTTACAGTAAAGCTCCACGGGGTCTCTCTGTCCAACAATGAGTAACCGGCATCTTCACCGGTAGTTCAATTTCACCGAGTTAGTGGTTAAGAGAGCGCTCAGATCGTTACGCGTTTCGTGCGGGCCGGAACTTACCCGGCAAGGGATTACGCTACCATAGAACAGTTATAGTTACTGCTGCCGTTCACCCGGGCTTAAATCAGAAGCTCGTTCTGCAAAGCAGAAGTCACCCCCAATCTTAACCTACGGGCACTGGGCACGCGTCGGTCCCTATACATCCCATTACTGGTTTAGCAGAGACCTGTGTTTTTGTTAAACAGCCGCCCGAGCCATTTCTGTGCCCCCATCAAAGCTTGCGCCCGATGGGCATCCTTTTCCCTAAGTTACGGATGTAATTTGCTTAGTTCCTCAACCACCATTCTCTCGCTCGCCTTGGTATACTCTACCAATCTACCTGTGTCGGTTTGCGGTACGAATACTATAAACTCTCCCTAGAGGTTTTTCTTGGAAATTTGAACCAATCGAATTACCCATCTTGCGATAGGCTTTTCCTAAGCTCGGGTAAAAACGCCCCTACGGATTTTCCTATAAGGACTACCTTGCTTTTGGAACCCGAATCCTTATCGGGCCCGATCTGTCATACTTCGTCACCCCATCGGTAAAAACGAATTTATAGCAGTGCAGGAATATTAACCTGCTATCCATCGGTTACGCTTTTCAGCCTCACCTTAGGATCGACTAACCCTCCGCTGACTGGCATGGCGGAGGAAACCTTAGATATTCGGCGTCCATGGTTTTCACATGGATCTCGTTACTCATTCCAGCATACTCACTTGATACCGCTCCACCTCGCCTCACGACGAGACTTCACAGCTGTATCAAAGCTCCCCTACCCTTCATCTTGCGACGAAGCCACGGCTTCGGTTTTTTGCTTAAGCCCCGTTAAATCGTCGGTGCAAAATCGTTTAACTAGTGAGCTGTTACGCTTTCTTTAAAGGATGGCTGCTTCTGAGCCAACCTCCTAGCTGTCTTAACGATTTCACTTCCTTGCCCACTTAGCAAAAAATTAGGGACCTTAGCCGATGGTCTGGGTTGTTACCCTTTTGTGACACGAGATTGCCCCGCATCACTGACTCCTTGCACACAATCGACGCATTCGGAGTTTGGTAGAGGTGGGTAGGCTTACGCCCCCCATCCCCTTTCAGTATCTCTACCTCGCCGATCTTTAAATGCAAAGGTCATACCTATATATGTTTCGGGGAGAACCAGCTATCGCCAAGTTTGTTAGGCGTTTCACCACTAACCACAACTCATCCGAGTGCTTTTCCTCGCACCCCGGTTCGGGCCTCCATCCGTCTCTCGACGGGCTTCACCCTGGTCATGGTTAGCTCACTTGGCTTCGGGTCTAATACTATAAACTAATCGCTCTATTAAAACTCGGTTTCCCTTCGCCTCCCCTGCTATCACAGGTTAAGCTTGCTTACAGTATTAACTCGCTGGATCATTCTTCAATAAGCACTGTATCACCCTACAAGTAGGGCTTTACAAGCTTGTCTGCATGCGGTTTCAGGATCTATTTCACTCCCCTAACAGGGGTTCTTTTCACCTTTCCCTCACGGTACTATGCGCTATCGGTGTATTCATGTATTTAGCCTTCGCAGGTGGTCCTGCTATATTCGCACAGGATTACACGTGCCCCGTGCTACTCAGGATAAACCCAAAGAGTTGTTCTTGTTTAAAATACGAGGCTATTGCTCTCTATGGCGTGCCTTTCCAGGCAACTTCTTATACAAGAACAATTTATAACTCTCATCTGCTAAAAGCAGATATGGATTTTCCATACCCTCAATTGATATTGTTTCTAGATTAAGACAATTTGATAAATCAAACCGCTCAATCCAAAAACAACTTGAGTTTGGGCTGATTTCTTTTCGCTCGCCGCTACTAAGAAAATAACAAGATTGTTTCTTTTCCTCCGGCTACTAAGTTGTTTCAGTTCGCCGAGTTCCCTCTTCACAATCTATGATTTACCAAAAGGTAAATTTTCAATTGTGAGTGACCTACGTTTAAACGTGGCCAGGTTTCCCCATTCGGAAATCCCCGAGTAATAACGCTTCTTAACAGCTCCTCGAGGCTTAAAGCAGTTTTGCACTTCCTTCATCGGCACGAATACCCAAGGCATCCACCACATGCATTAATAACTTAAATCTATCTAAGAGAAATTGAACTAATTGTTTCTATCATTTTAAAATGATAGAAGAAAGACTTTCTGTTCAGTTTTCAAAGAACTTTTTTAAGCATTTGCTTAAAAATCTGACCGGCAAATTTTTTAAATTTAACCGAGCAGATACTTTAGCAAATAAATTGTTTTCTTGCTAACTAAGCTTCTTCTAGTTTTATTAAAAACAAATTCTCTTTCTTCTTCCTTCATAATGCCACGCTTGTGGCATTCTCACCCGCAATTTACTTTATTTTTAATTTCAATGGTGGACCGTAGCGGATTCGGTCACCCGTTCTCGCCTGCTGGCGATCCGCTCGACCCCGCCTCGGCGCCGTTGCGCCTGCGGCATTCTCATCCGCAGTTTACTTTATTTTAATCTCGATGGTGGACCGTAGCGGATTCGAACCGCTGACCCCCACATTGCAAATGTGGTACTCTAGCCAACTGAGCTAACGGCCCGCACCGCAACTTATTTAATTTTCAAATATTTTTAAACTTTTTCCGTCGCAAAAACAAACGCACTAAACGTCTTTTAACTTCTATTAAACTTTTTTATATTGAAATCTAGAGCTTCCTCTTGAGGTAAGATAGCATTTCCATTCCGTGTCGAAAATAGTACTATAAAAAACAAGCAAAAGTCAAGAGGAAAAATAATCAAACAAATCAACAGCTTGGAGAAGAAAATAATCTTAAATCATTTTATAATTCTATACAAAACTTTAGCCAGCTTGTCAGGATCATGCCTAATTAAACTTCTCTTTAAATCATCGGAAGAAGATTTATCATATGCATAATCACTTAATATATTAGCCCTGATAATTTTTGCTCTTCTATAAGTTCCCCCCACATCATCTTCAACAGGAAGCACTTTATCAACCTCTTTATATCTATTTATTAAATCATCAGATGGTTTTTTTGAATTTACTACCACATAACTTAAAGAGCCTTCTCCCAAATACTTTTCAATTTCATTTATAAAATCACTAACTTTGAAACCTTCTGTCTGACCAACTTTCGTCATAAGATTAACAACAAAGACTTTTTTTGCTTTTACATATCGGAGAGTTTCCCGCACACCTGAAACCAGTAAATTCGGAAGTATACTGGTATACAAATCTCCCGGACCAAAAATCAAAACATTTGCCCTTTCTAAAGCTCTTTTAGCCTCTAAGTTTATATTTGCCGGGGGCTTTAAAAAAATATTCCTTATTCTAATACCTGCTTTTTCATTTTCGTCTATATTAGATTCACCTTCTATAACAGACCCATCTTCGTATTCCGCACATAAAGTGCATTTATCAAAAGTGATAGGAATTACTCTTCCACTAGTCTGGAGAATATCCGCAGCTCTATCTATCGCCTCCTGGTTAGAATCAGTTATTTTCTCTATCGCCGACAAAAAAATATTTCCGAAATTGTGCCCCTTCAAATCTCCTGCTTCAAACCTATAAGTAAACAACTTCCTCCAAATATCCGACGCCTCAGAAAGGGCTACTAATGCCTGACGAAGATCTCCGGGAGGAAGAACACCTAACTGATCGCGCAACTTGCCAGTCGATCCTCCGGAATCCATCATAGTAACAATTGCATTTAAGTCTATTTCGTAATTTTTCAGACCTGAAAGTACAACAAAACTTCCAGTTCCCCCACCGATAGTAACTACGTTTCTCTTTTGTTTTCTCATCGTTATATTCTATAATCAAAAAACTCTGACCACAAATGCCTAAATAGAATTTGCACCATCACTATTCTAAATAAGTACAAGCACGATGGTGCGGATGAGTTTCCGATTTTATTCTGAAAGGACTGTCTTATATTAACTATCTTTTCAACAAAATCAGATAGACTGAAAAATCTGCTCGTGTTAAAATTTGCTCACATTTCAAAGCCTTAAAGAAATTTCTGGGTCGGTAGCTCAGGGGTTAGAGCACTTCTCTGATAAGGAAGGGGTCGGAGGTTCGAGACCTCCCCGACCCACCAGAAGAATTTAAGGTGTCAGATCCACTTTCGTTAATTAAGTATTTTCAAAGGTTTCAAGAATAGGTCTCGAATGCCGGAGCGAATGAAATGAGCGAGGCGGGGTCGCAAGCTTTACAGATTGTTTGAGCTGAAAGCGAAATTAGACACGTAGTGGCGCATTGAGCGTTAGCTCAATACAAGATGTTAAGACGTGTGACCGAGACCTCCCCGACCCACCAGAAGAATTTAAGGTGTCAAGTCTACTTCCGTCAATTACGTATTTTCGAAGGCTTCAAGAATAGGTCTCGAATGCCGGAGCGAATGAAATGAGCGAGGCTGGATAAAACATCTTTGAATCAATTTGCTGATATAATAGTTTTAGTATCAAGTCCTAACTTTAAAGGAGGTGTTTATATTTAAAAATGGCAGAAAAAAAGATAGGAACAATAACACACTTCTTTGACAACATCAGTGTCGGAATTATTAAACTTGAAGGAGATATAAAAATAGGAGACAGAGTGAGATTTCAGGGCGCAACCACCAATTTTGAGCAGGAAATAACATCGATGCAATACGAACACGAAAATATTGAGTCTGCAAAAAAAGGACAAGAGGTAGGAGTGAAAACCAACGAAAAAGTAAGAGAAGGCGATGATGTTTATTTACTAGAATAATTCTCCAACACCTTTTCAAAGTTATTTAAACTAAAAATTGTTTTGCAATTGTCGTGTTCTTCCTTTGTTTTTCTATTCAACCAGATAGGTCTGACATCTTGTTTTTCTTTCAATACAGAGATGACCGAGGGATTGTCATCAACAATGAAACACCCTTTTGGAATCATAGTTAAAGCTTCCGGTGTTAATTTTCTACTAAAAATAAAAATTAAGTTCTCATTAAAAAAATTAAAAATTCCTGTTTTATAAAGTTTCAACAACTGAAAATCTCTAAAACCTTCCGAAAAAATCCCCAAATCAAGTATCTTAGAAAGAGTTTCCAATGATTCATAAACGTCCGGAAAAACAATATCGGCAAAATTTTCATCATCAAAAAAAACCTTTGATATCCCGGATTTATCAGAATTAAAACTATCTGCTATAAAATCAATGTATTTTTGTGGAACAAAATCAGTGAAACCTTCATCTTTCTTCACATACCCCTGCTCGGCAAGAAGTAAATCTTCGATTGAAATTCCTAAAAACTCAGAGATTTTTTTCTTAAAGCCTTCTTTAAATTTCCGGGTATCGATCAAAGTATAATCAATGTCAAAAAGTACCTTTTCTCTCACCAATAAATAGTAACAGACAAAGAAAAAATAAAAAAGATTTGAAAAACATAAAGGTGCCGGGGATTTACAATATTTGAAAACCTTACCTTTATATTTTTAAAAACTTAGCTACGTTAGGATCAAGATCGGATGTAAAATAGTTTCTCAATTCAGAAACATCCACCCACTTCGTTGATTCTATCTCGTGAACATCAGTAATAGGTCTCATTGAACCAGGAACTACCTGGCAAGAAAAATAGTGTATTTTGACGTTAAACTGAGGATGAATTCTCTCGGATATTTTTTCCAGTACCTTAACCTTAAAACCCGTCTCGCTTCTAATCTCTCTAATTAAAGCCTCTTCCTGAGTCTCACCTTCATCTATCTCCCCGCCAGGAAAAGCCCATGTTAACGTAGCCGAACCATCAGCACTTTTTTCCATCCACAAACGATTAACAATCAATACTTTATTGCCGGAATTTCTTATTACCCCAAGAACTACTTCAGTTTTTGGCATTTTTTCATCTTTTTTCATACTATAAAATATAAAAATAAAGTGTTCGACCTTATTCTCTAACCTTAGCAATTATTTTAACATAAAAACTAATAAAACTTATATGAGAATTGCCAAAATAATAAAGATTACTCGGAATGCTCGGGTTTAATACGACAAAAAGAAGAAAAAAACAAAAGAAAGAAAACCAAGAAAACAAAAAGGAAGCCCCTCGCTTACGCGAGGGGCTTCCTCCATTTTACAAGATCTATAAGGTGAAAAGAACAACAGCTTCATTTGAGAGTTTAGGCTCGCTCTCTAACCTACTCAACTGTTTGTGAGAAAACAGTATTAATACAATGCTAAATTTAGAGTTATATCTTTTAGCAAGGGTGCTTAATTTTTTCAATAAGCTTTTCACAAAGTAAACTTGGAACAAGACATTAAAGATCATAAGCACAGATTTTCTCCTTCTGATAAATCTTATAGTATAAGATACTACAAGTCTATCCGTTGGAAGAAAAACGAAGTTTTTCTCCATAGAAAGGAGGTGATCCAGCCGCAGATTCCCCTACGGCTACCTTGTTTCGACTTCATCCTCATCACTGATTCCACCGTGAGCCCATACAAAATGAGACTTCGGGTGGCCCCAGCTTTGCTGACGTGACGGGCAGTGTGTGCAAGACCCGAGAACGTATTCACCGGCGTATAGCTGACCGCCGATTACTAGCGATTCCAACTTCATGGAGTCGAGTTGCAGACTCCAATCCGAACTGAGAGGTCGTTTAGCGATTTGCTCCGAGTCGCCTCTTCGCTTCGCGCTGTCGACCCCATTGTAGCATGCTTCTAGCCCAGAGCGTAAGAGCAATACTGACTTGACGTCATCCCCACCTTCCTCCTCGTTACCGAGGCAGTTCCGTCAGAGTGATACAACTGACAGTAGGGGTTGCGTTCGTTAACCCACTTAAGGGTACGCCTCACGGTACGAACTGACGACAGCCATGCAACACCTGTGCAAACTCCGGACTGGATACCGGTCGTTCCCCTTTCGGTTCACTACTTTATGCATGTCAAGCCCTGGTAAGGTTCTTGGGTTATCAGCCAATTAAAGAGCATGCTCCACCGCTTGTGCGGGTCCCCGCCAATTCCTTTGAGTTTTAATCTTGCGATCGTACTTCCCAGGCGGCCTGCTTAACGCGTTAGCTTCGACACTCCGAAAACGGAGCATCTAGCAGGCATGGTTTACAGCGTGGACTACACGGGTATCTAATCCGTTTCGCTCCCCACGCTTTCGTCTCTCAGCGTCAGGATAACCCCAGATAGCTGGCTTCCCCCTTGGTGTTCCGCATGATATCAACGCATTTCACTGCTACACCATGCGTTCCGCTATCCCCTAGTCACCTCTTAGCCAAACAGTATTGAAAGCCCTACCTCGGTTGAGCCGAGGTATTTAACTTCCAACTTGTTCAACCGCCTACAGAACTCTTTACGCCCAATAAGACCGGGTAATGCTTGCACCCTACGTATGACCGCTGCTGCTGGCACGTAGTTAGCCGGTGCTTACAACGAAGTTTACAACCCGAAGGCCTTAATCCTTCACGCGGCGTCGCTGCGTCAGGCTTTCGCCCATTGCGCAAAATTCCCGATTGCTGCCCCCCGTAGGGGTGAGGCCCGTGTCTCAGTGCCCCTCTGGCTGGTCATACTCTTATACCAGCTACCCGTCATAGGCTTGGTAGGCATTTACCCAACCAACTACCTGATAGGCCGTAGGCTCATCTCTAAGCGATAAATCTTTGATGTTGCCATCACATAAGGAATTACCCCGCCTTTCGGCGGGCTATGCCTTACTTAGAGGTAGATTCCTACGTATTACTCAGCCGTTCGCCACCCGCTTGCGCGAGTTTGACTTGCATACCTTAGGCACGCCGCTAGCATTCACCCTGAACCAGGATCAAATTCTTAACAAAAAAGCTTTAATGTCAAAACATCCACAAATGCGTGAGTGGACGTCAAGACATCCGTTCTTTTCACCTTGCAAATCTTGTAAAAATCAAGATTAAACTCTATAAAGGATACCTTTTCAAAGTGCAGATCTGTATTCTACTTTAGTGGGGAAAAAATATCAATAACTTATTTTCCTGTCAACTATTCTACAAAGAATACATCAATTTTGTCAGTTTCAAAATACTTCTTCAAAGTTAAATAGAGTTCACTTTTATTAAAAATAGGCGAACAAGATACTAAATCAATATGAACGGACCCGTATTCTGGCCAGGTGTGAACTGTTAAATTAGAATTAGCCAAAATAAAACTTACAGTCATTCCCCCACCCTTAAATTCTGTCAATTTTCTATCAACCACCTTCAATTTATGGATCTTACAAATACTCTCTAATATATTCACTAATTTTCTTTTTGACAAAATAATTTCTTTTTTTACATCAAATATTTTGAAAACAAGATGATCAACGAAAGGAAATTTTTCCTCTGGTACCTTCTCCCCTTCAAAGGTATAAATATTTTCAAAACTCATTCCCAACGATTTCGTAAAACTATTAACCTTCAATACGTATAAAGAACTTGCGTTACCAATAGAATCGGCCCCTGAATATCTGGCGAACTTCTCTATTCTATCTTCAATAGTAAATCCGTATCTGTTTATTATCTCTTGAACTTTCAACTTTTTTTCGGGCGATTTAAAACTGCATCCGTAGTACATAAAAACATATTTACTTTCAAAATTTCTGACAGGGCCGAGCAAATCAAAGGCTCTTTGCAAAAATAGACTAACTCCAACTTTGGTGTACGGGGGATCAAAAACTACCACATCAAAACTGTCAATAAATTTTTTATCCAGTGGATCCCGAGCATCATAGAGAAAAGCTGTAACATTTTTCAATTTATTTTCACTAGCATAAAAATTTATAAAATCTACTATATCTTTATCTATATCCAAAACAACTATGTTCTTATAATCTTTATTTATGGAAGCCAACGATAGAGAATTCAAATCGTCATCTCCGATGAAAACTATAGATTTTCCTTTCACTACCCCCTTTTCAATCAATACCCTACATTTTAAATAAGTTGTTTCAACTGTGGCAATAAACTGATCGTATTTTCTTTTGGGCTCCAAATTAAACTTATCTTTAATCCTTTTTACTTTCTCAATATCTTTATCCAAATAAAAATCAAACCTTTCCGCCAAAGACCAAGTATGAGGTTTTAGATCTTCATTCTCTAGCAGCTCCTTCCCATATTTGCTAACACGTATGTTTTCGCTTTTATCATCAACCAATAACAATCTAATAGATTGCTTAAATCTCCTTAAAGTTTCTTTTGGGATGCCTGTTAAAGTAATCAGTTTATTATTTGTTAAATTTTCGTTGTTCTTTAATATGTAAAGTAACCCTTCTATTTCACATTCCTGAAGATCGGGGTTAGCTTTCTTTATCTGCTGAATAATATTTTCCATCACCCATATTTTACTACATACAAGAGATATTAACTTTCCAACTAAAATCTACTCCTAATAGAACAAACCGGATTGTAAAAAATAAAACATCAATTAAAAATTGATTCGTATTTATTAAAAATATTTTCAAAATGAAACAAAACAAAAGTAGAAAAAACATCTCCCGATCGTTTTTACTTCCGGAAATAATCTTTTTGCTATTAATAACGCAAAAAACCAAATTTGGAATCCGGTGTGCAAATGCTGAGTGGGAAAATATTTCATCTATAAACGCGAACCACATATCGGCTCTGGCAGAAACCCCATGGGGAATTTTAGCGGGAGAATTTGATTCAAGATTATTTCTAAAACCTCCCCCAACTAACGCACTCTTTTTATCAAGAGATCAAGGAGAAACTTGGGAGAAAATAGGATTAGATGGAAGAGGAATATTAGATATTAAATATTACGCCGGAAAAATATATGTTACTACCTACTATGTAATAAACAATTCTTACGGAATATTTGTGTCGGAAGATGGCGGAACTACTTGGTATAACATTAATATTGGTTCGTCAACAAATAAGATAGATAGGGACAGCAAAACAATCTATGTGGGATCTACTGTAGACGGACTTTATGTTTCCACAGATGAAGGCGAAACGTGGAGAGAGGCCTTTGACACAGGTGGTTATACAATGAGTACGATAGAAGTAGAAAGCTCGGAAGACATTACTTTAGTCTCTATCGCATCTAAAGTCTACAAAACTCTTGACAATGGTGAGACTTGGAATGAAATCACACAATTAAGAAACAAGGGTATTGTCTCATTCTGCATTAACGGAAATACCATATTTGCAGGATCTGGAGGAACAAAAGGTATGTATGTATCAAAAAACTTAGGAGAAACTTGGGAAAAAATAGCCAATTTTGGGGATAATGAAGCAACTAAAATAGTATATTTAAAAGGACGTTATTACGCAGTTAAATACAGTTTTGAGAATTATAAGTACTGGGTGTATGTATCATCCGACGTTGGAAAAACCTGGTCTAATTCCGATCCAAACATGTTTTCAATAGATCCAATAAAAGATCTGATTCCAATAAATTCTTCAAGTCAACCATCTCTTCTTTCAAGTGTCATAATTGGTGGAATATATAGGTATAATATACCCACCGAACCGGCAGAATCACCTTTTTTGAATACCCCTTGGAAATACAAAGAGGAAAATGAAATAACGGATAGAATAACTTCTTTTTTTGATCACAGACTACCGCTTTTGGGCTATGGGTATTATTCAGAACCAACAGGACAAGTAAGTACAACAACTATGAATTTCCTAGGAATGGAAGCCGCAGAGCCCACTATTTACTATAGTTCGCACGGCGGGTTGGATTTCGGATTAGAATACGGAACAGAAATCCTTGCTTCATCATCCGGATACGCCAGCTACTATTATTGTAAAGACTGCGGAAACACCATAAAAATTGACCACCAAAACGGCTATCAAACTACCTACATGCATCTCCAAAATGATTCTTTGATAACAAAATCTGGTCCTGTTTGGGTGAACAGCAATGACACGATAGGAAAAGTTGGTTTAACGGGGAGAACTTCGGGACCGCATCTTCACTTTGAGGTGACAAAAGATAAAGAAATGGATGGAAATTTTCTGAACGATTTTCCTTCGGGAAGAGTTGATCCTTTCGGATGGAGACCTTACGATAAGATTGATCCGTGGAGCACTTTTTCTTGGGAAGATGCGTTAGGATTTCACAGCGGTAGTACCAGCCTTTACTTATGGAACACTGAAAGTCAAGAAAAAACAGGAATAATTTCTCCGGGCACGAGTCCGAATAATAAGAATTATATGGAGATCGGAAACAAAAGAATTGAATTTGAAAATCTAAAAGAAACACTAACAGTAAAAATATTTCCCTACATAAAACCGGCCTTAAATCTACCTTCAAAAATAGAGGGTTACATAGAAAATACATCCTTTATTTTACAAGTCTTCAACCAAAACGGCATTATAATTGAACACTTCGATGATCCAATAAATATGATTTTAACAATCTCACCCGATTCTTTGAAAAATATTAAACCTCAAAGTGTCAGATTATATTTTTGGAACCAAATAACACGCATGTGGGAACTTGTATCTAGCTCTTTTGACGAAGAAAATAATAAAATTACGGCCAGTACAAATCATTTAAGTTGGTTTGCCGCTTTCGGGGAAAAAGACGATTCCAATCCTCCAAATACGCAAATAGCAGTATCCGGGGGTCAAACAAATGGTTGGTTTAATGAATTTCCTTTAATCCAATTCTTCTATGAAAATGGCGATGCGTCCGAGATAAAAAATACCATATATTCAACCGATGATGGAGATACTTGGGATAATTATTCAGAGCCGTTTTATCTGGAAAAAGATGGGGTCATCAATTTACTTTATAAATCAATAGATTTAAATGACAATATTGAACCGGAAAAAAACTATGTTTTGCATATTAATGTAAGTGGCAAAAAAACTGAAAAAATTAAAGTGAGGGGCTCCCTATTCAAAATTACTCAGTAAATAAATTGCCCGCGTTAATTCTTAACAACGCAAGCAGAGACTACTTCAGCCATAACACTAATAATATCGTTGATAATATCCAAGGCCTCGTTATATTCAAGTTTTCTAAAATTATGCGGAAAGTAGTGAAAGACAGTATTTCTACCTCTTTTCCAAGTATTCCAAAGCCTTTGAGCAATACCCTTTCCACCGCCTGAATAATTACAAACTTTATTATAAACGCTCGTATTATCCTGATAATTTGGGTTTAACAACCTTCCAATTCTTATCTCATCTCCATAATATTCATCTTCTGTAATAAGATCTGTATCCAAGAAAAACTTTTTTAGAAACCCTTCATAAGCTTTAGCAAAAGGAAAAACAATGAAAGAGTAATCCGAAATGTCTGCTTTATCTTTATTTTTATAAACAAAAGTCAATATGGATTCTCCATCTTCAATCAAATCTTTTATTTCAGGGGACATATATCTCCAAAGGTCAGAGTCTCTTTTTATAATCTGCATATCAAATAATGATAAATTAATTAGTTTGAAATTAAAATACTTTTATATTAAAACCACCTTAAATAGGAAAATAAAGAAAAGAAAAAAGATCAAAACTACTTGGTATCGTAAAAAGTCACTGCATTGCCAAAAAAACCGCTATTAAAAACAGAGACCGGTATAATAACTGTCTCATAATTTCTTTCGTCGTAAGAAAATTTTCCGATAAAAGATCCGGGGATACCATCGCCCAAAGAAACTTTAAATACCCTATCAGTAGATCCCCAACCGGGCTCAACATAAATCTTAATAAACTCATAGGATTTCCAATCAGGAGAATATTTAATAGTAACAAACTGATCATTCTCTCCCCCACCTCCGCTGGTTTTATCCAAAAATTTTCCCGAATTCAAGGATTCAACACATTGATTTTTGTTTTCACACAAGTACTTAAACATATCCCAGGAGCCGTTTTTTGAAACCACCTTAACAATTAAACTCGAAACATCAGTTTCGACTCCTTTCACATCATCGGAAGCCTGTTTCGTTGAAAAAAACCAAAAGGCAATCGGAATTACCAAAAACAACAAAATTATGGCAATCAAAGGAAATGAAATTTTCTTTCTCACAGATTAAATAAATCCACAATTTATGCTTCGTGTCAATAGTTTTCATATAATTTTAATTTTCAAAATAGAATAAAATTCAGCGCATACTGATATAATACAAACATGGAAGAACCGAAAATTGCTCTAGCACACGAATTTTTAACACAATACGGTGGCGCGGAAAGAACCATAGAAGCCATAGCTGAAATATTTACCGAAGCTCCTATATACACAGCTAAATACGATCGTAAAAAGATACCAAGTTCTATAAATAATAGAAAAATAATCTATCCAAAAAGATTGGGAAACAAGATATCAGAGAAACTTTTCTTTCTTCTTAGGATGCCTACAATATTTGAAGAATTTGATTTTCGCGATTACGATATAGTTATTTCAAGCGGAACAACGTGGAACAAAGGAATACTCACAAAACCGGATCAGATGCATATTACCTACATACACACTCCCCCAAGATTTTTATATAAATACTCTCAGGAAGGAACAAAATGGCAAAAGCCACCTTTTAAACCTTTTTACAGTTACCTAGTAAATTTTCTAAGATTGTGGGATTACGTTGCCGCACAAAGACCTGATTATATTGTAACCAACTCTGAAACAACCAGGAAGAGAATTAAAAAATTTTATGGAAGAGACGCAAAAATAATCTACCCTCCTGTAGAAGTTAATTTCAAATCTGAAGACGGGTTAAAGAAAGCAGAAGCTCCTTACTTTTTAGCAATAGGAAGACTATCAAAATATAAAAATTTTGACTTGTTAATAAAAACCTTCAACAAAGTCAAGTATCCGCTGGTAATAGCCGGTACCGGAATAGAAGAAAAGAGATTAAAATCAATCGCAGGTAGTAACATTACTTTTAAAAAAGTATCAGATGAGGAAAAAAATAAATTATTGGATGGTTGTCTTGGATTAATAAATCCCGTTGTTGATGAGGATTTTGGAATTGTTCCCGTTGAAGCAATGGCACACGGAAAACCGGTATTGGCCCACAAATCGGGAGGACATTTAGAAACTATAATAGAGGGGGAGACAGGGCTTTTTTTCGAAAAAGATAATATAGATTCCCTATCCGAAAAACTACTCGATTTTGAACAGATGATAAAAAATAATAAATTTGACCACGAAAAAATAAAATCTCACGCCCAAAAATACTCTAAAGAAAGATTCAAAAAAGAATTTGAAAACTTCGTAAGAGAAAAATGGGAAGAGCATAAAAAATTAAATGCCTGAGCTTCCGGAAGTACATACAATCTCACAAGACTTAAAAAACAACATCGTTGGATATAAAATAGAAAATATTCAAATTGAAAGAAACTATAAGATACCAGAAATTGAGAAGATAAGGTTAGGAAAGATAAAAGATAAAAAAATCTCCGATGTGGAAAGAATTGCCAAAAATATTGTCATAAAGTTATTCGAAAATGAATTTTTAGTATTTCATTTGGCAATGACTGGAAGAATAATATTAACTCCATTAAAAGAAAAAAAAGATAAATGGACAAAAATTGTGTTCAAAATTTCAAAAAACGAAGATGAGAAATATTTAAAATTTTGCGACATGCGACAATTTGGAAAAATAAAGGTTCTTGATGAGAAATCTTTAAGCGAACTACGCAATAAATATGGGTTAGATATTTTAGAAGCAGATATAACGCCTGATGAATTTTTGAGAATTATAAAATCAAAAAATACAAACATTAAAAACGCACTTATGGATCAGGAAATTATCTCAGGAGTTGGAAATATATACGCAACTGATGCTCTATTTTTATCCGGGATAAACCCTAAAACCCGCACCAAAGATATGAACTTACAAAAAAGTGAAAAATTGCTAAATAGTTTAAAAGAAATTTTGCGAGAAGGAATAAAAAACAGAGGCGCTACTCTACCCGACGAGATGTATGTAGATATATTCGGAAAGCCCGGAAATCAGCAAAAATATTTTAAAATTTACGGAAAGAAAATATGTCCGAGGTGCGGAGCCCACGTATTCTTTGAGAAAATTAACGGGAGAGGAACTTACTTTTGTCCTGTCTGCCAACCTCTAATTGACGGAAAAACAAAAAATTTGCAGAAAACCAATCAACAAAAAAGTCTCTTGTAAATTTTTAAACTTAGTAAGATTAAATGAAAATACTAAACTTAAAACTCACAAATCTCAGAAACCATACCAAATTAAGTTTAATTTTTGATAGCAACATAACACTAATCACCGGGGACAACGGGTCGGGGAAATCAACTATTTTAGAAGCAATTCACATTCTCTCTGTGGGAAAATCTAAAATATCAAAATACGATAGAGATTTAATACAATACGGAAAAAAATTTTCCTCCATAAACGCCGATATTGAAACTAAAGATGATAGATTTAACATGGAATTGCAGATAATAAAGAATGAAAATTTTGAAAACGCGTCAATCAAAAAAGCCAGGATAAACAAAGTCGCAAAAAGCATGCAATATTTCACCGGTATTTTTAATTCCGTGCTTTTTTCACCGCAAGACATACAACTTATTACCGGATCCCCGTCGGAAAGAAGAAAATACATGGATGAGACCCTTTCTCAAGTAGATATTGAATATAAAAGAAGCTTAAACGATTATTTAAAAGCAGTCAGACAAAGGAATAAGTTGCTTGAAAAAATAAATCAAGGTTTTGGCGGGCAGGGAGAAATAGAATTTTATACCCATCAGATGCTAAAAAACGGAGAAATAATACAAAGAAAGAGGGAGCAAATGTTTACGGATATTAAACCAATACTATTGGAAACCGGAAAAATATTAAACGATAAAAAAACAAAATTGGAATTAAACTACAAAAAAAATGAAATTAGCATCGAAAGATTGAATGAATTCAAAAACCGCGAGATTGCTGCAATGACTTCCCTTCTTGGGCCACATCGAGATGATTTTGAAATACATTTTAACGACCACAACGTTACAAACTTTGGATCCCGGGGAGAACAAAGAAGCTGTGTCCTATCCTTAAAAATTGCTGAGATAAGTTTTATAGAAAAAAAGAAAAACGATAAACCGGTCTTACTATTAGATGACATATTTTCAGAATTGGATAAAAAACACCAGACAGCAGTATTTGATGTAATAAATAGAAATCAGACTACAATAACCAGCACATCCATGCCGGATTTTCCAAACGAAGAAGGCATAAAGATAATTAATCTTTAAAAAATTAAAAAGATTATAAACAGATAAAAAATACCCTCAGATAAATTTTCATTTTTCCGAGGGATTGAAAAAATCAAGGAACAGCGATCGGGTAGATCCCGGAGCTAAAACCATCACCTAAAATCTGAAAGGAACTATCAAATCTATTGTCCCGACACTTATCCAACACATCAGGAAAACAAACATACCAAAGCTCCTGACCATCTTTCCTTAAGCACTCCGATACTTCCTGATGGACCATCAGATCTTTATCATCAATAAACACTCTTCCCCCTGAGAATAACCTGACACGCAGGTTTTTTAACTCACCGTCTGCGATATCTCCTCCGATATACAAAAAAACCAAAACCACAAGAGTATTGTTCATCCATACTCCGTGGACCGCCAGAATACGTTTGTTAAGATCACTTTTCATTTCTTCTCCTTCTATTTTTTATTTTGATTTGCTAGCCATTATACCAAAAAATCAAATTATTTACTTTTTTGCGGGAAATATGCGAGAATTATTTAAATGTATTTTCCTGAATATTCAATTACTTCAAAAACCCTTAACAACATAGCTATTATAGAATATGGAAAAGCTGTGATTGAAAACACTACCATACTACCCTCTTGGGAAGACAAACTAAAAAAAGAAGCAAAAATAAAAATAGTTCATGGGTCCTTGCAACTTTTAGGAATAATAGCTGACCCTCAGAAAATAAAGCTTTGTATTGATAATATTTACAAAGCAGAAGACCGAGAGACTCTGAATATCATAAGAGCAGTATTTCTGATAGATGAGATATCAAAAAATAAAGATTTTGAAGAAGTGGATTTAAAGTACATTCACAAAACTTTAACTGAGGGTTTAATTCCAAAAGTTAAGCAAGGATCCTACAGAAGCACAAAAATTCCAGGAAAAACAGATCCCGAAGAAATATTAGCCGAAGTAGTAAGTCTTTTTGATTGGTACAATAGCTTGGACGCTAAAGAAACACACCGCATAGTAACATCGGGCATATTAAAAGCCAGATTAGAGAGCATACAACCCTTCGAAGAAATGAATGATATTGCCGCTAATTTTATAACCTACGTAAGTTTAAAAACATCGGGATACGGTTTCAGAGATCTCATATCGGTAGAAAATTACTATAAAAACACCAGGGCTATTTATAGTAAAGAAATAGAGTCGCTTGATAACGAAGAACCTGATTTAACAACTTGGATAGAATACTTCACAGAAGGACTGGCTTCCGAAGTTTCCTCTATCTCCCAAAACATAAAACTTTTGGCCAAGGATACAAAGATAGCCAAAGCTACCGGAAGAACAAAAATAAGCGAAAGGCAGGAAAAAATAATAGAATACATTCAGGATTATGGAATACTTCAAAATAAGGATTTTCCAAGAATTTTTCCCGATATTTCCGAAGATACAATACTTAGGGATCTCAAAACCCTAATGGAAATGGGAGTTGTTCAAAAGATTGGAAGCACTAAATCTTCTAAATACACATTAAAATAAGTTCCCTCTCTCAAAAATTTTGGGCAAATTTATACTATAATGGCCCTATGAAGTTCATTGATTTTTCAAAATATCTCCAAAGACTTGAAGAAACCACCAAACGGTTAGAAATGATTGATATTCTCACAGAATTAATATCTAACCTTGATGCAGAAGAAGCAGATAAGGCATTTTATCTGGCTTCAGGATATATAAAAGCCCCCTTTGAAAACGAGAAATTTAATATTGCAGAGAAAATGATGATCAAAATAATAGAACAAACCTTCTCTACTCCGGAAACACCAACTATAAAAGAAGAGATTGAAAAAATTTACGCGGACACAGGCGATTTGGGAAATGTCGTTTTTGAACTAAAAAAAGCAACAAAAAAATATGATGAGCCCTCAATCTCTGAGATACACAAAAATCTTTCTGAAATAGCACAGATAACCGGGTTGGGATCGCAGGACTTAAAAATATCAAAAACCTCAAATCTACTAAAAAGGGTTGACCCTCTATCGGCAAAACATATAACAAGAATCATTTTAGGTACAATGAGATTGGGATTCACTGAACTAACAATCATCGTAGCACTTTCAAATTTTCTAAAAAACAAGTCTTTAGTCAGTGAAATAGAAAAAAAATACAACATACATCCTGACATTGGCTTTATAGCAAAAGAAATAAAAAAGAAGGGGATAAAAGGAATAGAAAATATAAAAATGGAGATAGGTGTTCCTGTACTTTCACAGAAAGCTCAACGAGTTGGAAGTATGAAAGAAATATTGGAGAAAATACACAAAGCTTGGGCAGAGTTTAAATTTGACGGAACTAGAATTCAACTGCATTTTGCAAAAGAAGGCAATAGTTTTCCAAATAAGATCGCGCATGACAAAGAAACTCAAAAAAATTTATTTGACAGTAAAGAAAGTAAATTTTTTATAAAAACATTCACTAGAAATTTGGAAGAAACAACCCATCAGTATCCGGAAATAATAGAAGCCGCAAAAAAACAAATAAAAGCCGATTCGGTAATTCTTGATGGTGAGGGAATAGGTTATAACAAGGAAACAGGAGAATTTCTTCCGTTTCAAGAAACAATACAAAGAAAAAGAAAATACAACATAACTGAAACTGCAAAAAAAATTCCCTTTAAATATTTTGTTTTTGATATTTTATATCTCAATGGGGAATCAGTAATTGACAAACCATTGGTAGAGAGAAGAAAATTGCTCGCAAGCGTGATCCAACCGGGACAAGTGATAGAAGTTGATGATCATATTGAAACCGAAGAATTTGAAAAACTGGAAGAGTACTTTGAAATGGCTAAATCTCAAGGCTTAGAAGGTATTGTAGTAAAAACTCCCAATGATCATTATCAGGCAGGTGCCAGATCATACTCCTGGATAAAGTACAAAACGGCAGATCAAAAACTTCTATCTGACAGTGTGGACTGCGTAATTTTGGGCTACTACCATGGCAGAGGGGTGAGATCAAAGTTCGGGATCGGTGGGTTTTTAGTCGGGGTTTATGATAAAGATAGAAATGTTTATAAAACCATCTCAAAAATAGGCACAGGACTAACAGAAGAAGATCTAATATTTCTAAAAAAAGAGTGCGACAAAATAAAAATTAAAGATAAACCAAAAAATGTAGAAATGAATAAGATATTTAAACCTGACGTTTTTGTTGAACCTAAAATAGTCGTAGAAATAGGAGCAGATGAAATTACTATTTCTCCCACGCACACAGCCGGGTTTGCATTGAGATTTCCAAGATTGATAAAGTTTAGAACCGACAAAAACCCTGAGGACGCAACCTCTGTAACAGAAATAAAAGACATGTATAAAAAACGGCAAAAAGGAAAATGAAAAATAAATAATCATGCCTTTCGCACAAAAATATGGAGAAACTTTCAAAAATAATAGAAAACAAAAGACTCAATAGAGATTACAGATGTTCCTACGAATTTCAAGCTTATGGAAACAGACTGGCAGAAGAACTAAGAGACACAAAACACAGAACCCTTTACATAAAATTAGCTAAAAATGAAGATCGGGCACTTTTGGAAGAGGCACGGGCATTCGTTTTAAACTCAAAAAAAGCAACTACTAAAGGAAAATTATTTATGTGGAAGCTCACTCAACTTAAAGAAGAAAAAGAGAAAAGAAAACAAGATAAATCTGACAAATAAAATAAATCTAATGAATTTTAGTCTAGAGGTAGTTTGTAAAATTTGCCCCCTATTCTAAATTATTATGAATAAACCTTGCCATTTACTTTAGTTACAACAAATAGCAAAGTTTTTAATCAACTAAAAAATAAAAAGAAAGTAATCTTACGGGAGTAACTAGTGTTTTAGATTAATAAAGATTAATAAAAAATGTAATTGAAGTTCAGGAAACAAACAAGTATCATTATCACGATGGTGAAAAAATTACTGAATTATTACACAACTCCTCTTCTAGTGTCCGCAACGCTTGGTGTAATAATATTGGCAATGACGGTTGCCAAGCAACCGATTGAAATAATAGAAATCATTATAGGGATTATTCTCGGCACTTTTGTGCTGGATATTGAATTTATTCTCTACCCCTATATGTTTGAGCCAAACAGTGATTTTGCAAAAAATATATTTGGATATACAAAAAGTAAAGATTTTAAAGGATTAATAAGCTTCATCAATGAACACAGGGATGGTCTAAAAGAAAAATCTTTAAACAGCGCGCTCTTTCAGGTAGTTTTAATACCAATTTGTCTGCTTGTAGCATATACTGACACTAGTTACTTTATGAAAGCGTTTGTGCTTTCAATATTTGCTAATTCGATATACAAACTTATTGAGTGTTATTTTAACGGAACTACAAAAGAGTGGTTTTGGGCTATAAAAGGAACACCGAAAAAAGAAGGGGTTTTGGGATTTATTCTTGTCTTAATTTTAATTCTAGTGGTATCAATTTATTTAATATAAGTATTGAGTTCTAATAGTGTTAAATCTTTATGGAATTACAATCTCTCTTTCAATTTTCCTCTGCATATTAATTACTCAAAGGCTGGTTGTAAAATATAAAAAAAACGAAGAAATTTTTTGGGGACTTTCTTTCTGGACTATATTTTGCGGCATATTGGGAGCGAGACTTTATCATGTTTTAGATTATTTTGATTATTACCGTTATCATCAATTAGATATTTTCAAAATCTGGAACGGTGGCATGGGAATATGGGGAGGTATACTGGGAGGGACGCTCGGAGCTATCACATATCTTAAAATTAAAGGAGAAAAAATATTCCCGTGGCTAGATATTATTTCCGTGGTTACACCTTTGGGACAATCAGTGGGCAGATGGGGAAATTTTTTTAATAAAGAAATATTCGGACTACCGACTACTCTACCCTGGGGAGTATATATAGAACCGGAAAAAAGACCGGTAGAGTTTCTTAATTACTCAAAATTTCATCCCCTTTTTATTTACGAATCAATTTTAAACTTCATTTTGTTTTTATTTCTTTTGATTTTGTATAAAAAAACAAATGAAAAAACACCGAGCGGAACATTTTTATGTATTTACCTTATTTCTTATTCAACAATTAGATTTTTTCTTGAATTCTTACGTATAAACCCATGGAAAATAGAAATATCTTCTCTGTTCTTGAATGTCTCTCAATGTATATCTATACTTGTAATAATTATTTCTATTATTTTTATATTTAGAAATAATTTCTTAAGGAAAAAACAATGATTTACATTTCTTCTGATCATAGAGGATACGAATTAAAAAACTATCTTATAAAAGAACTTACTCCTAAAGGAACCATCGTAATGGATCTCGGACCTTTTAATTTTAACCCGGATGATGATTACCCGGATTATGCGAAATTAGTTGCAAAAAAAATTCAGGAAAACCCACACAACATGGGGATTTTGATATGTGCCAATGGTGTAGGCATGAGCATAGCGGCAAATAAGTTCAAGGGCGTGAGAGCATCGATATCCTGGAATTCAAAACACGCCGCAACTTCAAGAAACGATGACAAAACTAATATTCTAGTATTGCCATCGGACTTCATTACAAAAGAAGAGGCTCTGGAAATAACGCAAACGTGGCTTTCCACTGATTTTTCGGGTGAAGAAAGACACTTAAGAAGAATAATGAAAATAACAAGTTTTGAAGAAAGCAATTTTTGAGAAACGCAAATGATAATACCTGCCATTTTAGAAAAAGATATAAAAGAATGTGAAAGGAAAATCAAACTTGTGGAAGATGTTTGCTCAGCTGTCCAAATAGATATATTGGACAATACCATAATTCCCGGCGAAACATTTCAAGATCTGCAAAAATTGGAAGAAATAAAAACAACCGTTGATATGACAATTCATCTCATGGTAAAAGATCCGATCAATTTTATTAGAAAACTAGGCTTCTTATTTCCTACCAATGCAAATAGAATAAATGGGGTAAGCACTCTCATTACACAAGTGGTGGACAAAGAAACAACTGAAAATTTTTTAAAATACGCTAAGGATTTAGGTTACAAAACCGGGATATCAATTAATTTAGATCAGGATAATTCCATAATCAGCAATCTGATTCAAAATGCAGATATCGTACAATTCATGGGAGTAGAACCCGGAAAGCAAGGCGGGAATTTTGTACCATCTGTTTTGGAAAAAATATCAAGTTTCAAAAAAGACTTTCCCGGAAAAACATTCCAGATAGACGGAGGAGTTAATGAATCAAACATTCTCACCGTTTCAGAAACGGGAGTTGAAAACATAGTTATTGGATCAGCTATATTCAATGCAGATGATCCGAAGAAAAAATTTCTGGAACTATCTTCCATCCTCGAACATAAAAGAAAAAAGGCAACAAAACAAATACCTGAAGTAAATAAAAATGGAGGCAAGAGACCCCTCGTAGTTTGTTTTTTAGGGGGAGCAGCGTGGAAAAATGAAGACGAACCATATATACAAGCCAAAGAAACAGCAAGACTCTTGGCTGAAAACGGTTATGGAATTGTAAATGGCGGCGGCCCGGGAGTAATGAGAGCTTCAACAGAAGGGGCTCATGAAGGCGGAGCCGGAGTATTAGCAGTAACTTATCATCCAAATAAACCTAAAAGACATTTTGAAGGAACTGACCCGGAAAACCACTTTGATTTAGAAGTAAAAACACTGGATTATTTTGATAGAACTAAAATTCTACTACAAACATCGGATATTCACGTAATATTTAGAGGCAGTATCGGTACCTTAAGCGAATTTGGCATGTCCTGGGAAAATTCTTATATACACGAACCAAACAACAAACCAATAATACTTTTCGGAGATCACTGGCGAGGGATACTAAAATCCATAGAAGAAAACATGAGCGTAAGAGGAGGAGAAACAGAAATAATAAAAATATGCACTACCCCACAAGAGGTTTTGGAATACATTAAATCCATTGAAAATAAACTTTTGTAAAAAACAATGAAAGAGAAATAAAAAAAGAGCTTGTAAACACATTTATTTTTCGTGTCCGAAAAACTTATCAAAGTTAGAACACCGACGCTAAACGTGTAACAAGCTCATGGGCCGGTAAGCGACTTTCTTATTCTCCTCTATTTTCGTTTTTGCGTATAAACAAGAACGAAATTTAGAAGATAGAAGTAGGAGAAAGGAGAGACAGACAAGCCTACCTCTATTGTTAACCAACCCAGAGTGGGATTATACAATAAATCAAAGAAACAGTCAAAAACACAACAATATAATCCTGTGATATACTTAATTTAATGCCTGTTAATAAGAAAAAGACCGCAAAAATCGGTATAGAAGAATTATACAAAACATCAAACAAACTTAAGCAAACCGTAATTGATATGCTTACGGAAGCGGGTTCCGGACATACGGCAGGATCTTTAGGAACAGCAGAGATTTTCACAGCTCTTTATTTTCAAATTTTAAACATAAATCCCAAAAAGCCGTACAAAAAGGACCGCGATAGATTTTTGCTCTCAAATGGACACATATGCCCTATCTGGTATGCTACTCTGTCGGAGAGAGGTTTTTTTCCAAAATCTGAATTGTGGAAATTACGAAAAATAAATTCAAAACTGCAAGGTCACCCAAAAAAGAATTCACTTCCGGGAATAGAAAACACCAGCGGTTCACTAGGCCAAGGTCTATCTCAAGCAATAGGAATAGCAATAGCAGCTAAAATGGATGATCTTGATTACAGAATTTATTGCATGACCGGAGACGGAGAGCTCAATGAAGGACAAATATGGGAATCAGCAATGTTTGCTCCGAATAAAAAATTAAATAACATTACATGGATAATAGATAGAAATAATATTCAAAGCGATGGTAAAACAGAAGACGTCATGCCATTAGAAAACCTGAAAGACAAATTAGAGAGCTTTAATTGGTTTGTAATAGAGATTAACGGTCATAGCATTGAAGAGATAATAAGCGCTTGCAAAATGGCAAAGTCGATAACCCAACGTCCAACTGCTATAATTGCTCACACAATACCGGGTGAAGGTATTGAGTTTATGGAAAATAATTATCAATGGCATGGCAAGGTACCAAGTAAAAAGGAAGCTATTGCCGCTAAGGAAGAATTACGATCAATAATTTAGAAATTTGCAGAAAGGAAAATTTATGAACAATAAACAAAAAGCATCTTTAAGAATCAGTTTATTACCTGTCGTGATACTGATTGGAGTAATTTTAGGGGTGGGGTATTTTTTACTCAAGGGGGAAATAAATTTTTCCAAATCAGATGACACCCTGACTATTCAAAGAATAGAAGGTTTTCCCACCGTTATATACACAGATAAAGTTATAGAAAAGCAAAGAAGGGTAATAAAAAATAATCAGGAACTTACGGAATTCTTAAATCTCATTGATGAAACAGGTTTGCTTACAATAAAAGAGCAGATAAATTTTGACAAAGATATGGTATTAGCCGTTTCCACAGAAACAAATGATGAAACTGAGCATAAATTAAAAATCAAAAAAGTATATGAAGATAAAAAAGAAAAAAGGCTTTTAGTAGAAGTGGAGGAAACGAATCCCGAGGATGAGTGCCAAGTGGAAATGGATAAAAATATAGCCGTAGATATGGTAATAGTGTCAAAAACTGATTGGGAAATAAAATTTGAGAGGATAACCAAAGCAATACAATGTGATGAAGAACAAGAGCAGGAAATTGATCAATCTACTGAAAGCGAAAGTAGAATAACTAATTAATAGAACAATGATTAACTGCCCATGCTAAACGCTAGATTAAAATTAAACCAGGATGTGTTCTTGAAAAGCGCTACAGCGAGATCTCCTAGAGACGGTTTTGGCGAAGGTGTGATTGAATTAGCGGAGAAAAACCTATCTGTTGTAGTTCTATCCGCAGATTTAGCAGAATCAACTAAACTTAAAGATTTCGCAGAAAAGTTTCCCCAAAGATTCATACAAACCGGAATAGCCGAACAAAATATGTGCTCTATTGCTGCCGGCTTGTCCACGGAAGGAAAGATTCCGTACGCAGTTTCACATGCTGTTTTTATAGCATATAGAAGCTGGGACCAAATAAGATTATCAATATGCATGAACAACGCTAATGTAAAAATATGCGGTTCGCATGAAGGTTTTTCAAATGGTCCCGACGGAGCATCGGCAGAACCTTTAGAGGACATTGCGTTAATGAGGGTGCTTCCTAACATGGTTGTAGTGAGCCCAATAGATTATGAGCAAACAAAAAAGGCGGTAATAGAAGTATCAAAAATTCAGGGTCCTGTTTACTTAAGATTTTCAAAAGCTAAAATCCCTGATCTAACAACAAAAGAAACTCCATTTAGAATAGGAAAAGCCGATATTTTTGTGGAAGGAAAAGATATTACGGTAATTTCCTGCGGATCAATAACATACGAAGCTTTATTGGCAGTAAGGAACTTAAGAGCAAAATACAAAATTGAAGCGGAATTAATAGTCTCACCGACCATAAAACCACTTGATGAATACAGAATTTTGGAATCTATCAGAAAAACGGGGAAAGCGGTAACAATTGAGGAACATCAAATTAACGGAGGACTTGGCGGAGCTATATCAGAACTCTTGTGTGAAAAACTTCCCTCCCCTCTCTTGAGAGTAGGAATGAACGATTCGTTTGGTGAATCAGGAAGTTATGAAGAACTAAAGGATAAGTATGTACTAAGTGCCCACCACATAGAAAATAAAATTCTAAAATTTTTAAAAGAAAAAAAGGAGCAGAAATAAAGATGGATATTTTAACTATTGGAGATTCATGCATAGACATAACTCTTCATATTTCTTCAGCTGACGAAGTAAGAATAGAAGAATCGGAAACACCTCAAATCTGCTTTATACACGGAAGCAAAATACCGGTAGATCAATTTTTTTCATCTATTGGGGGAAATAGTGTAAATGTGGCAACCGGTTGTAATAGATTGGGTTTAAAAACCGGCGTATATACAGAAATTGGAAATGATCAAAACGGAGAAAAATTAATAAAAGAGCTTGCAGAAAGAGGAATTGATACTACATATTGCATTAAAACACCCGGAGATGCAACCAATGTGAACGCGATAATAATCTACAACTATGAAAGAACAATTTTTTCATACCACGCGCCCAGAAAATACAAAATTAGAGATTGGCCTAAACCAACACTCCTCTACTACACATCCATAGGCGAAGGTTTTGAAAAATTTCAAACGGAATTAATAGATTACATAGAAAAAAACAGAGATATAGGTGTAATTTTCAATCCGGGAACAATTCACATGAAGGCCGGTTACAATCATATAAAAGAGTTTTTGGAAGTAACTAATATTTTAATAGTAAATTTAGAAGAAGCCGTTAGATTAATCGGAGAAAAACCCTTACCAAAGATGCACATTGACCTGCAAAAACTAGGCCCCAAGCTTACTGTAATAACCGACGGTAAAAACGGAGCAAGCGGGTTTGATGGAGAAAATTTAGTTAAAGTAAGCGCGTACTCCGATGGAAGAGAGGTTAAAGACAAAACAGGAGCCGGGGATTCATTCGCATCGGGATTCGTTTCAGCAATTTTTCATAAAAAAACTCTTAAAGAGGCACTTGGCTGGGGATCTATAAACGCATTTGCTGAAATAACAAAAGAAAATGCGGGAACCGGAATATTAACAAAAGACGAAATGGAAAAATTAGTTAAAAAAATAATTTAATTTTCCATACCTTAAATTGTAGGTAGTATAATCTAGTAACAAGATGGCTGAATTTTTTGAAAGAAATAAATCAATTTTTATAATGGGTCTAATTATAGCCGTTGTATTTGCGATTATACTCGTAGCCTACAGAATGAGACCCGGAAAAGAAACTCAACTCACTAAAATTGATGACGCGGATGAAGAGTTTTACAAAGTAATTTACGAAAATACAGAAAATTATCAAGAAAATGAAAATACTTTAAATGAAGAAGGTAAAGATACAAATGTAGAAAAAGAGGAAGAAGTCAATGTTGACGAGATCTTTGGAAAAACAAAGATAGATTATACAAATGAGGGGTTTGAACCAAAAATATTCAGATGCTATGTAGGACAGAGCGTAGAATGGACAAATAAAACTGATAAAGTAATTTATCTTCGGCAGATAAAACCAACTTACGAAGAGCTTAAGCAACCGGTTGAAATAAAACCTAACGAAACCTTTACATTTAAAATGACTCAGCTGGGAATTTGGACTTACGAAGAAGTAAATTCGGAAGACTTTGGATCAATAGAAGTTAAACCTCTTCCAAAAAATATCCCTACTTCATCAACACAACCAACGGAAACAGTTCCATCACAAACAAACCCGTCACCACCTGAAGGAAACAACCAATAAGAAAATCGGGCAATATATTTTTAATTTATTTTAAAAGCGCTTGGACAAATCTCATTTAAAGGGCACTCTTCGCATTTAGGACTTTTAGCTGTGCAAATATACCTACCGTGTAAAACCATTGCTCCGGAAAAATTTCTCCAGCTTCTTTTCGGAATAATTTTCATTAAATCTTTCTCAATTTTCTCCGGATCCTGTTCTTTGGTCAGTCCAAGTCTATTAGAAACTCTTTTTACATGCGTATCTACTACTATTCCATCAGCAATTCCCCATAGCTCTTGCATAATTACATTAGCGCTTTTCCTTGCTACACCGGGAATTTTCATTAAATCTTCCATATTTCTAGGAAGAACTCCACCAAAATTTAAGGTAACTACTCTACCCGCTTGTATTAACCTCCCAGCTTTTCCTTTGTAAAAATTTACTTCTTTAATTAAATTTTGTACATCTAAAAGATCTGCAGAAGCCAAACTTTCCCAGGAAGGATATTTTTTAAACAGTCGCGGAGTAACTTGATTCACTTTTTTATCCGTAGTTTGGGCAGATAACATGACAGCTACCGCAAGCTGATACTCATTTTCGTGAATTAACTCTGTTCTGGGACTAGGGTATTTCTTTTTCAATGTTTTAACTATTTTGTCAACATTATTTAAATCTGACATAGAAAAATTATACATTTAATTTGAAGAACTTAGGCTGAAACTTAAAATATCCACGCAATAGAACTTAATTTTTCAAGATTTTTAAAATCTACAAAAGAGAAAGTTGTTTATCTGAAACTTCCGATTCTTTATCCTTTTTCTTTTCATCAACACTAAAACCCAATCTTTTTATAAGAGATTTAAAATTATATTTTTCCAAAGTTTCTTTAACCTTAATTTTATTTAAATCACTATATTTGCACTCCTCTAAATTAATCTGAAAAGGAACATCTAAAACTATTTGAGCAAGCCTTTTGCTCATAAGAGCCTGTTCGTAACTTTCCAATAGCTTTTTCTTCAGAGACTCGGGCTCAATTTTTTCAATATTTCTGTAAATTTCCTCCAAGGAGCCGTACTTTTGCAATAATTTTGTAGCCGTAACCTCACCAACTCCAAAAACGCCGGGTATATTATCACCCGGGTCTCCGCGCAACCCCTTGTAGTCAGCTATTTTATCAGCCTCAAAACCGAGCTTTGCATCTACTTCCTTTTCTCCCAACCATTCAAATTCACCTTTTTTCCCCGGAACCATAATAATATTTCCATTACCTGCAAGTTGCCATAAATCTCTGTCATTACTTATAATCAAAATGTCCACTTTTCCTTTAAGTTTTGTTGCTACAGTACCAATAACATCATCGGCCTCATATCCTTCAACAACTATTTTTTTAATATTAAAGGCATCTAAAACTTCAAAAACTTTAGGAATTTGGGTTTGTAAATCTTCTTCCATTGGTTTTCTTTGCGCTTTATAAGCAGTGAACTCACCTACTCTAAAGGTCGGTTCTTTTCCATCTAATGCGGCAACAACATAATCGGGTTTTATTTGATTCAAGACATTTATAAGCATGGATGTAAAACCATAAATCGCATTAGTGGGCTGACCATCGGGACCACGAAAAGTCTTTGGGAGAGCATGATAAGCTCGGTGCAAAAAATTGAATGTATCTATAATGAGTAATTTTTTCATCTGTATTTTACATCTAATTAAATTCTAGGAAACAAAAATGGGGCTGAAGAAATTTTTCCGCTTCTGAATATTTTTAATATTTTCTCTGATGTCCCGGGAACAAAAGGCTTACATAACTCTGCAATATTGCATAACTCACCAATCTCGTACTCTAAAACCTCCCTCAACTTATCATTGTTTTTTATTGACCAAGGAGAATTTTCGTTAATATGTTTATCAAGGTTAGCTAGTTTTGACCAAATCTTTTGTAGAGCGAGATCAACCCTAAATTCATCAAAATACTGAGAAAGCTCTAAAAAAGTATCTTTTTTTTCTTTTTCTGCAATTAAAGAAAAATCTGATTTTTCGGCCAATTTTGCTAATCTCGCAACTGTGTTCCCTAAACCATTAGCGAGGTCAGCATTATAAACTTCCTGAAAATGAGACTCCGAAAAATCAGAATCCTCAATTATCGGTCCGTACCTTAAAAAATAATATCTAACAGGGTCAACTCCGTATCTCTCCACTAAATCTTTTGGAGCAACAATATTTCCTAAACTTTTGCTAATTTTCTTCCCGTTCATACTTAAGAAAGCATTCACATATACATGAGTCGGCATACTATAACCGGCGGCTTTGAGCATACACGGCCATAAGAGTGCGTGCATTCTAGCATTATCTTTCCCCAAAAAATGAACTATTTCCGTATCTTCATCCCAAGAATTAACCTGTAAACCAAAGGTTAAGTAATTAATCAAGGCATCAAACCAAACCCAAATCACATGATTTTTATCAATCGGACACTCTATACCCCATGGAAGTTTCTCCTTTCTTCTAGTAATTGGGATGTCTTCTATGGTGTCAATAAAAGCATACATTTCCCTATAACGGGAATTAGGTAAAACAAAATCAGGATTTTTTTCATATAAGGTTCTCAAAAAATCTTTAAAAGACGAGAATTTGAAAAAATAATTTTCTTCTTCTACAACCTGTATTTCCAATCCCGGATGTAAAGCACATCTCCCGTTTATTAAATCCTTTTCAGTCTTGTAAGATTCGCATCCCTCGCAATATAAACCTTTGTAATTATCTTTGTAAATATAGCCGGCGTTATAGACTTTTCTAAAGAAATCTTCTGCTGTTTTTTTGTGATCCCCGTCCGTGGTTCTTATAAACCTATCGTAAGAAATCTGAATAGAATCTTGCTGTTCCTGATCTTTTTTTGATATTTCATCAACAAATTCTTTCACATCCACACCCCGTTCTTTAGCCACATTGTAAACTTTTTGTCCGTGTTCATCGGTTCCGGTAACAAAGAAAACATTTTCACTTCCCCTTCTTATTCTTTCAAATCTTGCAACACAATCAGCTAAAATTTTCTGATAAGCATGGCCGATGTGAATTACATCGTTAACATAATCTATTGCAGTTGTAATTAAAATTTTCTTTTTCACAGAGAGATTTTATCAACAGGTACACATTATGTACAGATTTTCATTAAAACAAAAAGAAATACCCAAAGAAAAACAACATCACTTTCTACCTCTTGTTTCTATAAAAATTCCAATACACAAAAGCCCGAACAAAAATAAATTCAATGTTGTCATGATGTGAAAAGCATCTAGAAAAGCAACACCTATAATTACAAAACTGGCAAAAAATCCCCATTTAGAACCTTTTTTGTATAAAACCTTCAGATCGGTAAATTTAGGATACTTCTTTTTATTAAAAAGGTAAAAAATAAATGAAAAGGTTAACCCCAAGGCAAAAAACAACACTCCCAAAAAAAGAAAAATTTCCCAGTATGAGTTTGGAGATATAGCAAATAGAAGAAGATAAATCCAAAAAATCCATAGAACTGCAACAATAGCAATTCTAAATTTAATAAACTTAGGCATGGTTTGATTTTAACACTCTGGTAGAATATAAACTATGAACACTCAAACACTAATTATTTTCGCAATATTGATCGTGGGAGCCATATTTTTAGTAGGTCAGTACATTTTATCTCAGTTAAAAAAATCAGAAAATCCTGAAAATACTGTTTTGATGGAATGGCTTAAAGACATGAAAGGAACGATGGAAAAAAACACAGAAGTAATGGAAAGACAATTAAAAGACCAGAGAATGACAATTGAGGAACAGATGAAAAATCATAGAGAAACTTTGAGCCAACAGACAAAGTTTATTTCCGAGCGTTTAGAAAAATCAAGTGACGTAATAC
>Ga0208196_1000962_pt1 | contig 33678 bp, 38 predicted proteins | sample AD_JPNNA7_MetaG_FD_184443 | JGI IMG/M metagenome (GOLD analysis project Ga0208196, IMG submission 184443) | Active sludge microbial communities of municipal wastewater-treating anaerobic digesters from Japan - AD_JPNNA7_MetaG (SPAdes) (version 2) | ecosystem: Engineered > Bioreactor > Anaerobic...
CGCTGATATACAATTCAGCTGCACTAAACGTTCCAAAAAACGTTATGCAGTTTATATTTGGCGTGCTTCTTTTTACAATGGCGGGCGGAAATTATAACGTCCTAACATGCATAATGGCGGCTTCTGGCCTTAGTATCGGTCTTGGCGCAATATACCTTTTTAATGATCTAACAGATGTCAAAGAAGATAAGAACAATGAAATGAAGATCAGGTGGAAGGCAGTTGCAAACGGCACAATGTCAAGGGAAGAGTCCATCGCCATAATCAAATTGTTTGCAGTTTTAGGTACATTTTTAGCAGCCCTTTCAGGATTAAATTTCTTTATAATCTACCTAGCGGTAATGGGATTAAACCTCTGTTACTCCCACCCAAGGATAAGGTGGAAGAATAATCCAACCCTATCAGTACTAACAATCTCTATGCTCCAGGTCTTAAAGTTTTCAAGCGGATGGTTTCTTTTCACAAGAGCCACAGAAGGGTTTCCCATACTGTTTGTCATGGCCATTGCAATAGGGTATGCCCTCATGTTTATCTATTACAAGCACAACACTAAAAACTTAATGCACATAATCAAGGAGGATAAGAAAAGGGTGTTGCCGCTTTCTTTGGCATGCCTACTAATGCTTATCACATCTTTTATAATCTACACTTTTCCTGCCATATCCTTAATGGCATTGGGTTTAGGAGTCCCAACTATAGGATTATACTTCATATCAAAAAGATACATAGGGACATCAGTTAACATTGTCTTCATGTATTTGGGTTTAGTAATCCTGCTCTTGTCATTTTTCTTATTGTCAACACCAACAGTCACAGCAATAAATAAGAACATGATTGATCAAAATTCAACAATGAGGCAGTACATTAAAATAACGGCAGAACAGATTATCACAGGGCTATCTGGAAAGTAATCGGATAAATCTTTGACTTATAAATATTTTAGAAAATCTTCCTCTTCAATATTGGCCTGTTTTAATATTCCTTTCAAAGTTCTAATTTTTAATTCATCATGCAATGGAACTACACACCCAACTTTTCCAGTTTGGCCTTCCTTAACTAGAATTACGTGACTTCCAGCTTGCCTTATTTGTGTAAATCCCATTTTTGTTAATACCTTAATTACTTTAATACCCAGAAAGACAATTAAGTTTTGGCATTTAAAGTGACCTCAAAAGTAGTGAGCAAAGGATTGGAGTGTTTTTTTAATGGAAATTCATCTAAATATAGTTCAGTTGCTTCCTTTAAATTAGAAAGTGCTTCATCTATAGTATAGCCTTGGCTTACCGTTCCTATTTCCGGACACTCTGCAACATACATATCCTCTTCCTTAAAAATAACAGCACTAAGCATCATCAACTAAGATTATTGATAAATGTATATAACTTTTACTGAAGAGAATTTTTAAATTACTCACTTATCTTTTCAATCTGCTCTTTTAATTCAGGGATTCTAAACTTTATAGTTTCCCAAACGATTTCTAAATCTACTCTAAAATAGGCATGAATAAGTCTGTCTCTCATTCTAGTAGGATCTTTCCAATTTACATCAGGATATCTGTTCTTGAAATCTATAGAAATATTCTTAGTTGCTTCTCCAATTATTTCCAAATTTCAGATAACTGCATCGATTGATTTCTGATCAGAACTAAAATCTTCAAAATCAATACCTTGAATGTAATTTTCAATTTTGTATATTGCTTCTAGAATATCGTCAATATACAGTTTTTCGTCCCTAAGAGACATAGGATACTTCCTTTAGGACTCTATTTTTTATTCTGTCTTTCAAAGCCGATCTTGTTACTACCTCAACTTTAATACCAAACTTTTCTTTTAGATAGTCTTCCACTTCAAAAAGTTTAAAAAAGTCTATAGGCCTTTCAAAGTCAACAAGTAAGTCAATATCGCTATGTTCAGTCTGCTCATTTCTAGAATAAGAGCCAAAGAGCCCTACATTAGAAACTCCATATCTTTGTTTTAAGTATGGTAATTCATGCTTTAAGACTTTGATTACCTCTTCCTTTGTTTTCATCAACAATATATAACTTCAATATCATATAAAAAATTAACTAATTATAAAAAGAACTTTCCAGAAAACCCAGAACGTAAGCTTTACCACAGTTGAAGTGGCAATATGAAGGAAAAGCTTCCAAGAATTACAGTACCATATCATTCAGGAAAGAGTCTCCATCCAAAAGTATTAAGAGAGATACTAAATAGTATAGATATTTCTCTTGAGGATTTCAAAAAATTAATTTGATATATACTAGTTTTAGGATATGATTGATACTATTACAGCAGAATAGATTATCACAGGCCTTTCCGGAAGGTAAGATTTCTTTTCTGATGATTCTTTTCAATCTTTATCAAATAAAAGAAAAATATTAAATACTTGATTAGCTACTGGGATACAGAGGCGCTATGATGGTGTCATTAAAATTTCCAATAATTGTTGAAAAAGATTCAGATGGATACTTTGCATTCTGCCCAAATATTCAAGGTTGTTACACTCAGGGAGACACGTACGAAGAAGTTTTAGAAAATATAAAAGACGTTATTAAACTACTTTTAGAAGAAATGAATGAAGCTGGCACTAAACTGCCTGAAACCCAGAACGTAAGCTTTACCACAGTTGAAGTGGCAATATAAAACTAGTAATTTAATTAGAACTCTGTTCCGTCTTAATTTAGTGGCTTCATATAATATAAGCTAGTCAATTAAGTGGGAGAAGAATCACATCAAAATGAAGTCTGAAAAGTAAAAAATAGGCCTAAGTAAAAAAAGCTTTGATACTGATTATATTTATAAAGAATAAAAATGTAATCAAAATTATGAAGTATTACTCTGGTAATCATAAAAATTACCTAAATCAAATTTTTGATAGAATTAAAGAATATTACGGGGATAGATTAATCTCCCTTATTTTGTACGGATCTTACGCCAAGGAGGAAAATAAGTTAGATTCCGATATAGACCTTTTTATTGTTATTAAAACTAAGGAGAATAGAAGGGCTAGAATACATGAATTTTTGAAACAAATAGAATCACCATTTCTTAACTCAAGTCTAGCCTTACTTGATGAAGGTATAAATCCTGAAATATCCACAGTAATTATGACTGAAAAAGAGGCTTTATGCTTTAATCCGCTATACCTTGACATGATTTCAAAAAAGATTATTATATTTGACAGGGATAACTTCATGGAACAGTTGCTTTTGAAATATAAGGATTTAATGAAAGAGTGTAAAACAAGAAAGGAGAAATGTGGCAGTTTTGAATATTTTGCTCTTAACAATAAAAAAATTCTAGAGGGTATCAAGTTTGGATAAACTTTCAGAAGATTACATAAAAAGAGCCACAATAAGATTTGAAATTCTGGATGAATACCTCAAAAGAAAAGGCTATGCAGAAGTAGTAAGAGAAGCACAAGAAACTGTGGAACTTTTATTGAAGGCTGTACTGATTGATATGGGATTGATTGTTCCCACAAAGCATGATGTTAGTCTAATACTTGAGAAAAATAAGGAGTTTCTAAAAGAGCCACTATTATCCAATTGTGATAAAATAAGGGACATATCTAAAGCTCTAAGAAAAGAGAGGGAGATAAGCTTTTACGGTGCTGAAGATTTTTTACCTTCCGAAGAATACAATGAAACTGATGCATTAAAATCCATTGAAGATGTAAAATTTGTTTTGGAAATCGTGAAAAAGACTTTAGAGCCATAATGTAAATTTTTTATTAAATTTATATTTATCCGGCACCTCTATTACAAATGGGGTAATTTTATAAATAATTGAAAGCAGTTAGTCATCATGGAAAAAATAAACATAGAACAATTAATTAAAACACTAAACATCCATCAAAATGGATATGTGAATTTTGATCTTCCAAATCCTAAAAATGGGGAATACCTTCTTGCCGTTTTTCACTTAGTATCTGGGGGGAAGCTAAACATTTTGCAGGCAGCGGCAGAAGTTGCCTCAGAGTCATCCACAGGTACAAATTTCAATGTAAAGACTGAAACACCCTTCTCAAAAGAGATGAATGCCATAGTCTACAAAATTGATCAGGAAAAAAATCTTGTCTGGATAGCCTATCCCTGGAGGCTCTTTGATAGGGGGGGTAATGTACAGAATGTGCTGACATACCTTGTGGGCAATGTCCTTGGGATGAAGGAAGTAAGCGCTTTGAAGCTGCTTGACGTATGGTTTCCGCCTTCGATGCTTGAGCAGTATGATGGCCCAAGCTATACGTTGGATGACATGAGGAAATACCTTGATGTCTATGATAGGCCGATTCTTGGGACCATAATCAAGCCAAAGATGGGGCTTACCTCAGCAGAATATGCCGAGGCCGCATATGACTTCTGGGTAGGTGGCGGGGACTTTGTAAAAAACGATGAGCCTCAGGCAAATCAGGACTTCTCACCATTTGATAAGATGGTGAAGAATGTAAAAGCTGCCATGGACAAAGCTGTGAAGGAAACAGGCCGTAAAAAGGTCCACTCGTTTAATGTTTCTGCTGCCGACTTTGACACGATGATTGAAAGATGTGAGCTTATAAGAAACGCCGGATTTGAGCCAGGAAGCTATGCATTTTTAATTGACGGCATTACAGCCGGTTGGATGGCAGTTCAAACACTAAGAAGAAAGTATCCTGATGTTTTCATTCATTTTCACAGAGCTGCCCATGGAGCATTTACCAGGATGGAAAATCCACTCGGATTTTCAGTTTTAGTTCTATCTAAATTTGCTAGACTTTCAGGCGCATCCGGGATACACACAGGAACTGCCGGTGTGGGCAAGATGCAGGGCAGCCCTAAAGAGGACATAGTTGCAGCGCAGAACATTCTGCACTTTAAGTCAAAGGGGCATTTCTTTGAACAGGAGTGGTCAAAAATCTTTGAGGGCGACGAGGATGCCATAGCCATTGTTCAGGCAGATACAGCACGCCACGTTATTTTAGAGGATGACAGCTGGAGGGGTGTTAAAAAATGCTGCCCAATCATATCAGGAGGACTTAATCCGACCTTGCTAAAGCCGTTTATCGATGTGATGGGAAATATTGATTTCATCACAACGATGGGTGCAGGATGTCACGCACATCCGAAAGGGACAACAGCAGGCGCAAAGGCGCTTGTCCAGGCTTGTGAGGCATATCAAAAGGGGATTGATATCAAAGAATATGCAAAGACCCATAAAGAGCTAGAGGAAGCGATAGAGTTTTTCACTAAAAAGTGATTTTGTATAATTTTTTCATTTAATAGCCTTAATCAATGAAAACTGGAAAAAATGAGTCAAAGTACATAAACTTTATAAATGAATCAATATCTTCCCCCTATGTCGTTTAATTACAAAAGTGTTATAATTTTACTGTTTGCATTAATTTTTACCTTAGACCCCTTATATGCAAACTCAAATCCAGATTCAGAACATGATAACTCATTTTTCCTCCCAACGTATCCAAATGGGACGTCTTATCATATCAAGCCTCTTGATTTAAACGGGGATGGATTCAATGACATTCTGTTTTCAACAGGGACCACTTCAAGAATATTTTGGGGTTCAAGACAAGGCTATTCAAACGATTCTAAAACAGATATCTTATCCCCCAGTGCAGGTGGGGTATCTGTTAGTGACCTAAACAAAGATGGCTGGCTTGATATAGTATTTGCTAATTATGGAAATCCTTCTTCTTTCATCTATTATGGAGGTCCAAACGGATTCTCAAAGTCTAAAAGGGTTGATCTTCCCACCAGCAAGGCATTTGGTGTCACAATCAGTGATTTAAACAATGATGGGTGGCCAGATATAATATTCTGTAACTATAATGGAACTAAGTCATATGTTTACTGGGGGAGTGCGTCAGGATTTTCAATATCCAACAAAAGTGATATTGAAACATGGAGTGCAGGTGGAGTTTCTATTAGGGATCTAAATAACGATGGATTTAAAGACATCGTATTCGGTAATTTTAGTTCTAACTCCTATATTTACTGGGGGAGTGCATCAGGATACTCTAATAGCCAAAGATCGCTAATTCCCTCTTCATGGGTCTATGGTGCATCTGTTGAGGATTTAAATAAGGATGGGCATCTTGACATCGTGCTTACAAGCTATAGTGGTGTCTCTCAGGTAAATTCTTACATTTACTGGGGATCTCCCTCTGGATACTCTGCTTCAAACAGGACCCTCCTACCAACTAAAGGAACGGCAGGTGTAGGAATCTGTGATTTGAACAAAGATGGCTGGCTTGATATAGTATTTTCAAACTATCAAAGCAGCACTTCAACTGTTTACTGGGGAGGGCCGTTAGGTTACTCGATACAAAATAAGACTGAGTTTTTAGTGACAGGATCAACAGGAGTTACAGTTGTAATGCAGCATTACAATGCCTTTGTTAGAAAAGAGCTTCCCATGGAAAAGATATCACTAATACTAGGATTAGGCGGTGCCAGATCGACTGGTGAATTTTTACATGATGCAAACGCTTCTATAACTTAATTATTTTATTTTACTTTGCTGCAAGATGAAACATGATTTGAATTGGCACTTCTAGATCATTGATTTAATAGTAAATTAAAAAAATTCGAGGCATTGATTTTTCCTTGATGTCAAATAAATTAAATTCTTATTTAGGTGGCATCTCTATTATTCCGTGTTTCATCATCATTTCTGTTTCATCCCTTGCCTTCCTGATTGTTATTTCAGCCATCTCATAGAGCTCATCCTTGCTGTACTTCACCCTAGCAATGCCCTGCTTGATTGCCTTAATACCTACGGCAACAGCTTCCCTTGGAAATACCTCCCACTCACTCATCGTTGGAACAATGTACTCATCAGAAAGTCCTTTGTCTTCAGCGGTCTTTGCAATTTCAAATGCTGCAGCGACACACATCTCATCAGTTATTGTTTTTGCCCTGACATCAAGTGCGCCCCTGAATATCCCGGGGAAAACTATTGAATTATTGATCTGATTTGGGAAGTCACTCCTTCCTGTCCCAACAATCCTGACCCCCGCTTCCTTTGCCTCCCAGGGCCATATCTCAGGTGTTGGATTTGCAGATGCGAACATAATTGCATCTGTTGCCATTCCTAACACTTCCTCCTTCTTTATTGTTCCAGGGCCTGGCTTTGATGCTGCAATGCAGATGTCAGCGCCACTAAGAGCTTCTTTTATCCCCCCACTTCTCTGCTCTCTATTTGCATTGATGCATAGATCCCACTTGAAAGGATTTTGTGATTTGTCCATCTCAAGGTCTTTTCTGTTTGCATTTAGGATTCCCTTAGAGTCCACAGCGATAATGTTCTTCTTCTCTGCACCAGCCGCAACTAAAATCCTTGAAGTTGCAATGTTTGCGGCACCAGTCCCTACTAACACAATACTTGCTTCATTTAATTTTTTACCAACGACCTTTAGGGCGTTGATTGATCCGGCAACTTCAACTGTGGCGGTCCCCTGCTGATCGTCATGCCACACAGGTATATCCATATCCTTATCGGCCCTTAATTTATCCAAAACAAAGAAACACTTTGGTTTTTCGATGTCCTCTAGATTTATTCCCCCAAAAGTTGGCTTGATAAGCTTACATGCCTCAATTATCTTTTCAGGATCTTTTGTGTCAAGGCATATAGGATAGGCATCAACGCCTCCAAGGTACTTAAATAAAAGTGCCTTTCCCTCCATAACAGGCATTGCAGCTTCAGGCCCAATGTCCCCTAATCCCAACACCCTTGTCCCGTCTGAAACAATGGCAACAGCGTTTCCCTTGTTTGTGTGCTCAAAGACTGCATCCTTATTTTTGTTAATGGCTTTGCAAGGTTCTGCAACACCAGGTGTATACCATATGGCAAAATCATTAAAATCCCTTATGCACACCTTTGATGAAATCTTAATCTTTCCTTTGTAAAATGGATGGAGTTTCATGGCGTCTTCCGCCGGTTTTGACGCCTCCTTTATCAAATTTTCTTCTGACTGTTTTTTCATAAAATCCCCTTAAATTTTCAGTATTTCCTTAGCCCTTGGAATATTTTTTTCAACTTCCTTCATAACGTCCTCATAAAGGCTGTTTCCATGGGCATCAATTGTAACTGTAAGCGGTCCAAATTTCTCTCCGACCAATGCCCACAATGCCTCCGGCATGCCAAGTTCAAGCCATTCCACGCCAAGGACCTCTTTTATCCCCTTAGCAGCAAGAACTGCAGCCCCGCCTGTGAATGCAAGGTAGACGCATCCAAACTTTTGCATTGCATCAACTGTTGGTTTTGACATCCCGCCTTTCCCAATTATAGCCGAAACTCTAAACTTCTCAATAAACATGGGTTCTAGGGAATTCATTCTTGTCGATGTTGTCGGGCCTGCCGCAATTACCTTCCACTTGTCTCCTTCCTTTGTCATTATGGGTCCGCAGTGGTATATTGCCAAACCTTTGAAGTCATAGGGGATTTTTTTTCCATGCTTAGCATATTCTAACGCTTTAACGTGGGCTTCATCTCGAGCTGTAAAGAAAACCCCGTTAAGATAAACTGTTTCCCCAATCTTTAATTGCCTGACAGTCTTTTCATCAAGCGGTAAGTCTAATATTTTTTCCATTAAATCACTTCTTAAAGGTAAGGTGCTCTACCCTTCCATCCTTGTATATCCTTGCAGTCGCTCTTCTTCCAGCCCAGCACTGGACATTTATTGCGACTGGAAGTGATGCGGTGTGGCAATACCCAAGTTCGATGTTGACCCCGAGTACGGTGGTCTTTCCGCCAAGCCCCATAACCCCAATACCAAGTGCATTAAAAGCCTCGTGAAGCTCCTTTTCCAAGGAAGCCACCACCGGGTCTTGATGCCTCTTGTCAATTGGCCTAAGCAAAGCCATCTTTGAAAGCATCACTGACACATCAGCGCTTCCTCCGATACCAAGGCCTATTATCGTTGGGGGGCATGGATTTGATCCTGCACTAACTACCGCGTCAAGAGCAAATTTCTTTATCCCCTTTAATCCTTCAGTAGGATTTAGCATTGCAACTTGGGACATATTTTCACTGCCCGCCCCTTTGGGCATTGCAGTTATCTCAATATAATCGGCATCAATCGGTGTAAAATAAACATAAGGTATGTGATCTCCAACATTATCCCCAGGATTACTTCTTGTTAAAGGGTGGACAGCATTAGGCCTTAAAGGAATTATTTTTGTTGCCTCTCTAACGCTTTCAGTGATAATATTATATAATTTTTTTTCTATATTTGGATTTCCTATGTCCCCAATCTTTACAAAAAAAATGTGGATGCCAGTATCCTGGCAAAGCGGGGTTGACGACTCCTCTGCCATTTTTATATTTTTTAATATAGCCTCAAGCTGACCTTTAGAAGGCCCTTCTTCGATTTCATAGGCTTTTTGCAGCGCATTTTTGACATCTTGAGGGAGTTTTGTTGAGGCGTCTTTTAGAAGTTCGATTACTGTGTTTTTTATTAGGATTTCATCTATCATTTAACCCTCTCAAAAGAATAGAGCTCTGAACACAGGTTAACTTTTTCTCTTTAAAAAGATTGTTCTATGCCGAAAAACATATTCCCTACCCCCAATACCACTACCCAAACGTTTAAATCAATATCTAAAAACTTTGATGTGTAAACATATTCTTATCAATAGAGGTTTAAATGGCGTTAAATCGAAACATCACAATTTCTGAAAAATATTCAGTAATATCTGTGATAAAAAGCCTGTTCAAACAGAGAAGGAAGCAATCGATAGCAATAATCCTTCTATCAATAATTGTGAGTTTCTTTGAGATGCTGTCCATAAGTTTGCTGATACCCGCACTTGAGCAGATCTTAGATCAGTCCACGGAAATGAACATCCAGCTTGTAACATACATTAAAAAAATATACTCCCTGATAAATGTTGAGTATACTATACTTACCCTATTTATCGGGATCGCACTAATTTTCACTTTTAAGGCCTTGATAAACATAACCCTAGCCACGCTGATAAATAAAGAAAAGCTTTGGTATGAAGTAAGCAGAAGGAAGAAAGTATGCGATATCATCTTGTATTCTGACTGGGTGTTTATCAATGGGTCGATGAAAAGCTACATGACAAACATCGTCACAAATGAAATAGAAAAGGACAGGGATGTCTACCTAAAGACGCTAAACTTGCTCCCTATGATATTCCTTTTGGTAGTTTATGTCGTTCTTTTAGTTTTACTGTCATTTGAAATTACAATACTGATCTTTCTAATAATAGGCGGGGTCACACTGATACTGGGCAGATTAGTCAAAAATGCGAGATACAACGGGTCAAAGATATTGCGCCAAAGAAATCTCTTCATGAAGGAGACTCTAGCCTCTCTTGATGGTCTAAAGAACATCAAATCGACTTCCAAGGAAAGCTTTGTTAAAAACCTCTTATATGAAAGAACAAGACACCTCTCCCAGATAAGGTATGAAATGAATGACAGGATGAATAAAATCGCATACCTACATGAACCTGTAAACTTCATCCCGATCCTTATAATAATATACATATCTATGACGTATTTTTACGTGCCGATATCTGTCATCGGTATAATGATATATGTTTTCTTAAAGCTAAGCGGCGATCTAAAGGTAATCCAAACTGAGTATTACAGGATCAAATTTGAAATACCTTCGATGAATGCTGTCGATGTGTTGATCAATGAAGGCTCAAAGAATGTTGAAAAGGACGGGGATACAACAATTGAGGGATTCAATGAAAAAATTGAATTCAAAGATGTTAGCTTTGGCTATTCTGATAGCGATGTTCTAAAAAATATTAGTCTCACCATAAACAAGGGGGATAAGGTGGTATTTTTTGGGCCAACTGGTGTCGGCAAAAGCACCATAGTCGACATGATACTGGGATTGATTTACCCAAAATCCGGTGAACTTACAATAGATGGCATACCCATTGAAAATATTAAAAAAGGAAGCTGGCACAAGATTTTAAGCTGGATGGGCCAGGACCCTTATTTATTCTATGGGACAATTGAGGAGAATATCACATGGGGTCAGAAGGACATACAGAGGGAAAAGCTTGACAATGCGTGCAGATTGGCGTGCTGCAGTGAGTTTGTCAATAAAAATGGATTTTCATATGATTATATAATCGGGGATAGGGGGTCAAAGCTTTCTGGAGGGCAAAAACAGAGATTGGCCCTTGCTAGGGTATTTTTGGAGGACCCAGAAATTGTTATCCTTGACGAGCCAACATCCCACTTGGACATGGAGACCAAAAACAAGCTACTTCAAAATATCGGAAAATTTTGTGAGGATAAGACCCTAATAATGATAACTCATGACATTGAAATCCCTTCTTTTATCGACACGATGTATGTTTTTGACAAATGGGAGCTTAAAAAAATAGATAATCCTAATAATTTACGTTAGACATATAGGTATAGCGCAACAGGTGTTAAACTTCTTATAGTGTTCCTAAGGGCATATAGAGTTGGGAGAGATTATGTCCGGCATAATATGCGGCCAAGGAACAAATATATAAAGGCTATAATTGACATCAAAATAAAAAGAATTAGGCGCTCTCTAAATTAAATGGGTGAATAAAATGGGTAAAGCCAACATAGCATTTTATTGGGCTTCTTCATGTGGCGGCTGCGAAGTTGCTGTTTTAGATATCAATGAAAAGATACTTGATGTTATAGAAAAGGCAAATATTCTGATGTGGCCTGTCGCAATGGACACGAAATATGAAGATCTAAGGAAGATGAAGGATAAGTCAATAGATGTTTGTTTTTTTAATGGCGCTATAAGGACGAGTGAGAATGAAGAGCTTGCACATTTACTTAGAAAAAAATCTAAGCTCCTTGTCGCGTTCGGCTCCTGTGCCCATGAAGGATGCGTACCTGCGTTGGCAAATCTGTTTAATAAAAGATTGATATTTGATAGGGCCTATAAAGAAACAGAAACTACCATAAATCCGGACGGCATCTTACCCACGCCTTCATATGAGGTCAAAGAAGGGAGGATCACCATCCCTGAGTTTTACGATACGGTGAAAACTCTTGACCAAGTTACCTGTGTTGATTATTACATCCCGGGATGCCCACCATCACCAAATATCATTGAAGAAGCGTTCAATATGTTTTTGACCGGCAATCTCCCGCCCAAAGGTGCAGTCCTAGCACCTATAAAGGCGCTGTGCGATGAGTGCCCACGAATAAAGAAGGATAAAAACATTGAAACAATATACAGGGTATATGAAAAAGAAGCTGACCCTGAAAAATGTTTCCTAGACCAGGGCATTATCTGTATGGGTCCTGCCACGAGATCTGGATGCGGCCATCAGTGCATCAATGGAAACATGCCATGCACAGGATGCTTTGGTAAAACGCCAGAAATTACAGATCAGGGGGCGAAGATGATTTCAGCGCTTACGTCAGTTCTAGCAGTTGAAAATGAAGTCGACCTTGATGAAAAAAAAGTTGAAGAACTCATCTCAAAGATAGTGGATCCGGTCGGGACTTTTTACAGATACTCTCTTGCCGCATCCTTCATCAAGAGGAAGGTGGTCAAATGAAAAGAATTACAATTGATCCAATAACAAGACTTGAAGGTCACGGCAAAATTGAAATTTTCCTAAATGACAGTGGGAATGTTGAAAATGCTTATCTTCAGATCCCTGAGCTTAGGGGATTTGAGAAGTTTAGTGAGGGAAGGCTTGCAGAAGACATGCCTCAGATTACATCAAGGATATGCGGTGTGTGCCCGGTATCACACCATTTTGCATCAACTAAAGCAATTGATGCCGCCTTTAATACCAAACCGACAGAGACTGCAAAGAAACTTAGGGAATTAATGTATTGTGGATATATAACATATGACCATATACTTCATTTTTACTTCCTAGGCGGCCCTGATTTTGTCATGGGTCCTGACGCCTCAAAAAAGGATAGGAATATCATAGGGGTCATTGGAAAAGTTGGCGTTGAGATAGGTAAGGAAGTCATTAAGCACAGGGCATTTGGACAAAAAATAACAAGGATTTTGGGGGGCAAGCCAACTCATCCTGTCTGCGGACTTCCAGGGGGGGTCTCCAAGGGATTAAATGAGGAAGAAAGGAAAGAGATTGAAGGGATGGCTGAGTCTTGCGTCAAATTCGCCCAATTTTCCTTAAACTTTTTCAAAGACACTGTATTGAAAAATAAAGCATACCTTGACCTAATCAAAAGCGAGGCATACACCCTTGAAACCTACAATATGGGGCTTGTGGATAGGAATAACAATCTTAACTTTTATGAAGGAAAGATAAGGGTGAAGAGCCCTCTTGACGAGGAATTTGCATGCTTTGAAGGGGACAAATATATAGAACATATAGGGGAGCATGTCGAGCCTTGGACTTATATGAAATACCCATATCTTAAGGAAATTGGGTGGAAGGGCCTTACAGGTGGAGTTGATAGCGGGATATACCGCGTTGGTCCTTTGGGGAGAATAAATGTCATCGATGGGTTTACTACACCGCTTGCAAATGAGGCATATAAAGAGCTAATTGAAACTCTAGGAAAACCTGTTAATTCAACACTAGCCTACCATTGGGCAAGATTAATAGAGCTCCTCTATGCCTCTGAAAGGGCCTTAGAGCTTAGTAGAGATAAAGATGTTCTAAAACAAGACTTAAGGAATAAAGTTGGAAAACCAACTGAAGGGATAGGTGTAGTTGAAGCTGCAAGAGGGACATTGATCCATCACTATAAATTAACTGAAGATGCTAGAATTGAAAAAGCCAACATGATAGTGGCCACAACAAACAATGCCGGTGCAATTTGCATGTCTGTTAAAAATGCTGCTATGGGCATGATTAAAAACGGAAAAGTCGATGATGGCATACTAAACAAAGTTGAGATGGCATTTAGGGCATATGATCCATGTTTCGCATGTTCAACACACTGTCTTCCAGGGACATCTCCAATTGAAATTTCAATATACGATAAGAACAAAGATCTTGTTAAAAAAATCGGGGGAGTTCCTAACGATTTTACTGCGTTTTAAGAAGATGACAACAACATAAAAAATATATTTTAAAATAATAATTTTATTTCCAAATGTGTTTTCTGTTATCTTTAATCCTCTTTGCCTTGTGTGTTTGTCTTGGCAGTGTACCGTCTTCATATACAATTATTTTTGGGGTTATCCCTAAGACTGCCCTAAGATCACGCTGTACTTCATTTTCTAATATTTTTAAATCCCCTTTGTAATCACATGTACTCTCAATTTCAACAGTTAGAACATCAAGGTGATTAACTCTGTCAACTACGAGCCTATACTCACCAGAGAGCTTCTTGTTCTGTCTAACAACAGGCTCAACGCTTGAAGGCAACACATTTACGCCTTTTATGATAAGCATGTCATCTGTCCTTCCACATACCCCTCTCAATCTTTTATGGGTCCTGCCACAAGAACATTTTTCGTTTTCATACGATACAATGTCTCCTGTCCTAAACCGTATCATCGGCCTTGCCATCTTTTTGATTGTTGTTAACACCATTTCTCCTTCTTCATTTTCTCCAACAGGCTCATCTGTTTTTAGATCAAGCACTTCAACGATCATATGGTCTTCAGCAAAATGCAATCCTGACTTTTCCTCACATTCCCCAGCGCATGCCCCGAATATATCTGATAATCCATAGTAGTCATAAACATCAGCATCCCACAACTGCTCAATTCTTCTTTTTGTTGCTTCAATTGAACCACCAGGTTCACCTGCAACAAATATCTTATTTATTGCGGTGTCATGGGCTACGTCAATTCCCTGCTTTTCTGCAGTTTCACCAAGATACCAAGCATACGAAGGTGTTGTCCAGGTAATTGTTGGCTGGAATTGTATCATAATTCTAAGTAATCTTTCTGAAGGGATTGTCCCTGCATGTATACATAAAGCCCCAATTTTTTGGGCACCCAATACACACGGTCCCCCAACAAAAAGTGACATGTTCAATGCATGACAATATCTATCGTATTTTCTCATACCAGAGGAATAGAATAATCTAGCCTCAAAGTCCATGAAATCTTCAAAATCCTGTGAAGTAAAAGGGGATGCTGTTGGCATTCCTGTTGACCCACTTGAAACTGAGATATATACCACATCATCTTCAGGCACTGCCGTCATTTTACCAAGCGGAGGGGTACATTCTTGATCCTTCCGGATATCATCTTTTTGAATAGTTGGTAATTTATGTAAGTCAGAAAGAGTTTTGATATCCTCTGGACTTATCCCAGCTTCTCTAAAACTGCTTCTATAGAATTCACTATTATTATAAGCATGATTTAATATACGCTTAAGATGTTTTAACTGGAACTCTTCCAGCTCATCCCTTCTCATTGTTTCTATTTTTTCATCCCAGTACTGCAATGTATCTACCCCATTTTAGGAGGAGAGAGCCCATAGGGCAAATCCTTATTGAATCTTTTGGACATAAAGGAGGGTAAGCATAATTGAATATTCCTCTCCTCCTTAATTTTTTTTTATACACTCCTTTATATATTTATTGGTATTAATATAACTACAGGGAATTTATTTATCTAATTTTAGAATTCTTCTTGACATTTGGGGCATTTTACCAAAGTGCATCCTGAAGTTGCAAATGCGCATGTTTTGCACGATACTATCCTCGAATACTGCTTTGAAAAAACAAAGCCACACTTTGGGCATCTTATTAGGTCATTTGAAGTATTTTTCCAAGTAGTCATAGACTCACTTTTTGATTTTAGGTTAGCCTTATTTTTAACTTTTTCTATTGCTATTTCATTGTGAAACACCACTCACACCAAACATTGTCTTGATGTTCACCAGGAGGGCATTTACTGCAACTTACCTCAATGTTCGGGGAGAAGTTTTTAACAAAAACCTTTAGATAATTTAATCTCACATTTTTACATGAAAATACTGGTAATCCCTTTTCTTCTCTGGCTTTCTGTGTATGACAGTCTAATATTCGGAAGATAAGTGAGTTCCCTTCAATTTTAATCTCTTTAGAGTGGTGGTCAAGCGCCCAACTTGTTAATCTTAAGGCTTTCGATAGACCTTCTAGATTTGAGTCAAGAGAAAAGAACTCTTTTAGATATCTAGCCTCAATTTTTGCTATATATTCCCAACACTCCGCATCGATGCCTATGGCAGCATCTGTTCCATATTTTTTTTCTATGCCTAAGAAATATAGGCCGTCAACTCTCCAAAGATTTCTAATGTTGAATAACAAAAGATCAATTAACTCCCATTCGTTTAAAGATGAAAGCATTTTCATATCCTCGTTTCTAGAAATGTTCATTATTACATCCACCAAGAATTATTATTACAATCCTAAAATTTAAATTTAATCATCTAGCTTTAGTAAAATTTAAATAAACAAAAATAAAATTATACAAATGAGGCAAAATAATGGTAGATGATAATAAGTTAAAATTTACCCAAATAATTATGAATGCGTGGCTTTATGGTGTTGAGTCGACATCAAATCTTTTTTTTGAAAGACCAAAGCTTTTTTACAGAAAGTGGGGAACCCTAGCCATTCACCCTTTCATTGAATCTTGGGGAGAACTTGGAATGGAATTTCAGAAAGGGTTAAGTCCATACAATACCGTCAAGATGTTCATTGATGCACTTGTAGCCGCCCATTTTTTTAATTCAGAAGACTTTGAATTTGGTGGCGATGATAATAATTTTACTTTTAAAGCAATCAAATGTCCGTATAAATCCCACTGCAAAAAACTCGTTGATAATAAAAATGAAATTGCATGTCTTAGAGCAATTACTCTACTTGGCTCACTAGATTATAATGTTGAAGGGGAGTCATTAAAATACAAATACAATTTTGATTTCAATGAAAATGCGCCGTGCAATGTTGTATTCGAAAGATTTAAAGACTGATATTCTACGGTGATGATATGAAGCTCCCCAAAGGACATATTATAAAAACTTTTGTCAAATACAACATGAAAGTAAACTCTTTTGAGGAATTTATTTATGAACTTGTTTCTGAATTTGACGGATTTACAGGTTATACAAGGATACTAGTTGACAAAGGAGAATATGAAGAAGAACTTAAGGCAATATTTTTAGATGGTGCGTTAATCGGCGGGGAGAGAAAGCTAATTAATTCTGGAACAGTTTTCTATGGCAACGAATGTAAATTTGAATCTGCCTTTGAATTTATTAAATGCGGGGCTTCTTTAGTAAGGCTTACAAATGATAGTATCGATATCATCAAAATATCCCATCCAGAATGCATTATTGCTACAGATCTAAATCAGGAAGAACCTGAAGAAATCAATAACAGGGATAGGTTATTAAAAAAGTATAGGATTAAAGAAATGACAGATTCTGAAATAACAAAACTCTTAGAAAAATTAAACGGTGACTAGGTCAATTCTTTTTTAAAGGTATCAATTAGCTTATCTGCAGATTTCTTTACCTCCTCTGACATATCGCTTCCAAAATCAAGTGATTTCGCCTGTATGCCCATTATGTAGATACTTGCCCCTATTTTTTGTTCTAGATATTTTCCTAGAATTGAAAGTGGCATTGAATGGGAAGAAAATGAAACATTTTTTATTGCATTTGCTTTGATGAGCTCTACTTCCCCCGGAGATTTTCCTAAAAAAGCTGCATCAATTATCAAAACGTAATTTGGATTAAACTCCTTTAAATCGTGCGTGAAGTTCTCGGGCACCAAGTCGCCATTTATGCTAAGAAATGAATCACTATTGTATTCAGAAAGTATTTCAGAGATGTATGGGCCCACCCCATCATCGCCCCTTAGGCTGCTACCTACGCCTAAGATCGCAAACTTTTTTTTAAGAATTTCCTTAAGAAACACTTCTATTTTCTGCATCCACCTTATTTTCATCACAACTTTTAAATGTATATGTATGAAAAAATATTAGGGGATTATTTGGACAAGATTTGTATATTTGAGGACATTTACTATGAAAATTTTTTACCCCTCACTTACTCAAGACCAGTCTTTGAGTTAAGATGTGGTTTTAAGAGTCTAAGGGAAAAAATAGAATATTTCTTTCCTAACTCAAAAAAATATCTAATGATGAGGGATTATTTAAAATCCCCATTTTCAAATACTGGCCTTATTTATGATAGATCCGTTGAAGGCAATATACTGTTTATCAATGGCAGAATCATTCTAAAGGAAAGGCCAGATATCAAAGAGGAAGGCATCTATTATTTTGACAATGAAATTGCGTTTATTTATTTTAAAGAAAAATCCTTGAATCTAGCGGATATTTCTGGATTCAATGATATTGAAAAATTGAAGGATATCGGATTAAAGGAATTTAAGATTTCAAATATCAAACTTATCAAATATCCGTGGGATTTGATAAAGGAAAATAGCAATGAAATTAAGAGGGAATTTCTTATTCATAATAAGGATAATTCTACTAAGGCTCAAGATATAGTTATCATGGGCGATGAAAAACTAGTCCATTTAGGCAAGAATGTGAAAACTGAGAGTAATATCGTCTTTGATGTGAGAAAAGGGCCAATATATATTGGAGATAACACGGAAATAAGGGCATTTTCTAGAATTGCAGGCCCAACATACATTGGAAAAAATTGCCTTATTAAAAGTGGAAGGATCCAGGATTGTTCAATTGGGGATGTGTGTAAAATTGGGGGGGAGATAGAGGACTCCATTTTTCATGGGTATTCCAATAAACAACACTATGGATTCATTGGGCATGCATATATCGGGGAATGGGTCAATCTTGGGGCCGGTACGTCAAATAGTGATCTAAAGGATACGTATGGAACAATCAAGTACAAAATAGGTGGGACGGTAATTGATTCAGGGGAACAATTTTTTGGATGCGTAATAGGTGACAATACTAAATCCTCCATCGGTACCCTGATATATACTGGAAAAAAGATTGGATTTGCAGCCCATATTTATGGTATAATTACTGATGATATCCCGAGTTTTTGTATATGGGCAAAATCACTTAATGCCTCTCCTTCTGAATTATTTCTTGATTCCGCCATAAGCATATATTCCAGGGCGGCAGAAAGGCGTGGCGTGACTTTGACTAAAGAGTATGCCAATTTGATGAAAAGTATATTTGAGTTCACAAAAGATGAAAGAAAAGGGCTTGGAATAAATCCTATTAAATTCTGTTTGAAGTGATTTTATGGATGTGATATTTGGGGTTTCAGGGCTTAGGGGCGTTGTTGGAAACGGATTAACTCCGGAATTAATATGTAATTATGTGGCCTCCTTTGCAAATGAGATACCCCCAGGCACCGTTGTTATCGGCAATGATTCAAGGATTTCCAGCAGCATGGTGAAAAATGCAGTTGTATCCTCTCTCAAATCATTAGGCTTTGAAATATTGGATATTGGAATTGCACCCACCCCTACTGTACAATTTATTACTAAAATTAAAAATGCTTCAGGCGGTATTGCCATAACTGCCAGCCATAATCCTGAAAACTGGAACGGCTTAAAATTTATTGAAGGCAACGGAATTTTCTTTAATGAAAAAAAGATTAATACGATTACAAAAAATCTAGAAGAAAAAAATTTTAAATTTCAGACTTATGACAAACTTGGAAAATTAACTGGCGATACAAATGCAAAAGAGCTCCATACAAATTTCGTTCTTCAGAAGATTAATTTTGATTGCTCTGGCAAGGATAAATTAACTGTTGCAGTTGATGCATGCAATGCGGCAGGATCTGAAATAATCCCAGCACTTATAGAAAGAATTGGATTTAAAGTGGTCAGATTGAATTGTGATACAAACTCTCTCTTTCCAAGAAACCCTGAGCCTTTGAGGGAAAACCTTCGCTACTTTTCTGATTTCATAGGGGAAAGAAAGGACATTGACATTGGATTTGCATTAGACGGTGATGCAGATAGAGTTGCCATACTGGATGAAAAAGGCAGGTATATCGGAGAGGAAAACACACTTGTGCTAGCTTCAAAATTTTTTATTGAATATATGAATCCTACAAATAAAACTGTTGTAACAAATCTCTCAACAACAAGGGCGCTTGATGATGTGGTAAGCTCCCTTGGAGGTAAAGTCATACGATCAAAAGTTGGAGAAATAAACGTTGTTGAGGAGATGATTAGAACATGTGCTTCTATTGGTGGCGAGGGGAATGGGGGGGTGATATTGCCCATGATCCAATATGCAAGGGATTCACTTTCCGCAATTTCACTGATACTGCTTGGATTGTCGAAATCCGGATTACCGCTTTCTTCGATAGTATCCGGACTTCCAAGGTATTATATGGTAAAGGATAAGATAAGTATCTCTAGAAAGTCTTTTGATAATAATATAAATCACATTAAAGGTCATTTCAAGGATTATTCGTGTAATGATATTGACGGATTGAAATTTGATCTTGACTCGTCTTGGATACATATAAGGCCCTCCAATACAGAGCCGATTGTAAGGATAATTGCGGAATCAAAGAGCATGGAAAGATCAAATGAACTTGTACAGGAAACAAAGGATTTTATGAGGGCCCTATGTTAGCTTTACTATTTCATGGAGTTGATATCTTCTACGATGAGAGAAGTAAAGAAATTCTAAAATCATTGAATAAGCGATACGTCATGAAATCCTTCATTGTCGGAACTATGGGTATAACCTCTATGTTTGATAGCGGGATAGAAGGGGTTGAGATGATTTTTAAAAGACCGTCTGTTGCCATATCAGAACTTAAAGGATTTGACACAGTATTGTTTGTGTTGAAGGCAAGATCAATTGATACCGCTAAGGTGTTTCTCGGCTCAATAGGTGAGCGGGCTGTATTTGACGGGGGCATATTGGGAATTGATATCGAGACTCAAACGCTGTTTGAAGCCAAAAAAGGCAGTTCCAATTTGAAGGATTACTTAACTTCACTTGGATTTAATGAATCCCCTGTAGGCAAGGGCATAGAGGTCGCAAAAGAGGATGGCTATTTTGTGAGAAAAGTAAGGGGATGTGTTCCGGGGGAATTTTTATTGTTCAATGGACTCATTGTAGGCAAAGTCACTGATAAAGATGTCAAAGTATACGTCAAAGACAGAAAAATTGATAGAATCTGGGGCGTTAAAATAAAAGAACACGGTTTGGAAAAATTAAAAGATATAGATGTTTATTCTTTAAAGATCGATAGCACTGACGGATTTCTGACAAGGGATCCAAAAATACTAAGAAAACTTCATGGGGAGAATATTATTCTAATTAATCATGATGCATACTCTATATATCAAAATCTTTCTAATATTTCCGGGGCTGTGACCATCGGTGACGATACAACAAGGATGTCTGGGTATATCCTAAAGAGATTTGGGATCCCGTTGATTGGTATAGTTGACGGTGACAAGGATGGGATAATCAAGGGTGAGCATTTTTACAGCGGATCTGTTCTTTTTGAAGTGATGGGTGATGATATCTCAGGGGATAAGATCCAGTCATATTTTTTTAAAGGAAAAAAGAGCATTAAGTCAGATTTTGAATGCTTGAAAAAAGATATTGAGGTCTATTTAGGTGAAGAAATAATAAGAAAAATAGAATACTAAAATAGTGTTGAGATTACTTTAGTATCTTATTTATGTTTTACTTCTTTTTTCTTTTTTAGGATTAGTGCTGTGGATACAGTGGCTAATATCGCACCTGCAGCTACAATTCCAACTATTTTTTTCATTTATTCACCTCCAGTGCTATAATAATATTAGACATCATTGATTTATAAATCTTTCGATACTGTAATTTATTATTAAACTATTGTTAATCAATTATTATAATAACAATTATTAATAATCAAAAATTGAAAATTAGTTTTTAATGTTAATTCAATACTTTAGAGGGTATCAATAATTCTCTTATAGAGGGCATCGACCTTAACTTCAGGTTTTAATCCTAATATCTTAGAAAACTTCATTATTTGTGGAGGCTCAAGGCTTGCCCTTTTTAATAATTCATCATCTGCAAATATGTCGTTTGGCTTTCCATCTCCAATTATTTGACCGTTATTCATAACAACGACCCTTTCAGATAATTCTGACACAAGCTCCATATCATGAGTAATCAATACCACGGTAACGTTTCTTTTGTGAAGCCCCTTTACTATTTCTAGGATTCCATTAATCGATAAAAGATCAAGGCCTGTAGTAGGTTCATCCAAAACTAGTATTTGAGGTTCCATTACAACAACTGAAGCAAGAGCCAATCTCTGCTTTTCCCCTCCAGAAAGAGATAATGGGTGCGTATCCCGATACTTAGAAAGTCGTGTAGTTTTTAATACCTTATTGATTCGAGCCTCTATTTCTTCCTTAGGCAGATTGAGATTCCTTGGCCCAAATGCTATTTCATCAAACACCGTTTCTTCAAATATTTGATTCTCAGGATTTTGAAAAAGATGGCCAACCTTTTTTGAAAGTTCAGCAATTGAAAATTTTTTTGTATCTTCCCCCAAGATGCGGACTTTGCCTTTGGTTGGTCGCAGTAATCCATTGAAATGTTTTGCTAAAGTAGTCTTACCGCTTCCATTCTGACCAACTAACGAAAGAAATTCTTTTTCTTTTACTGATAATGTGACGCCTTTTAGTATTTCATCAGATTCTGGATAGCTAAAATGAATATCCTCAACATCAATTGCGTTCATATGAAAAGCCTCTTTCCTTCTTCAACTGTCAGTGCAATATCCTTCACATACCCACCCTCTTTCAAAAGATATGTAAGATAGCTGATATCAGGAACCATTACTCCAAGTTCTCTTAAAATGGGAACTTTTTCAAATACATATCTCGGAGATCCTTCTAAGACGATTGATCCCTTGTCCATTACAACTACCCTGTCAGATAGCTCCGCTATTGGTTCAGTTCTATGTTCAACTAGTACAATTGTCATTTTTTCCTTTTCATGGAGCTCCTTTAAAACAGAAAACACTTCTCTTTTTCCAATAGGATCGAGTTGGCTTGTAGGTTCGTCAAGGACAAGAATGTCAGGTTTCATTGTAAGAAAAGCCGCTATTGCAATTCTCTGCTTCTGTCCACCTGAAAGATTTCCAGGAAATTCATCTCTTTTATTTTCCATATTTACTACTGAAAGTGCCCAAGAGATTCTTTCTTCAATTTCTTTTCTAGGAACAGCTAGATTTTCAGGGCCAAAAGCTAACTCTTCTTCAACAGTCATTGCAAAAAGTTGTGATTCGGGATTCTGAAGTATCATTCCGACTTTCTTTGAAAATTCGCTGACCTCCCCATCCTTTGTATTAATACCATCTATTATAACATCCCCAGAAAAAAACCCGCTTATAGTTTTTGGTATGATTCCGTTTAACGTGAGACATAGCGTTGATTTGCCGCAACCAGAAGGTCCTATGATCGAGACAAATTCTCCTTTTTTGATATTAAGATTAATGTTTTGTAAGGTATTTTCTGTCTGAGAATGATACTTGAAACAAAGATTTTTTATCTCAATCATTATAAAGAAGTCTCTAATAATCTTTATAAATCTTACATCAATTGAATTTAGGAGGAAGTATTAGTTGAAAGACTTATTGTGCATTGGAAATGTAAACATAGATACAATAATGGGGGTTCAGACATTTCCAGTTATTAACGGAGAATCAAAGATAGAAGGGCTTGAGATTCGGTATGGCGGGTCAGCGTTCAATGTCTCTGTCAACGCATCAATTCTCGGTTTAAATTCCGGGATAATGGCCGCAGTTGGGAATGATAGCGATGGAATAATTGGCACATTCAAAAATTATAATGTTGATTATTCTAATTTGATTCTTCAAAACTCCCCATCTGGCAGGATGTTTATAATAAATAAAGAAAATGATAGAATGTTCCTTTTTTACAAAGGGGCTAATGAGAAGTTTGAAAAAAACATGATCAACTACCAGATATTCAAAGAATACCGATTTGTTCATGTTTCCCCTACAAACATCGAAATAGCAGAGCATGCAATAAATATTGCAAAAGAGAACGGCAATATTGTAAGTTTTGATCCTGGTGAACAACTTTGTTATTTCCACTCCGAAGAAGTAATGAAATTAATAAAAAACGTGGATTTCCTGTTCATTAATAGACATGAACTTTCAGCTCTTTTAGGCTCTATGGATATAGAAGAAGGGGGCCTATATCTAAAAAAGAGGCGGGTTAAGAACACAATTGTTAAGGCGGATAAGGACGGCGTTTATTATTTTGGTAAAAATTATATTCATGAGAAGGCATTCCCAGCAAAAGTTATAGATCCCACTGGTGCGGGGGACACATTTTCTTCAGCCTTCATAGCTAATTACATTAAGACTTCTGACATTAGAAGTTCTTTGAGATATGCTAATGCAGCTGCATGTTTCTGTGTTCAGAACTACGGTGCTATCTTAAAAGTTAAAAAAGAGGATATTGAAAAATTATACAGGAGCCGATTGGATGGATAAAAAAGTTGTTGATATTGCAGAAGATATAAAGAGCATGAAGATACGGGGTGCGGCAAAAATAGGTAGAACTGTAGCAGAAGCTCTAAAAATAGAAGCTGAAAACTATAAAGGAAACGATCCTATAAAATTTGTAAGTGATATTAAGGAAACTGCTAGATTCCTTATTGCAACTAGGCCAACGGCAGTTTCTCTTGAAAATTCCCTTAGGTATGTTTTAACTGAACTTGAAAAGGGGCATAACGATGGAAGGGACGTAACGTCTTTAAAGAAAATTGTATCAAAGGCTGCCAATGATTTTTGTGAGAATTCAAATCGTGCTCTAGAAAAAATAGCGGAAATAGGTTCAAAGCGAATAAGGGATGGCGATGTAATTTTTGTCAATTGCAATAGTTCTGTGGCCCTTGGGATTATAAAAAAGGCACACAGGGATGGGAAGAAAATAAAAGTATATGCCAATGAAACAAGGCCAAGATTTCAAGGACTACTTACCGCAAAGGAACTTTTAGATGAGGGGATAGATGTTACTTTAATAGTTGATTCAGCAGCTAGACTGTTTATAAAGAGAGCCAATCATGTAATCACCGGTGCAGATGCGGTAGCTGCAAACGGGGCCGTTGCCAACAAAATTGGCACAGCAACTCTTGCATTAATTGCGCACGAAGCAAGAGTCAATTTTATTGTTGCGGCAGAAACATACAAATTTAACCCTCGAACATATAGCGGGGAATTAATTGAAATTGAAGAAAGGGACATATTTGAAGTAATATCAAAAGAGGATTATGAAAGATTGAAAGGATTAAAAGTAAAAAATCCTGCGTTTGATATTACCCCTCCAGAGTATATTGATTTGATTATAACTGAAAAAGGACTAATAGCACCACAAGCTGCAATATTGGTGTTGAAAGAAACATATGGATTGGGATCATTTGAGAAAGAACCATGGGAGGATTAAATTTATAAATTGTTTTAGTTCTTTTTAAATTATGCCTCGGTGGCTCAGCCTGGCTAGAGCGGCTGACTTGTAATCAGCAAGTCGGGGGTTCAAATCCCCCTCGGGGCTTCCGATTTTAATTCGAAATCACTCGGCTTAGTATATAAATAAAAATGAAATTACTGCAAAATTGACCTTATCTGTATCGCCCTTAAATTCCTCCATAAGATCTATTGTTTCAATTTAAGGTATTTTACAAGTGTAAGCTTGAGGTATATAATTTATATACTATTTTAATTACAATATACTTGTAAGACCTCGATAATTATATATTTGTATAGAATTTAATACCATGGAGGCAAAATAAAGATGGTAAGCCCAGTAAATTTCAATACTTTTCCAGAAGAGGATTTCATAAAATTTGCCCTGGATTCCCTGCTGGCCAATATCAGGGATAGCACTGAAAGGAAATACCTGACAAAGACAAGGCTTGTGAAATTCATAGTATTTATAGCTGAGAAATTGAACTATACGAATCTTACTTATGGCTGGTACAGACACGGATTTTATTCTCCTCTAGCTGAAGCGATTTTGAATAAAAAGCATGTTAACTCTTTATCCGATTATGTTAGCTCAGATGTTAAGTCCAAACCTGAGGAGCGTTTAGCTATAGACAGAATCATCAACGACTACAAGGGCATATTCATGAAACCAAGGGAACAATTTTACGACTGGGTGTACAAAAATAAATGCCCGAAGGAGTATAAGCCTCTTTATAAAAACAATATACAAACTGTGGAATTCATTAATAAAGTAATAGACTCCATAAAAAAAGACAGTTATGAGTCTTCAATCAATAGCAAGATTGAAAATGCTATAACAGACTACTACAACTCACTGCATCATGTGAAAGATGAAGAGATACTCCAGGCCTTTTGTGATTTTACAGATATATTTGAAAGCATGATGCTAGGCCTAAGAAATAATAAAAATAGATCCAAAGCGGCCGGCTATATGGGAAAGCTAAAAGAAATCCAGGATAGGCTTTACACATATTTGACCCCGTACACCGATACACTGACAGGCCCTAAAAAAGAAGAGGAAATTAAAAGATTCACAGAGAAATCAAAATCAGAAGTGGCAAGAATAAGAAAAGAGCTGCAAGATCTTGAGTCAGACCTCAGAAAAGAAAATCTATGGCCTTCATATGAGGAAATGCTTTCTTATACGGAAGAACTATCAAAAGATCTAAAACCCGAGGAATTAAAAAAACTGGAGAGAATGATGCTATCGTAGGGGTGCTATGAACTTCTTTTGCGACTCTGGCGTTCCCATAGCATATGCCTATCCAAACGATAAATTCCACATTAATGCAAAAAGGCATTTCCAGAAATTCCCCTTTTCTGGTTACAAATATTTTTTCTCAAGAGAGGTAAAAATGGAATTTGAGAAAAAGAGGCTAGTGAGATTTGGCACTACTGGCAGGGATGTCAGAACAATCAGATCAATTCAGAAGACCGCCTTTGATTTCTTTTCACGTGCCGCTGAAAAGAATTTCCACGATGACAAGCTGTTTAATAATCTAGAAAAATCCATACTTGATGAACTTGTAACGAAAACTGGAAAGAGCCCTCACAATCTTGAAAAGGATTCCAAAATCATCAGCAATTCAATTTTATGGTCCTTTAGAGAATCTCCTTCCAATCCAACTTTTTTAACTGTGGACTATAATGATATTATAAAAAATGGGGAGTTCATAATCCAGTTGGCTTCTGGCGTAGTTGGCCACAAGATCGTACTATTTTTTAGAGGGCTTTTTGAATCTAAATAATAAGTTTCCAATTGGCCCTAAAATTAGGGCCAATCTGATTTATGTAGGTTATGTAGGATATTGGCCATTTTTATAAAAACCCCTATACGAGGCGTAAAATTTTATATTTTCTAGAAAATGGGGTAAAACCTACATATCCTACATAGATTCTAGGTATCTTCAATTATTGATTCTTCCGGTGGATTAAATTCAACATACTCTTCATTTGACATCCACTCGCGCTTGATGCCTATGTCCATGTATAAAACGCCTTCCATGGTCCTTTCCTTGTCGTACCCCTTGTCCTTCATTATGCGCCCGAACTTCTGGATCTTAAACGTTGTAATCCCCTCAAGCTGTGAGAAGTTTTCATAGACAGTGTAGAGTTCAAAACTCTTGACTTTGGAACCTTTCTCTACATAGCAGCACTTTTCAAGGAAAAATCCGACGGGATCATTTTCTAGGTTTGCCTCTGTTGTTATGGCCCTAACTTTAGGAGGTATTGTTAGCTTCTTGTTTAGTTCAATGTCCTTTTTGTATTCAATCCACCCTTCATACATCCAGTTCAAAATTGCGCTTTTTACATTAGGGTCTGAAAGCTTGTATGGAAGCTCCTTGTCTTGCTTATCTTCAGGGATTGTCACGTCAAAATGCACAAATACCGTTCTTTTGATGAAGTTAGGCTCATGGCCAGAGTATTTGAGCTTGTGGTTTCCCTCAAAGATAAGCTTACAGGTGGGGGTGTACTCCTCTTCCTTCTGGTATAGATCACGTGATGCGATCACATCCCCTCCAGTTATGCTTTTTATCAGGTTGTCATCGACCCTGTTAGCATCCTCTGGAACTTCATGTATAACAACCAAACGCTTGTTCTTCATCCTGATAATGTCGCTTCTTGCCTGGCCACTCTGCAGCTTCTTTTTTTCAAATGTGGTAAACGGCGCAACCTGAGCGTAGTCGCCCAATACCCTTGTTATGGCTTCAGTGAATCTAGACTTGCCATTATCCCTCTTGCCGTAGCAGCAGTAGTACCTCTGCTCAATTATTGCAGCATTTAGGGATAGCCCGCAGATCTTCTGTACAAACAGCCTTACATCCGCATCCGGCAGTATTGTCGATATGAAGCTGTCCCAGAGGTCAGATTTTGCAGCAGGGTCATAAGTGACATTTGCAATCATGGTGATGTAGTCTTCTCTCCTATGCTCCCTGAACTCCATGTTCAAGAGATCAAGCGTGCCATTCTCACAGCACAGGAGGTATAGATTTTTATCAAATCTATCGGGACTCACCTTGATTTCTGGCTGGGATTTTAGACAGTTTATCATGCCCTTAAGCTTGTTGTTGCTGAATGAATTTTTGGCAAGCTCTAACAGCTTCTTTAGCTCGTCCTCGCTCTTTGCCTTTTCTGTTTCAACTTTGGCGATATTTTTGATAGTTTCAACAGCAAGCTCCCAGATCATGCTCATGTCATCCATTGCCCAGCGCCTGCCATCCCATACATAAAATATGTCTTCAGGAGGGGAATACCTGAACATGTTGCCAAAATAGTAGACCATTCTCTCAGAATTTCCGACATCGTTTTCTAGGAAATGCCTTGTGGGCCAGTCAGTCTTTATCCTGTCAACTTCCGCCTCCGGCAGGGGCTCTTCTGTGAGGGTCTTGTTGACGGCGTGGAGGCACTCATTGATCTTTTTAGGATCGTACCCCCTATTGTACAGCTCCCCAGAAAGGCTTGTGAGCTCCATGTTCCGCCTTCCGCTTTTTATTACGCCTTCTTTTTTCCTGTCTTTATGCTCAGTATCATTTGCCCTAAAATTAGGCTTGTTACCTTTTGCTTCAATCGCACTGAGAAGCCAATCCGGGATCTCAGCCAGCGGGAAGTCAGTCGGCGACTTTATCCAGCGGTAGTGCTTTCCAGTCTTGTGTATAGAAGGTGGGGCCTTTGCATAGGAACCTTCGCCCTGGATGTCTATGCCGGGCCTTAGATCTGTTATCTTTTGGACATGTTTGCCATTGGTCTTGAAATAGTAGTGGTAGCCTCCGCCCTCCCTTCCAGTCTTTACAAGAGGGGTAAGCAAGTTATAATCTTTAGGCTTGATGCTGTTTAGAGAGTCAAGGCCACCCTTGTCTATATCGATGTCCATAACCGCGATGCCGCTGATATCCCCACAAACTACCCCTATGTCTGCGTTAGGCCACTTGCTAAACCAATTTTCAACTTCTTCCTCACTTGCCATTTTCTTTTCGTATGCCTTCCACTCTATCAGGGGTATTTTATCCATTGTTTTAATCGGGATAGAGTTCCACCCAAGAGAGCGGTAGTATTTGGCCCAGGAGGTAATAGGGCTATCAATCGATGGCATTGGCCCTATTTTTAGGGCCAAATCATCATCTTGGGCTTCACTCATCTGAATCCCTCCTGAATGACCTGGCATACTTATTTGCTATTAGTATCTCAAGGGGCCGTGCAAGCCTTTCATCGGCCCTCACAATCTGACCTTTTTTGAAAGGTCCGTTTGGCAGGGCCATGCCGTCAAGAAAAGGAGGGATATCTCTCATCAGCTGAACATACTGGCCTATAAGATGCTCTCCCCTAGAACTGGCCTTAATTTTAGGGCCAGGCAGCCCTTCAATGCAGTTATTTATGGTAGCAGTAATCCAATTCACCTACTGCACTCTACCGCTCGAACCAGTAAATCCACTGATTCTGGTGACTAAGCGCATTTTTTCGCTTATCATATTTGAAGCCTTGAGCATAGGGCCTATCGGCCTGAATATCAGACCTCAAAATTTTCAACCAATGCACCACCATAGTGTGGCCAAGGTGTACCTTCTCCTCAACCTCTTTAGCGGTGAACGGCATTATACCAGATTTGATCACATCTAGAATAGATGTGTCCATTCTTGTATTTGACATATTTACCGGTGCAGTTCAAGAAGGAGCTTATTTATAATTATCGTGCATGAAAATAAAGCATGCGGTATTCCTGATTACAAATTTATTAGTTGTGAGAAATCAAATACATTAACTTATAATCGTGGTTTGAATCACTGGGTGGGCGCCAAGGTGGTACGACGCATCGCTAGGAAGATTTATTAGCGATGACACAATAAAAGGAAGCATGACCCGCTCGCAGAGCCAGAATCCATACGTCTACTGCATGAACAATCCGCTTAGGTACATTGATCCGACGGGCATGATGGGCGACATACCTAGAATGTCTCTTGATGAATGGCTAGGGCCAAGCTATAGATCGGCATCCGATCTACTAAACGAGATGAGGGCAAGCCAAGAGTATTTCAGTGGCCTCATAATGGAGGCATACCACGACATTATGTTCGGCTCAGGCGATTACAACTACCAGAATTATGACAACTTGAATCCAGTCTTATCCAACAGACAGAATCCTATTGGGGCCAAATTTTCTGCATCAGCACCCCTTTTCATAATAGATACACGATTACTGTATGATTCAAAAACGAATGATAGAGATATTGGAATTAAATTTAATCTATTGGGATCTATATCAACTCCAGGTCTCAGTGCAACTATAATCGATATAAATGTTGATACTATTGAAGAATTCAATACAATACATGATGTTGTGGCTGGTTCTCTAGCAGTCCCAATTGCCTCAGGATTTAGTATTTTAGGCGAAAAAGGATTTTATAATAAAGATGATGGTGATAACAATCTTGATACGCTATATAGCGGACTAGGATTAGGTTTTTCAAGAACTCCCGGACCTGGTGGAGGCATATTTACCAATGGAGGCATAACTATAGAGTGGAGTTTAAAGGAGGGATTGTCTTGGAAATACTAGAACAAATAATTGTAATTTCATTCTTTTCCTTTTGTTTTACTATTGCCCAATTATTGATTCTGAATGGCATAAGATATCTAAAATATAAAAAAATTATTATCCAAACTAGTGACTTTTTTTTCAAATTAAGTGCAGATAAAGAAAGAGACTACAAGAATTTTGCATTATCTTGCATAATTGGTGGAATTTTTTTTAATATTTTCTTATACGCCGGCCTTATCCTAGTAGCACAAGAAAATGTATTGTTTAGTTTTGTTATTATAGTATGGACTATAATTGCATCTATCCTATTCTATTGGTATTGGCACACAGAAAAAGACCCATTCGGAGATTTTGAATTTGAATTGAGAGGTCTATGATCGCAAACGCCACAGGCACAGAGAAGTACACCTTCACAGGCCAGTTCATCGAGGCCGACATAGGCCTATACTACTTCGGCGCACGCTGGTACGACGCATCGCTAGGAAGATTTATTAGCGAAGACCCGATAAAGGGAAGCATGTTAAGTTCGCAGAGCCAGAATCCATACGTCTACTGCATGAACAATCCGCTTAGGTATGTTGATCCGACGGGCATGATGACTGTAGAGCACATTGTGGTAAACGGACACGATGTCACCTTAATTGATGGACATCCGGCAGAATACTGGTCTGGCAGTGGTAGCCGTGGAGAGTCAATGTTTGATAGAGTTGCACAAGAGCACTACGATAGAGTGTCTCGTGGAAAGTATACTTCGGGAGAGTATTATACTCATGGTGATTTTGGAACTGATTCGTGGGGAGTTAACATAGTATATCATACTGACAATACTCTGAGGGATATTTCAGGCCATAACTTTACAGATTTAAATGGGCCATATAACACTTTACTATGCAGCCCCTTTACAGACTGCAGTCGAACGGGATGCGTTCCAAGTGCCTTACCACTCCCAACGAGTTTCCAGAGAGGAATGCAAAAAATAGATAGATTTCTAGAGTGGTCAGAAACTCCAATGGGGTATAGATATACCGGAGGCGCTATTTTTACGATTGGAGCAGTTGTTGTAGCTATCGGATTTGTAGGCTGCGGTACAGTAATAGGGGCACCAGCTGCAATAATTTTAGCAAAAATAGGTGCAGATGCAATGATTTATGGGGCTGGGCGTTATATGGAAGGATATGCTAGAGAAACTAAGGATGAGCGTTTGGTATGGTGGGGAGAAACTGCTCAGATGTTTTCTCCATTTTACATTTTGAATTAAGGGGATGATGTTATTGAAAATATCCGGCATTATTAAGATAACGAAGAAACACGATGTTTCAAAGATAGAGGCTAAACTAAAAGAGCTTGGATATGTGTCAAGATTAGAGATCCGGGAAGACCAGATGTTCTATGAAATCCTAGTAAAAAACATCTATGTTTTCTTTTGGCTTGCAGCGATTTCCCTCCCTATTTTCTTGATCTCCTTCTTTCTATTTACGAAGAACATAATAGGTTGGGTATTTTTTTATTACTTAGTATTCTTGTCCGCTACCATAATTCCTGTAACTTATGATGGCCTAAGGAACAAACTGCACAAAAAGATACTTCAAAACCTCTTTCAAAAAAAGTCTCTGCCCACTAGCATTTTTCAATTCTCCAAGGCTAGCTATCTGGGAATATTTGGTGTATGGGTGGTATATTTTGTGTTTCTTTTTTTTTATACTGCCGATAATATATTTTTGCTCTACACGGGTATCCATTTTGCCATATTCATTAAACTACTCTTCGGATTTATAGAAACAAAAACTAGCTATGAAAACACAAAAACAAAGATATTTTACATAATCGCATCGGTGTTTGCACTGCTCATGTTTTATATTTCTGTAATTGTTGCCCGTTCCATTGGAATGTTTATAGCCTTTACCCCCGGATTTGTTTTCCTAATTTGGGGATGGATTTTTTGGGAACCTTTTTCATATAAGAAATTATTAACTGTGCGTAGGGCGATTATAATCCTGACGATAATAATTGGATTTGTTCTTGTGGGCTTGTTTATTGTAGAGAATTATGACTTACCTAGGGCGGTGTTAAATAACTACTCTGAAATTTAGTTTAAGAAAATTCGCGGTATCATATGCAAACACGCAAACGGCATAACTACGACTTATACCTATGATGTCCGGGACAGGCCGACAGGCATCGTCATCGGCAGTCTTGAAACTTTGAACTACACATACGACCCTTCAGGAAACGTACTCAGCATGAACGATTGGGAGTACGAGTACGACGGCATCAACAGGCTAGAGGCAGCGACATCGGTCTTTGACATCGACTTCACCTACGACAGCATGGGAAACAAGACGCAAGAAGTAGAGGGTGCGGTCACGACAAACTACGCCTACAGCAACATTATGAGGCCGCTCTCAAAGATAGAAGACATACATAAAAAAACTAAAATATTCTTTCTATTCTTTCATTTACTTCAAACTCTCTTCCAGAGAAATAGCCCCACTCCTCACTTGGCCCTAAAAATAAGGCCATGAGCAACAACTTGGCTCGACAAGGCTTGTCACAGACTCATCAGGCCAGCCGACTTTCGAGAGCGACTACAAGCCCTTTGGTGAAGAGGCAAACGCCACAGGCACAGAGAAGTACACCTTCACAGGCCAGTTCATCGAGGCCGAAATCGGGCTATACTACTTCGGCGCACGCTGGTATGACGCATCGC
>Ga0208196_1000963_pt1 | contig 33662 bp, 27 predicted proteins | sample AD_JPNNA7_MetaG_FD_184443 | JGI IMG/M metagenome (GOLD analysis project Ga0208196, IMG submission 184443) | Active sludge microbial communities of municipal wastewater-treating anaerobic digesters from Japan - AD_JPNNA7_MetaG (SPAdes) (version 2) | ecosystem: Engineered > Bioreactor > Anaerobic...
GATCGCGAACCAGCTCTCTGAAATCAATGCGCCCGTCAGCAACAAAATAAAATATGATCTTTGTTTTATCAAAAAGGCTTTTAACCATGATAAGCTTCATCTCTAATTTTTTTTCTTTAATCTTTTCTTTGCATATCTGGAAGGCTCTGTCTTCAAGCGCTTCTATCTGCGGCAGCGTTGCTAAATCCTCAGCGGTGGCAAGCCGCAAAAGTTTGCCGGTAACCTTTAATGATTCATCAGGCTGGCATAAAATCTTTTTAAAAACCCTGCCAATATCTATGCCATGCTCAGTTTCTACAACACAGAGTGAGTTGCGCCTGGCAAATAGATTGTTGGTATATACATGATATATCTGCTGACTGCAGCGAAGTTTTACACCTGTTATATCCATAATGTATCTCGTTTATTATAGTATGAAAAACATAAAGAGTATAGCATGCCTTTCAATGCCATTCTAATATTAATATTGTGTGAAAGACCCCTTCTCAGTTCAAGTAATATTTTAATAATTTCCACAGCGGTTTCCTCTTTAAGGTAACTATCGAACCAGGGAAGGGAAGGGAAACTGTTGCCACAATGAAGTCTGAAGATGTTAATTAAAAGATCAATTGTTTTATAAGGGCCAAGAGCCTGTAGCAGTGGCAAAAGATCATGGGAAAAAACCTCAGGGTGTATAACAAAGTTTACAATGGCACGGTAGGCGTCTACTATCATAGCGTATAGTGTGTCATCGGAAAGTATCAGGGCATACGATGCCGAACCGCTTGCAACGGCAAGGATGGCGTTGTGTTTTTCATGAGACACGCCATTGTGTACCAGAATGGCTGTAAGCTCTTCTTGTGAAAGCGGGTTAAAGACATATTCGGTAATACGGGAGCGTATTGTTGGTAATAGCTGATTGCGTTCAGAGCTTATTAAAATGATAAAGTTATTGTGTGGTGGTTCTTCAATAGTTTTAAGCAGGGCATTTTGAGCCTGCATATTCATGGTGTGAGCATCATTAATGATAACCACCCTGCAGTTATTAACCGGAGCAAGTGAAATGCGGGCAATAAGCCAGCGTATAGAGCCTTCATGTTCATCATCATTACCAATAGGTATGGTGCCTTTATCATTGGGTCCCATAACAATAACGTCAGGATGTATTCCATGTTCAATCTGTAGACATGAGGGGCATGTATTGCATGCATTGTTTTTGCAAAACATCATTTTGGCAAGTGTCATAGCAAACGTTTTTTTACCAATACCTTCAAGCCCGGAAAAAAGCAGGGAATGGGGAAGAGAAGCATTGTGTAAACAGTGTGAAATAATAGTTTGTTGCTTATGGTTGCCTGATAATGGTTGCATGGTAATCAATGTTTAAGATCCAGGATAAGTCCTCTGATTTCATCAAAGGTTTTTAAAAAATTAAATGCCTCATTTTTTATATATGCATTTGTTATTGCTTCAAGCTTGTTCTCAATTTTCTGGATAACAATAAAATCTGCTCTGTCTCGACGCTTGCGCTGTAAAACATTAACTGTATATTCTTCGCTCACCAGTATTTTTACTATCTTTTGTATCAGTGCTTTATATCGCTGCATATTATACATTGAAGGATCAGAGAGGAAATTTTTTTCCTGGTCTTTCAGGTTATTTAAAAGTTCTTCCATAGTTTCGGGTAAAGAAAATTCAATGGTTTGTTCAAAGGTGGTACGGAAGGAAGATGATGCACCGGCGGTTTTACTCCCTTTTTTTTGCTTAACAAGCTTTTGCTCGTTTTTCTTCTGGTTTGGAGGTACTATCTCAATCATACATCTTGCTCTTTATTAATAATACAATTACCTTCAAAGGTAACACCATCTTCCATTATAAGACTGGGAGTGATGACGTTACCCTGTATGAAACCGGTAGAAAGCATGATAACACGTTCAGATGCAAAGATATTGCCTTTTATAGTTCCACCAATAACGACAACACGAGCTTTGATGTCTGTGATAGCTTCGCCTGTTTGTCCTATAAGTACCTTCCCATCGGTGGCGATAGTTCCTTTAAATTTACCATCAATACGGAGCAGTCCATTGATGGTAAATTCACCTTTAAATTCAGAGCCTTCACCGATTATGCTGTTTACAATATTATCTTCAACATTAAATTTATTTGTTCGTGCCATATGAGCTTCTTTTTTAAGATTTTATGCTGATGCAATTGTTTTGTTATTTTATTAATATGTTACATTACAAAATTATACCTATAAAGACAAGTATAATTTTATGACATTTTTGCCATATATATGAGTGTCAAAAAATTTTGACAATTTTTAAAAAAAGCTTGCAATTTTTATAATTGGTTATATTATAACCAGAACGGACTAGTATGCTTAAATTCAAGGAGGGAACCATGAGGAGAACAATCATCAAACTTTTAGAATATGGTTGGCCCGACCGAATTATTGCAAGTTACCTTATGATAAAGCCTGCCATTGTCAAGTATTACAGGAAAAAATATAGAATAATCCGTAACGAGTATCAGGGATTTTACTGATACAATGTCAGATCTTTACATAACAACACTATAAAAAGTAGAGGGGAAGAGGATTCCCCTCTAAAGAGAATTTGGAGGTTCGCCAATCATTAAATTGGAGGAAAGTATAGCACCAAAAAAATTTTGCTGCTTACTTGTCAACACTATTAATAGCTTATATCGGCAAAAAAACAAAAAAATTTTGTATTAATCCTTTAAAAAAATCAAAAGATTGTGTATATATAACCTGTAATGCAAATTTTTTCTATTTTGTATAGGTATAGATTTATATTTTGAAGTTATTGGATAGACCTGTTACATTAAAAATGGATTATTTATTTTTAGTTTTAATCCTTTGTATTCATCTAGTTCATATCGTGCATTAATAAGCTGAAAAAAAATATGCCGAGTCCTTCTTCTGTGGTTTCCGCACATGACATCGCCCGTGCACAAATCCGTACTGTCCTTTCTGTCACACCCAGTACCTTCGCAATTTCTTTCTGCCGTTCACCGTTTGCTTGCATAATTTTTGCATCCATGATTTTCTACTCCTTTTTCATTATGGGGTCTCCCTTGTTGATGGTTTTGTAACACATCCCATCTTCGGGGTTGACCCCTTTTTATTATACTAAAAAGCGGCAATTTTAAATCGGTGTTGACAGCACGGTATTACCATAAATTATCTTGACAGGTAACCGTGGCTTTTACTATATAGAAACGGTTTCTTATACAGCTCTCCTAGCTCAACGGATAGAGCGTCGGCCTCCGGAGCCGTGTGTCCGGGTTCAATTCCCGGGGAGAGCGATTTTTTTACTGCTCTGTGCATTCCATGCTGGTGTAACCACTATGCGGTTCATTACACCATGCAATTGTTCTATGCTATAAATTATTAAACAGTAACTATCGCCCCATACCTTTTTTATAAGTAACCGGAACGCATACATGACAAACCTAACGCATATCATTGAAAAATATTTTTTAGTATGGATTGTGGTTTTTTCACTATGTGGCTACCATTTCCCTGCTATATTCAAAGGGCTTGTGGCATATATACCATTGTTTTTAGGCATTATCATGTTTGGGATGGGCATAACACTTGAATTTTCTGATTTTGTACACATAGTAAAAATTCCCGGCGCACTTATTGCGGGAGTGATAGGTCAATTTTTTATCATGCCTCTTGTTGCATACCTGTTGTGCATAGTATTTCAATTACCTCCTATGCTTGCAATTGGGGTTATACTTGTTGGAACATGCCCCGGCGGCACAGCATCCAATGTTATTACCTACCTGTCAAAAGGCGATGTGGCGCTTTCGGTTGCACTGACAACTACCACCACACTTGTTTCACCGTTAGCTACACCGCTGTTAACCTACCTGTATGCAGGTACATGGATACAGGTGCCGGTTATACCCATGCTCGTTTCCATACTGCAGGTCATTATTATACCAATTGTTCTGGGAATAACCATCCGCTATGCGTTCAAAGAAAAAATAAAAACTATTATAACCATACTCCCCTCTGTTTCGGTTGTGGCGATAGTTACTATTGTAGCGGGTATTACTGCCGGAAATGCTTTAGCCCTGAAAACAGTTGGACTGCTTGTGATAGGCGTTGTTATGGTGCACAATGTACTGGGACTGATTATGGGTTACCTGGCAAGCTGGTTATTTGGTTTTGATGAAAAGACTAGGCGAACCATTGCCATTGAGGTGGGTATGCAAAATTCCGGACTTGCGGTGTCCCTTGCGGTTACCCATTTTGAAGCAATCAGTGCGCTGCCGGGTGCACTATTCAGTATATGGCACAACATTTCGGGCTCGTTCATTGCGTGGTGGTGGAGACGACATTAGATAAGCAAAATAATATAATAATTGTGAATACATCCACCAAAATATATATAATTTAGTGAATTAAGAGGAAAACGTCAAGCATAAAAAGTGAGTGCCAAATCGGTAGCAGAACATTATAGAGTACTTATTCACCTAATGTTTTCTGCAAATTGTCAACATGACCGGTGAGCTCTCCAGAAAGCTGCTTGAAGGTCAAGGATATCTCAGTAAGACTATCGTAAAAATGATGGATCTGTTCAAGCGCTTCCTGAGATTGTGCAATTGCATTGGAATTTTTTTCCGTAAGTTCAGTGATATATCCGGTGTACTCAAGGGAATTTTCCAGATGGTCAATTACTGTATGTATGTTTTTATCCTGCGAAGATACCAGTTGTTGAAATTTGATGAAAAATGACCTGTTTGTTTCAAGAAATCCTATTATTTCGGTAAGAGCGCCGGAAGCCTCATCAATCTGCACTGATGCACTCAAAATTCTTTCCACCGACCGGCCTATTATGCCGCTAATTTCTTTAGCCGACGATTGGCTTTTGTCCGCCAGTTTAGAGATTTCATCGGCAACAACGGCAAATCCTCGTCCGTGCTCTCCTGCACGTGCAGACTCGATTGATGCATTGAGGGAAAGCAGGTTAGTCTGGTCTGCTATTTCGTTGATGGTCTGTGATATTTCCTCAATCATTTTAGATTCGTCACGGAGGCGTTCAATTGTTTTATGGGCTTCCTGAAGTTTGCGGTTACAGTCGTCCGAGAGTTCCTGTATCTTTTTGGCTTCAGTACTTGCTTCCTTTCCGGTTTCAGCGGCGTTTGACAGGTCTATGCCAAGTCCTCTGGTGAGATCGTTGATTTCGCGATTGTTTTCGATTTCCTTAAATGTTGCTTCCCTGAGCACTTGAAATGATTGAATGATGTTTGTGCCGATATCGCGGCTTTTTGCAAAAATAGTAGAATGTTCGTTTATTATGTTAGTAATATCGCCTGAAAAATTGTTAATAATCATTGAAGCATTGCGGACGTGCTCTACCACTGTTTTAGCTTCTGCCACAATGCTTTCGGCGCGTTCTTTTTCAAATTGTATGCGCATACGCTGCTCTTCAATCTGCTGAGATTTTTGCCAGCTTGCATATCGAAGCCTGTCAAGAATATAAATGAAACCGAGTGTGAAAAGAACAACAACAACCATGTCGTTGAGTGTGTACTTGTCGCGAACGGTTACAAATTCCATCCCCAGTGAAAGCCCTATAACAAAAAACAGCGCAACGGAAAAGAGAATCTCACCCCACAGTATGAACTTATTCATTGGAGCAACAAGCGGAATCATAAGCACGAAGAAATAACCACCCATGTACACAGTGTCGCCTTTTGCCAATCCGGTGATGATTCCCGTTGCAGCTTCAAGATAAAGTCCAAGGATTGCTAAAAGAGCCATGCTATACCGCTTAAAAAAATGGAAAAACTGCAAAATAAATATGATAAGGGATACTGCTGTTAGTCCGTAACGAAGGAGAGGTATCAGTGGTTGGTCGGGGCAAATCTGGCTGTCGACACCAACATAGCTTAACCATGCAATAATGCATACCAGCGATGCAAAAAATATCACCTTGCTGCACTGGTAATTAAGTTCCCCATTGTAGGAAGCGGAAAATTCATCACGATCAAGAAATATGATGTTTTTTATTTTTTGTATTATCGATAGATTACGCATGTTACCATCTATAGTGATGGTGGAAGTTTTGTCAAATCTTTAAAAATAGCAATTTACTGGGTTTTGAATCGGATTCACAATTGCAATCAGAATGAGCAGTTAAATCAAACGATATTAAAAACAGGTAAAATTAAGGAAGTATATTTTCGTGATTTTATTCTTAAATAAAACAACACCCGGCTTATTGTAATAAATTCCATCAATTGTAAACCTGAACTTCTGTATGGTGCAGAAAAAGGCAGTAAATCCCGTCATGTAGTGATTGACATTTCATTACTTCTGCTTTAGTATATACTGCAATGATACCTATACAGGGGGGTCTATGAGGAAGAAGATACTAATAACCGATGAAATAGCACCTGAAGGATTGAAACTTTTACAGAGCAATCCAGATTTTGATATAGTGTATAAACCTGGATTAAAAGCTGATGATTTAAAAAAGGAGATAGCGAATGCACAGGCTTTAATTATTCGTTCAGCAACGCATGTTACCATGGATATCATCGATGCTGGTGCAAAATTGGAGATAATAGCACGAGCCGGTATAGGTGTGGATAATGTTGATGTAGAAAGTGCAACGGCTAAAGGTATTATTGTTACCAATGCACCGGGTGGGAACACCGTTTCAACCGCTGAATTTGCAATTACCCTTATCTGTGCACTTGCGCGTAATATACCGCAGGCGTATGCTTCAATGAAACAGCAAAAATGGGAAAGACAAAAATATGAAGGGACAGAACTGCGAAGAAAAACCATAGGGATTATTGGATTGGGACGTGTGGGGTCAGAGCTTGCTAAATTGTGCAAGGGATTGGGCATGAATGTTGTGGGATTTGATCCTTATGTAGCAAAGGAGAAGCTGACAGCACTGGATATTGATATAGTTGATCTTGATACAATCTGGAAAAAGGCTGATTTCATCAGTGTACACACACCATTTACCGATGAAACAAACAATTTGATTAATGCAGATGTTATAAAAAAACTTAATCCAGGTGTGTTCATCATTAATTGTGCTCGCGGTGGAATAGTGAACGAGCAGGATTTATATAATGCATTAAAAGAAAAACGTATTGCTGGAGCTGCGCTTGATGTTTACACACAGGAACCGCCTGACAACCTGCCACCATTCCATGAACTTAACAATGTAATCCTCACACCTCATTTAGGAGCTTATACCTATGAAGCCCAGGTTTCAGTAGCAATAGAAGCTGCCCAAACAATTGTTGATTACTTCACCAGGAGTGTTGTGCAAAATAGTGTAAACTTTGCATCGGTTGATATGAATCAGTACAATTTCATGAAGCCGTTTATTAATTGTATGGAGCGTATGGGCAGATTCCAGGCAATAATGTTAGACGGCAAAATCTCTTCTGTACAAATATACTACTGTGGTGAATTTGGTAATTTCAGCAAGGATCCTTTAACGGCAGCTTACCTTAAAGGGTTACTATCGCCCTTTATTGATAGGCCTTTAAATTATGTTAATGCAACGTTTATTGCAGCAGAGCGTGGCATTAAAGTGCACAGCGGAGAAAGTACCGAAGCGGGTGATTGGGCGCATCTCATACAGGTGAAAGCAGAAGGAGCATTAAAAAGTGAGCTATGGGGTACGGTGATTGCAAAACAACCATGGGTGGTTAGGTTTGATGAATACCTCATTGATTTTATTCCGTCAGGCAGAATGCTTGTGATGCACAATAATGATGTCCCCAATGTCATTGGAGTTATTGGAACGTTTCTGGGACAGCACCATATCAATATTGCAAACCTTCATCTGGCGCGGACGCGGCGTGGCGGTAAGGCACTGGTTATTTTAGAGATAGATGAGGACGTGCCGCAAGATGTGCTGACCATGTTATCAAGGCTGCCCGAGATATTGGATGTGCGATATGTTGCGGTGTAACCATGAGTGATGCAAGCTTTATCCCTACAGTTTTTTTTACTTTATTTTTTGTGGTGGACCCTCTGGGGTTAATTCCAGTTTTTGTTGCTTATCTGGCACCGTATGATGCTGCATACCGTAAGAAAGTCATAATCAAGGCAACGGTAATATCTATTGGTGTATCGTTATTTTTCATATTCAGTGCACACGTATTCTTGCGCTTTATAGGTATTACACCCGGTTCATTTATGATAGCCGGGGGAATACTGTTGTTTGTTATTGCTATGGATATGCTGCTTGCACGTCCTCGCCGCACACAACAGTTTGATGATAAAGAAGAATATAATTTTGATACCGACATTGCCGTTTTTCCGCTTGCCATTCCTTTTTTATGCGGTCCCGGCAATATTGCGGCTCTTTTGATGTTCAGCTCTCAAGCACAGGGTGACATAGTAAAGCTTGGCATTATTTCAATAATTTCTATCGCTACTTTTTTGATAGCGATGCTGGTAATGGCTATCGCTTTACCATTGCAGACACTGCTGGGGCGCACCGGTATCTCGGTAATCAGCAAGTTGATGGGACTTATCCTGTCGGCTATGGCGGTACAATTTATTTATAACGGGCTGGTACAGATGGGTGTACGATAGTTATTGATATATTGATATATAGTAACTATCGCACCATACAATAAAAACACCTGTTATTGCTTCTTCTCACTCTGCGCATTAAAAAAATGATATACCTTTTGAGCCACACTTTTTGGGATTTTTGCCTGCGATGAAATAGTTTCTATATCTGATTGTTTTATAACCTGGATAGTTGCAAAGTTCTGGAGCAACTTTTTTTTGTACTGCATACCAACGCCAGGTATTTCATCCAAAATTGATGCAGTAAGATTTTTATCGCGAAGATTCCGATGATAGGTAATGGCAAAGCGGTGAGCTTCATCGCGTATTGTTTGCAATAGCTTTAATGCTGGCGATGTAACGGGAAGGCGCAGGGGATGACCGTGTGGAGTATATATTTCTTCATAACGTTTTGCAAGAGCAATCACCGGTATAGAACATTCAAATGCGTTGAGTACCTCAAGGGCGCGCGAAAGCTGAGCTTTGCCACCATCAATAACGAGCAAATCGGGCAACGGCAGTTTTTCGTTTATGCAATGCTGTATCCTCCTGCCCACAACCTCATGAATCATGCCGGGGTCATTGGGCTGCAAGTAAGCACGAATTCGGTATCGTCTATACTCTTTTTTATTGGGCATGCCATCAGTAAAATGCACCATGGATGCAACGGCAAATTGACCCTGAATATTTGATATATCAAAACATTCTATCGTTACAGGCAGTACAGGGAGGGCAAGCACCTGTTGCAGCTCAAAAAGGGCTTTTTTCTGGTCTGGAGCAATCTTTTGAGCAACGAGAAGATCTAAATTTTTCTGTATTAGCTTCATAACCGCCTGTTCATGACTGGTTCTGGGCAGTGCAATGGTTACCGGTTGTGTTGCTTTTTCTAAGCAGTACTGTTCAAGGATTTGTTTATCATCTGTTGCTTCAGGGATAATAATTGATTGTGGAGGTTCATTGCTGGCATAGTACTGTACAATAAACTGTGCAATGAAAGTCGATGTTCTGGTATACTCTGCATTGGTAAAGACAAATATACGCCTCCCAATAAGACTTCCATGCCTGAACTGAAATACAAGAATAAATGCCTCATCCTGATGTGCGGTTAAACCAATGTAATCCTGGTTTTGCCCCAGGGGAGTTACCACATGCTGTTCTTGTGCTATTGTCTGAATATTGTATATCATATCACGGATCTGTGCTGCAATCTCAAAGCGCATGGAGTTTGAATATGTATTCATAAGAGCGGTGAGATTTTCAACCACCGGCTCAATATTCCCATCTAAAAATTGCATCACAGTGTGTATAACATTACGATATTCAGCCTGGGAAACGATACCGGTGCATACCCCCTGGCATCTGCCAATCTGTTGATTGAGGCATGGGCGCTGTCCTGGTTTTAACGGTATCTCTTTGTTGCATGTTTTCAACTGAAATGTTTTATTGATAAGCGAAACCGTTTTGCGTGCAGCCTGAGCATCGGTGAATGGTCCATAATATTTATCGCCATTATATAGTATTTTACGGGTAAATATAATACGTGGAAATTGTTCATGCAGTGTGATAGCAATGTAAGGAAATCGCTTGTCGTCTTTTTGCTGAATATTATATTTTGGCCTATGTTTTTTTATAAGTGAGCTTTCTAAAAGCAGTGCTTCAATCTCGCTTTGTGTTATAATATAATCAATACCATGGATGCTGGAAACAAGCACATTTGTCTTTGCGTCAACGTGCATCTTGAAATATGAAGAAACTCTTTTTTTTAACGATGACGCTTTGCCAATATAAATGATCTCATTTTTTGCATCACTGAAAAGATACACCCCCGGCTTTGAGGGCAGGTTTTTAACTTTTTGCACTAACTGCTCATACATTGTGCTGCTATACCTTATTGTAAGCCTCGTATTTTTTCAATATAGCGCATGGTTAGCTGATTGTCAGGATTAATTTCTTGAGCTTGTGTAAAGTATTCTACTGATTTATTAAGTTCACCTTTTTTTGCACAACACACACCTAAATTAAAGTAGCTTGCAAAGCTTTTTGGTTTAAATATAGTTACTGTGATAAAACATGCTATGGCTTCATCAAGTTGATTTTCTTTTAAACGCTGCACCCCTTGTTTAAAGATATCTGCAAATGTTTCTTCTTTTATTTTTCTTAAGGCTTCATCCTTATTTTTAAATTCCTGTGCAAGTGAATTGAAAGAAACAGCAATAGTCTTAAGATCATTGTCAATGCTGTCATTTAACATCACGTCCATATTCCCATTTGCAATACTTTGAATGCTGTGCGATAGTTCCTGTAAAAGGGACCGTGTGCGCATAAAATGAATTATGGATAAAAAGGTAATAATGAAAACTGTGACAAGAATGATGATTGCAATTATCTGGATAAGGGATTGCACGTCGGCAGCATGTTTGTTTTGCAATATGCTTATATGGGGAACCAGCCAGTGAATAATAATGATATAATTCTTGTTGTTATACTTGAGCGGCATATAGCTTTCAATATAGCTGTAAGGGTCGTCTTTGATTGATGGATTAACGGTAACCCTTAGCAGCCCTTTTCGCATGATGAAATTGGCTGAATGGTCAGTAATGATTTTACCCTGTAATGGTGCAGCCTTTATAGTTTCAACCACGATATAGTTTCTGTCATTATCAGTTGGTTTTGCAATATAAAATGTAGCTATTGCATTGATTTGTTCAACAAGTTGAGATAGTTTTTTTTTATACAGTATAATATTGGTATCATGCGTAGTATCAGGTTTAACGATAGTTTCTGATATCAGTTTGTGCAGCACCATGCTCATAGACTCTATATGCTGAATGGATAGTTGTTTTGAATAGTCAACTGATGTGGTATACATAGAAGAGATTAAGTTGATAGTTACAATTATTACAGCAATACAGCATGAAGAGATGGTGACAATGATAAAAAGCGGATATCGTTTTGAAAAACTAAGTTTAAGAAATTGCTTTGCCATGGTCAGCCTCAGCAAGGTTATGTAATTGTATAAGGAAGAAAAATAGTAAATATACTGCCTTTATCTTTTTCACTTTCAACTGAGATGGAACCTCCATGAAGTTCAACAAAACGTTTGCATATAGTTAATCCAAGTCCTGTTCCTATTTCGCCCCGTGTTCCATTGGTGTGCAGCAGAGTATAGGGATCCAATATGCTTTTTTTAAGCTCATCATCTATGCCAATACCTGTATCCTGTATAACAATTGATATACCATCTTCACTTGACCTTGCCTTTATGGTTATGGTGCCATTTTCGGTAAACTTGATTGCATTGCTTATAAGATTATTAAGAACCTGGATTATCTTTATCTTATCGATTCTAATCAATGCGTTCTCAGGTTTTTGTATATATATGATATCATTGTTTTTTTCTTTTGCCAGTGTTGAAAAGGTTTCGATTGTTGATGTGATAACAGTATTGATATCAACTTCTTCATAGTTTAAATGTAAAATACCGCGTTCTATTTTGGAGACATCCAGTAGTTCATTGACCAGATTATATAAATTTTCAGCAATCTCTCCTATGATATAGAGATAGCGCACATATTTTTCAGGAAAATCTTCTTTTTTGGTAAGATATTTTACATAGGCACCAATAGTTGCTAAGGGTGAGCGGAGGTCGTGGGAAACAATCGAGATAAATTCGTTTTTCAGGTTATCGAGTTTTTTGAGTTCTTCTACATACCGTTCATTTTCTTTTCTTAGTTTTACAGTCAGGGCTGCACGCTTTACGGTTAATTTTAGTGTTTCAATATCAAATGGTTTTTGAATAAAATCGTAAGCACCTAATTTAATGGATTGTATTGCAGTATCCACCGATGCATAGCCAGTTATAACAATAATAAGTATATTAATGCCCGCCTGCTGAATATACTCCATTATCTGGAAACCGCTATTTTGTGGCATATTTAAATCAGTAATAATTATATCAAATGGTTGTTGTGAAAGATATTCAATAGCATGTTCGCTTTGTGTGGTAGCTACAGTATAATAGCCTTGCCGTTGCAAAACTGCATCTAAACGATTGCAGATTTTTTCTTCATCATCAACAATAAGAATAGAAATTTGATCATTTTCCATACACAGGATTATGGCATGGCATCTATAACCATGTCAAGTTATTTGTTGTTGCTACAATGACCCTGTACTATAAATGTCATTTTTTAGTAAAACTTTTAGTGCTTATCTAAATAAGTGTAACTATTTTTTCTTCTTTAGCGCATCGGATGCAGTAACGTTTACCTTTGGTATTTTTATCGCCAGGTATGTAGTAGTGGTTAAGCCTGTTTATCTCTGCGCCGCATTTATCACATGTCATATGATATACTCCTGCATAAAAGATTTATAGACACCCTAAAAATCAATTTTTCATTATTTGGAAAAATAACAAACCATTTTTCCAATGCATGTGCCTGACATGGAACATCCATAAAATAATTACCAGAGGTTCATGCATGATAATTGTCGGTAAATAAAAGTCTTTTTATTATATTTTTTATAATCAGTTATAAAACCATTTTTTGCTTATCAACAGCCGGGCAAGGTGTTGAACTATGGTTTTGTTGTCATATAAGTATTAAAAATTTTTTTTGGATTATTGCATTATATGGTACTATGGTATCGGCAATCATGCTTATACACAGTCTGATACAATAGTGCATGGAAATTTTTTTTGAAAATTATGTTTACATTATGTACAATTATTTTTAGCATTGATGATTATTTTGGGGGGTTTATTGTATAATGCCATCGAGATCTAATGTAAAAAAATCACCATCAAAGGGTAAAAGAAAGACTAATCTATTAAAATTGTGTACGGCAATGAATAAATTAGCTATGGATGCCGTTGACAAAGAGGTGGTAAAACGGTTTAAAACTGTTATAGATTCTGCTACTGAAGATATAACAAAAAGTTTAGCGGATCAGGTTATTAATAATTCAGATGAATTGCAGATCAACGTTATTCCCGAGATGTTTCATCCTTATGTTAAACATTTTCTTTTTATGAAAAAGCGTAACAGCAAAATAAAATAGAATGGAAGAATGTGTTTATTTCAACCGTTAGTGGCTGTTAAAATTGTAATGATTATAATACTTTTCAACTTCATGTAAAATAGTTGATGCATTGTTCAGCATTGTTTCAGCATTATCATGGGTAATTTGATTATTGGAATGAGCAACATAATTTTTTATCTCTTTTGATCGTTTTGCAATTTCAATTATTTCAGCATTACGAAAAACGGTTGAATCAAGGTATTTTTCAAAAATTTCTATAATGGTATCAGGATCATCTGAATCTATATCCTTGCCCACCAGCAACACTCGTATTGCATAAAAAATTGCTCTGTATGAGGATAGTATTGAATCGCAATATTTTTTCTTCTCAAGGAAAATGCTGGCCAATAAAAGCTTTTCCCTGCTTTGCGTTAGTCTGAACTGTACTTTGTCTAATGTGGTTTCCATATAGAATAAAATTATTTTTAATGATGTTCACGTCGCTTGCTTAAATATAGTGATATCAGCGTATTATTGCAAGTCTTTTTTATCATAACCTGCAAAACTTATTTTTCATTTTTGAAGCAATTTTATGTATACAATGGTTATTCAGTTGTTATTGTATCCAGTGATAGTAACAAATTAAAGGGTTAGATGTTTTTTTATGCTTTATATATAATTATATTCGCAATACCATCATAATTTTTTAAGGGATTTAACTATAGGATTATAGTTGGCAGTAATTATCTATATACGGTTCTAGTATTTTTCCATGTGCTGTACCGATAGTTTTTTATAAAAAAATATTTGATTGTGTAGTAGTTTATTTGTATGACAGGTATAATATTAATATTTTACAATAGTTACTATGATTATTGCCCTGTTAACTGATTTCGGTCATCGTGACCCCTATGTGGGAATGGTGAAGGCAGTGTTATACAGACATGGGTTTAATGGCTTTATTGTTGATATCTGTCATGATATTGTCCCTTATTCAATAGAGCATGCCCAGTTTATGCTGTATACAACCTATAGCTTTTTCCCCGCTCATACTATTATTATGTCGGTTATAGATCCTGGCGTTGGAACACAGCGAAATATTTTATTAGCTACTGATGGTATCTATTATTTCCTTGCACCTGATAATGGGTTACTATCGTGCATAAAAAATTTGGTGGATGTATGGGCAGTTGAAACGGAAGCGTTCAAAAATGCTTCAAGCACATTTCATGCGCGTGATATCTTTGCTGTGATAGCTGCACGGCTTGCTACCAGTGGTATTGATGCAATAGCAAAGAGGCAGGTGCATGAGTATATTCACACTCCCTTTCCTTATTTTTGTGTAAATAATGGTGCTATACTGTGTAAGGTAATGCATATAGATAGGTTTGGTAATTGCATTTTATCATTGCCAAATGATAGATACCCGGTACCCTTGCAAAAGGCAGTGGTACATGATAGAGATCTCATGGTGCATCACTGCAAAACCTATGCGGATTTGCCCAATGGTGCCGTAGGCTTATTGCAGGGCAGCAGTGGCTTTGTTGAACTATGTATGCGTGAGAACGATTGCTCGGGTACATTGGGATTACATATTGGGGATGGAGTAACATTGGTTTATGGTTAATCGCAAAATAGCAATTCTGGTGGGTGATGGTATGGCAGATTATTCCATTGGCGAACTGGGGGATAAAACACCTCTCCAGTATGCCGACACCAGGCACATGGACTATCTGGCAAAAAACGGTATTTGCGGATTGGCACATACAGTACCGCAGGGGATGCCTCCTGGAAGTGATGTTGCCAATCTTTCATTGTTTGGATATGACCCAGTACAGTGCTATACCGGCAGGGCACCGCTTGAAGCGCTGAATATGGGGATTGAGCTTGGTCCAGATGATGTTGCATTCCGGTGCAATATAGTGACTATAGACAATAGCATTATGCAGGATTTTAGCGCTGATCATATTGATTCAGCATTAACAAAAATTGTTATTGATGAGCTTGCACAGCAAATACAATTAAAAGACATAGAATTTTATGCAGGGGTTTCATACCGTAATATTGTGGTGATACGGCATTTTACAGGAGATATGCCAGTAACCACGCCGCCTCATGATATACAGGGCCAGGCTGTTAATGATTATCTTCCTATGAGTGATAACAGCAAGCTGCTCAATGATATAATGAAACAAGCATCTGAAGTGATAGCTCATTCAAAGGTTATTGCTGAGGCTAAAACCCGATACAGGGGAAATCCCACGGCAATATGGCTATGGGGTGGTGGATTTAAACCCAGCATGGAACCTCTGTCAAAGCGATTTGGGTTATACGGGTTTACCATATCAGCAGTTGATTTGATTCATGGTATTGGGAGAGCAGCAGGACTATCGCCCATATATGTTGAAGGTGCAACCGGCTATATAGATACTAATTATGATGGTAAAGCCGCAGCCTTGATTGAAGCCATGAATAAAGCCAACTTTGTGTTTTTGCATGTAGAAGCACCTGATGAGTCGGGGCATGAGGGTAATCTGAAACACAAGCTGAAAGCTATAGAAGATTTTGATGCAAAGATAGTTGGCCCTGTTGTTAATATGCTTAATCGCTATGGAGCATTTACCGTACTGGTTATGCCTGATCATCCAACGCCACTGAATCTAAGGACTCATACAAGCGAGCCTGTTCCTTTTGTCATCTATTCGCCAGATATGAACTATCGTTTGCAGTGCAATGGCTTTAATGAGGTGGATGCGAAAGCCACCGGTATAGTGGTTGACCGTGCACATACGCTGCTGGCGATGATGGTGAATAATTCATTTCCATGGTGAGGACACTATGTCAAAAAAGTTTATTGCTTTACTCATTGTAGTTATAGCTATTGCTGGATTTGTTATATATCGTGCTTTTTCCCCGGCAAAAGTTGATACGGCAATTTCGTATATTGATGATGGCAGATATGCTAAAGCCCTTCGAGTGCTTGATAGTTTGTCAAAAACAGCTCATTATGAAGAAGGTGAAAGGATTTACTATTACCGTTTGAAGGCGTTGCTGGGATTTATTAATGAGTTGAATAGTGATTATGAAGAAGAGCGTGAAACCATTGATAAAAGCAAGGATAACAAGCTCATAGATAAGCTAAAACGTGATATAGAAAAAATAAATAAAAAAGAAGGATTGGATTGTATTCTGGTGACGGAGCCGAAATGTTATATTTTTACTGCCGGGAAGCCGTATGATGAGTTTATTGCTTTATACCCGGGAAGTCGCTACCGTGAAAGCATTGATTTTGAAATTTTGCAATTTATGATTGGTGTTCATGTCAATACTATAGATCCCATTATTGAGTTTTATAAACGCTATCCGGAAACCACCTATCTGTCATCGCTAGTAAACATTCTTTTTAAGGCATTGGCAAGTCCTTCCATCACAGTAAAGGAGCACACAGAAACACTATCTTCAATGCTTGAAAAATTTTGCAATAAATATTCCTCAAGTGCTCAGTACTATCGCATATTCAGGTGTAAAGGCGAAAATGTAAACCTGAGAGATTCATCGGGAACATTTGGACAAATAACCGGCAAGCTTGATAAAGGTGAGATAGTAGTACAGCTTGAGCGTTCCATGGATTCAGTACAGATTGGCGATGTCAGGGATTACTGGTACAGGGTTGTATCGGTAAGTGGTAGCAGAGGGTGGGTTTTTGGTAAATATCTTGAGCAAGTACCGGTAAAGCAGGCACAAGCGGTTGAAGAAGAAAAGTTTACTATTGATGAGCGTTTTGCTACATGGATTGATTCAAATACGCCTGAAGGGTGGCAACATTATTTTCATGGGTATGAATCAGCAATAAGTTTTGTAAAAAGCAGTAATCAAAATATTGTAAAGGTAAACACACAGGACAAAGGAGGGCTTTATAAAAAAACAGGAAGCTTTCAGAATATAACCTGTAAGGTTAAAGGCAGGCTTATTCGGGGTAATGTCATCCTGCTTGGTGTTGTTGGATATGGCGGATATGCATATGTTATAACACTTATGCCAAAAAGTTTGGATGCATGCGGTTATCACATACCGTATGATACTTCATTGTGGCATGAATATGAAATGCGCTCGGAAGGGAAGATATTTTCATTGTATATTGACGGTGAGCTTGTGGCAAGGAAGATTTCACCGGTAAAACATCCCCTATTAACGTCAGCAGGAATTTTTATTTTAGTTTGTCAGGATGGTGGTTCGGCAGAGATTGAATATGTAAAGGTTAAATAATTGACAAACTGCAGATAATAGTAATTTTATTTGTTTATAGATAGAAAGTATGGAGGCATCAGATGGAGAGAGCAATACGAGCGTTTGTAAGGCGTTTTTATCTTGCAACCACCCTTGTTGAGTATTGCATCATACTACCCATTGCCCTCATAGTTATTGCACTCAGTACTGATATAACTGTTCAGCAGCTCTATTCCATTTTTATTGTTGTTGCTATAGTTGCATCCATTGCCCTTGTTACTTTTCCCCCTGTGCAAAAATATATGTTTAAGCCTTTTATCCAGTTAGCTGATTTGATAAAAGAAGGAAAAGAGGCTGATGCAACAATAAAAATACTGGTACGGGAACGCCTTTATGCTCTGCCTGCTATGCGTTCGTTCATTGGCATTGTTTTATGGTTTTGCAGTATTAGTCTTGTCATGATTGGTATGTGGATTATACATATTGATGTAGAGACCATACTGGTGTGTTTTGTGGTTGGCACCTTTATACTTATAGCGGTAGGATTTTCCCTTACTATTGTTTCTCAAAGGATTGTTAATGAATTCATAAAGAAAAATGATTTTATTAACGATTTTATTAATTACTCCTCTCAAAAAAACATTAGCATCTGGGGATCGTTACGAAACACGCTGACAGTTTCAGTAGGTTCAATGATATTACTATCAATCTTACTTGTTGCCTCCAGCAGCCTTTTATTTATTTTTAAATCCCGCATAGATGAGTATGCAGGGCAAATGACCACCAATGCTCTGGCTGTTAAAAATGATATTATTGCTACATTGCAGATGGGACTTGATATGGCAGGTATTGCGGCTCAACACAATTCCGTTGAAATGTTGCTTCCAATGAAGCAAAATTCAGAAATCTATGATATATTTGTTATGAATCATGAACAAAATGCTTATGCCCGGAATACGCTGAAAAATAAAGTAACAGGGTTATTATCAGGCTCTCTGGGGATGGATGGTGTCAAAAATAAGAAACCATTTATAGGCAGTTTTGTTTTTGTCCCGGCAATAAAAAAATCGTTAGCAGTATGTGCTTACCCCGCTAACAATGCATGGTATTGTGTAGCATTTGATCTGCATACACTATTTTCTAAACGCTATAGCCATTATCGTATTGGAAATCGTGGATATATACTATTGATGGATAAAAACGGTATCTTTTTGTCACATCCCCATGAACAATATATTGGCAAAGAAAATCTCCAGCAGTATGATTGGGGTAGAAAGGCATTTGCCACTCAATCAGTAGTTAAATATCCGTGGGAAGGTGAGCGAAAAATCATTACTGTAGCCATCAGCGATTTTCCTGCTTTTTCCGTAGCTCAGACGGTATATGAGCAGGAAATAGCCATGACTATAAAAAATATAATAGTGTTTATTATTATTATTTCCATAGGAATTATAATTTTAGGGATTATTGCTATCATTGTAATATTAACCAGTTCATTTAAACCATTTACTACATTACGTGATTCAATTTACCGGATAGCTGAAGGGGATATATCAGCAACACCGGACGTCATCTATGGCAATGAGATTGGCAACATTGCTACATCTATAAAAATATTGACCAGCAAAATCAGTGGTGTCATAGACCAGATAAAAAATTCTTCCAATGAATTGTCAACAGCTTCTGAACAGATGTCTGCTGGTATCAGCGCACTTTCAGATGTTGCATCAAATCAGTCTGCTTCTACACAGGAGATAACAGCTACTATTGAAGAGATCTCTGCAAATTTAGATTCCATAGTCATGAATACCAAAGAAGAGTCAAAAAGTCTTTCTCTTTTTTCTACACATTTACAGGAACTATCGCAATCAATATTTTCTTTTTTGCTTATCATGGAGGAATCTTTAAATCGCACGCATACCATAAGCAGTGAAGCGCAACAGGGGCAGGTAGTACTGCAACAGATGAATACAAGTATGAAAAAAATTGTCGATAGTTCTCATGGAATTGCTAATGTTGCCCAAATTATTCGTGGCATAGCTGATCAGGTAAATTTATTGGCACTCAATGCTGCAATTGAGGCTGCTCGAGCAGGTGAAGCTGGAAAAGGATTTGCAGTGGTTGCAGATGAGATTACGAAGTTAGCTGACGCGATAGCTCAGAGTTTAAAAGATATAGATAATTTAGTACGAGCAAACGAGAAAGAGATTCAGCAGGGGATTGGTATTACAGAGAACACCGTTGCTACTATTACAAATGTCATTCAAGGGATAGAGTCCGTAAATCTGGATGTCAACACCATGGGACAAAAAATACGGGAACAAAGTGAAATATTCAATGAAACAAAGAAGGTATGGGATGTAACCGAATCACTATCACGTCAAATATTGGATTCGGTAGAGGATCAAAAAAGCGCTGTTGAGGAGATTGTACGTTCAATTAATACTATTAATTCATTAACACAGAATGTGGCAGGTACGGCTGAAGAGATGCATTCAAGCGCTGAAAATTTAGCATCAATGGCAGAACAGCTTAAAATAATGCTTGATTATTTTAAATTATGATAGTACAATTTTAAAAATTCTTATATAGGAATATACATGAGAAGGATAGCTAATACTATAATGCTATTTTTATTAATGTTTTACTGTTATGCGTTTGCACAACAGAACTATTCCATCAAAGAATTAGTTGATAGTGCTTTCCAAACATTTGAATTAATGAAAGCTCAGCAGCTAAAAATTGATGAAATGGAGGCTCTCAGAAAATATAATACTCAGTGGAAAAATCCAGAAATATCAGCATATTATGGTAGCAAAAGTATTGAATCGCATAAAGGGGATGTTGCTGGTGTTTCAATTGTACAACCGCTGTATTTTCCCGGGAAGATTTCGTTTGTAGATGAAATATACCGGTATAAAAAAAATTATGAAGCACTATCGTATGAAGAGATGAAATATTTCATTGCTTCAACGGTCATTAATTTGAGTTATGACTATGCAATCAAAACATTACATTCAGACCATATCAATTCACGCCTCAATCGGTTAAAGATAATTAATGCATATATGTCAGGCAGGCCTGTCATATCACCACAAAAACGCGTGGAGATAGCTATCGTAAAAAATACTATACGGATGCTTGAATCAGAAATATATAAACTAAAAGCCGATAAGGCTACTACATTTGCCCGTCTTGCGTTATATACAAGGATTGCTTCGCCACAGCTATCGTTGCATATTAACTGGATTACAAACCCTCCATTGTATGATATCAATGCAATTGAACAGAAGGCAAAAAAGGAAAGCCTATTAGTTAAAAAGCAAAAGCAGGTATACATGGCGTCGGTAGCCGAGCTGTCATTGTCAAAGAAAAATATATTCCCTGATTTCAGCATTCTATTTAATTATGATTATGAAAAGGTAATTGATAATGAAAAAACTATATCTGGAGGGATAAGTATTCCAATACCTTTGTATAATCAAAATCAGAATGAAATAAAAGCCATGCAGTCCAGAGTTAAACAGGAAGAATTCATTTCACACTATGTGGAAAAAATGATAGAAACTGATATCCGTACTATCATGGTACAATATGACTATTACCGTAACCTGTTGGGACTCTATAGCCCTGACCTTGAAGATGAATTAAACAGATCAATGGTATATGCTGATAATCAGTTTAAGCGAGGGACAATTACGTTGCAGTCATATTTAGAGCTTGATGTACAGGTTCACGAAACCCTTGAGAACATATATACCACCCAGAAAGAACTTGTACGTAACATATCAGCAATTGCATGCCTTATTAATGATTATACTATTTTGCTTGGTATAGCCCAATGATTAATACATGGATACAAAAAGCATTGCATGGGCAGTTATGGGTTATTCTTATTACTGTAGCTGTTATTGTTGGAGGTGCTTTTGCTATTGGCCGGTTGCCAATTGATGCTGTTCCGGATATTACCAATGTAACAGTAATGGTAAATACTAAAACAGGTGCACTTGCACCGGAAGAGGTGGAAAAGACTGTTACATTCCCTATTGAATCAGAATTAGCAGGACTGCCTGATGTGCAGGATATACGTTCTTTATCAAAATATGGTCTTTCACAGGTTATCGTTGTGTTTTCTGATGATACAGATATTTATTTTGCGCGACAGTTGGTCAATGAAAGGATACAATCTATTCGTGATAAATTGCCAGAGGGTTTATCGCCTGAGCTTGGACCGGTATCAACAGGGCTTGGTGAAATTTTCATGTATGCTGTTGTTGCTAAAAAGGGGAGTGTTCTCTCACAGTTATCACAAAAAGAACAGCTAACCTATCTTAGAACAGTACAGGACTTTATCATTAAACCTGCTATAAAAAGTGTGCCGGGCGTGGCTGAAGTTGAATCAAATGGTGGTTACAAAAAGGAAATTCATATAGATGTTGATCCACAAAAAATGGATATTTATGGTATAACCTGTCATCAAATGGTAAAGGCATTAGAGAAGGTTGGTGAAAATTATGGAGGGGGCTACATTCAGGTTGAAGGGAAACAGATTATAGTAAGAACCTATGGGAAGATCGATGCATTACAGCAGATCAAAAACTTACCGGTTAGGATAAACGTTTATGGTGCTCCAATCCGTGTATGGCAGGTTGCTGAGGTAGTTGAAGGGAATCAGCAACGTTTAGGTGCAGCTACGTTTAATGGTGAAGAAGCAGTGCTGGGTACAGTTCTTATGCGCATTAATGCAAATAGCAGAGAAGTTTCGCAGGCAATTGAAAAGTATATATCGGAAATTTCCCTGCCTCCTGATGTTCAGATCAAGACATTGTATACAAGAAGCTTTTTGGTAAATGCAACAATAAAAACAGTTGCAAGAAATTTAACTGAAGGTGGATTGCTGGTTATAGCAATACTCTTCCTTATCTTGGGAAGTGCAAAGGCAGCATTTTTAGTAGCATTGGCCATACCAGTGTCCATGTTGTTTGCAACAAGTGGCATGGTGATTTCAGGTATTGCTGCAAGCCTTATGAGCCTTGGTGCAATTGACTTTGGTCTTATTGTTGACGGCTCAGTTGTTATGGTAGAAAATATAATGCGGCACCTCAATTTAGCAAAAGGGAAATTGCAAAATAAGAAAGAAAAGATGCGGATAATTGGAGATGCTGCTAAAGAAGTAAGCCAACCGGTTTTTTTAGGAATACTTATAATAATGGCGGTGTATGTACCTGTACTGAGTTTAACAGGTATTGAAGGAAAGATGTTCAGACCTATGGCTGAAACAGTGCTTTATGCTTTAGGTGGGAGTATTCTCATTGCTTTATTTCTTATGCCGGTAATGTCTTACTTTTTTATTAATCCTTCTCATTCTGAAAAAGAGCCGTTGTTTTTCAGAGTGTTATCAAAAGCCTATAAACCTTTTTTACTATATTCTCTTAAACATCCTGTTAAAGTTATCATTCCAACTCTTTTAGTGGCATTAATCGCAATAATAATGTTTTTTAATCTTGGTTCTGATTTTATTCCCCGACTTGATGAAGGGGACATGGTTATAGGTTTGGTGCGTGATCAAACTATTGGTATAGATAAATCCCTGGAAATACAGAAAAAAAGTGATAGAGCAATAGCACAATTTAAAGAAGTTACAACAGTATTTTCTCGAATGGGGACTCCTGAATCAGCAACCGATCCAATGGGAGTTAATTTTGCAGACACCTTTGTTATATTGGAAAAAGATAAATCAAAATGGCAAAAGTATAATGGAAAAACCGTATCCAAGGTTGAGCTTTTTGAGATAATAGCTAAAAAAATAGAGAATGAGGCTCCAGATCAGGAAATATCACTTACGCAACCTATTGAGATGCGTTTTAATGAAATCCTTGAAGGAAACAGGGCTGATATTACCCTGCGCGTTATTGGCCAGAATCTGGATATATTATATGAGCTTTCAAACAAATCCATACCAATATTAGAAGAGATACAGGGAGCTTCTACCGTAGAACTGGATCCGTTAACAGCGCTGAAAAAAAGTGATATTATGGATGTAGTGCTGGATTATGATGCAATTTCACGGTATGGAGTCAATATTAATGATGTGAATAATGCATTTTCTATGGCTATGACTGGAAGTTATGTAGGTTATCTGTATGATGAGGATAAGCGTTTCCCTATAGTTGTACGGTTGGGTGATAAATTCAGAAAGAATATTGCCGATATAGCAAAAATCCCCGTTGGATTGCCTGATGGTGGAACAATCCCTATCAATACTATTGCAAAAATAGAGCAAAAAAAACAAATAACAACGATTGCTCGTACCAGGGCAAAGCGCTATGCGGCAGTTTCCATTAACATAAAAAACCGTGATACGCAGAGCTTTGTTGACGAGGCTAAGGAAAAAATTAAAAAGCTTGCTATTCCAAAAGGATATCAACTCAACTGGGGCGGACAATTTAAAAATCTTGCATCAGCACGCACACGCTTACTTGTTATCATACCAATTGTATTGGCAGTAATCTTCGTTATACTTATTAGAACTTTTCATAGTATAACACAAACATTATTGGTATTTAACAGCATACCATTTGCACTTACCGGCGGAGTTATTTTTATATATTTAAGAAACATACCGTTAAGTGTTTCTGCAGGTATTGGATTTATAGCCTTAATTGGTATAGCTATACTCAATGGCATGGTGCTGGTTAATTTCTTCAATCAATTACGCCAGGAAGGCATGAAATTGGAAAAAGCAGTACATGAAGCTACCATGATACGGCTGAGACCGGTACTCATGACTGCTCTGGTTGCAAGCTTAGGATTTATTCCTATGGCATATAATACTGGTATTGGTGCTGAAGTACAGCGCCCACTTGCAACAGTAGTCATTGGGGGTTTGGTATCTTCAACAATACTTACCTTATTATTGCTACCAACATTATATATTTGGGTAGAAAAACTATTTAGCAAAGACTAAATAATTAAAATCATATTGAATGAAACGTTACCGTAATTTTTTTCCGACTATTGCCCATACCATATCCGCTAATGTGGCAGCAGAAGGTATAAGATAGGAAAAATTTAAAAAACCGTGAATCATGCCCTTTGCTTGAATACACAGAGCATCAACATGTGATTCCTGTAGAGCAACAGCATACATCTCACCCTGATTACAAAGCGGGTCATGTTCAGCAGTTATAATGACAGCCTCAGGACTTCCGGTTAAATTATCATGTAAGATAGGGAAAAAGTAAGGATTGAGCAAATCATCTGTTGATGCAACATAGAGCTGAGTAAACCATAGCATGGATGCTTTTGTTAAAAAGAATCCATTGCCATATTGTCGCAATGATTCTGAGCATAAATCTGCAGCCACTACTGGATAAAAAAGCACCTGTAATTGTGGCAGTGGAAGAAGGTTATCCTTACATTGAAGGCAGGTAACCGTTGCTAAATTTGCACCAGCGCTATCTCCAGCAATAACTATTTTATTTTCATTAATACCAAAAGTAGAAGCATGGTTCATAATCCATAGATATGATTCGTATGCATCGTTGACAGCAGCAGGGAATTTATATTCAGGGGCAAGCCTGTATTCTACGGAAATAACCTTACAGCCACTGGTATTGGCAGCTTTTCTGCATACATGATCAAAAAGCTCTATATTGCCAAATATAAATCCGCCACCATGGTAATAAACAATCAAGCCATCATTGGCGTTATATGGTTCATAGAGCCTGCAGGGGAGGCTAATACTATTATAGGTAATAATAAAATCGTTAACCAATTTAATATCTTCTTTAACTTGTTGATCAATCCCCATATCCATTACAGCGCGAACTTGCTCAACCGATAGTGTGCTAAATTCAATGTTCTGTAAAACATCAAGCACCTTTTTAACGTATGGATCTAATGCCATAAATATCACCTCCAAAAATAAAATAATTATTTTTTAGCACATCGCGATGCGCACTTATATACTAATGCACACAATCATTCCGTACTTGACACTGGATTACGATAATTATCTGAAATCCTAAATCAGGATTTGGTATGATTGTCACCAGATATCTGTATCCCCTAAGGGCGTACCAACAAAACGGTTAACGTGGACTACCTGAAAGTTATTTGTTGATACTGACAATATTATGAATGAATATACATTAATAGTCAAGTAAAATATAGTAGAGGAAAACATAAATATTTGCACTGCGCAGGGTGGCATTGATACTATAATTGATACTATAATCTTTAAAGTAATAGCGGCTAATAAACAGGAGCATGGATCATTGCTCCTGTTTATTAGCGCAATTGCACATCAGTCCTGTATAAACAAGAACAACGATTCAATAAATTCGGGGTCCTCTTTATCAATCACCTCAATGATATGCTTATGTAATCGTTTTTTATGCTCACCAAATATACCACGTTTTTTCTTGAAGGATTTAGCAAATGCAATTGATTCATTCATCAGTTCATCAACATTGGCACATGCCTTTTCAATAATGTGATGTTCAGCAAGCTCTGGGGCGGGAACTCTTCTCCCTGTTAATTTCATCTCATTAAATTTATAATAGGGAAGGGCTTTTTTAACAAATGCTATCATCCCGGGCAAAAAGGGGATACCTAAATCAACCTCCGGGAAACAAAAAAAACCTCTATCCGAACGCATAAACCTGAAATCACATGCGCAGGATAGTATAGCGCCATTACCAAATGCATGTCCATTGATGGCAGCAATAACCGGCATGGGCGTAAGGAGCAGACGCTTAAATACATTGTTCATACCATACATGAAATCTTTAATAGCTTTAAAATCTTTTTCTGCCATCCTTGGCATAAGCCACTCAATGTCTACGCCAAGGCTAAAATTTTTTGCATCACTGGAAGTCAATACTATCCCGTTAATTTCCCTGTCAGCTTCAGCTTCGTCCAGTGCCTGCAACATTGCCTGAGCAAACATGACGTTATGTCTGTTTTCAACAGTGTTCATAGTGATAATTGCGATATTCTCATCTTTTTTCCATTCTACAATGCCCATATATACCCCCTGTAAAATTTATTTAAAAAATAATAGTAAGTGCGCATTATATGTAACAATTATTCACTGCAAATTCTGAATGATCCTTTTTTAAAAAAATCTTTTAAATCATGAGGCAATGTGTCATTCAATATATATAAAAGTTCGCTGCAATCGTCATCGCTTACTATTTGATTTTCCCTGTCTTTGAAGTTGCATCCATCCCAGTTTAAGCATCGAACGTGTATCATTATTGCAGTAAAAATCTTTTCGGCATATGGCATATCCTCTTCCCATACCTGCTCTAGTTCATAATAATAATCAAGTCGGGTCCCTACCGGGTTAAATCCACGGGCAAACGCTAAATCAATAATCTGAAGCCATATACGTTCCTGACATATATACAGGGAACTATCGTACATGTTTTGTAAAATAAATGGAGAGGCCATAGTACACCTTCATAACACTATATGCGTAACATCGTTATGTGCTGTCAAGGCTGTTTTATGTTTTAATAATTAAAATTTGAGCGATAGTTACCGGTAATGGTAGTATCATTAAAAATTAGATGATTGCTGTTCATCGATTTATTAATAAAAAAAGGGCTATTGAAGAATAGCCCTTTTTTTATACATGAAATATGTAACATATTATAGAGCGGAGATGTTTACATGTTCTTTTACCAGCTTTTCAGCCAGTGCAATCTTTTCCTTGTTATCCTTTGTAAGAAGAGCTTCCATCTTGTCGATTTGTCCTGCCACCTGATAGGCATTGCTTGAAACAAGGAGAAGTGGAATGTTCTTCTCAGCGGCTTTTGAAATAATATTTGATGGAGGCAGGATATTATTGGTTAAGACAATCCCTACCGTATTTGTTTCCAGTGCCGATATAATAATATCACTTCGATCGCCGCTTGTAATCAAAAGTTTACCTTCTTTATTAAAGAGAGGATTTCTCAGTGCTTCGTTTACCGACATGGCGCCCAGAAATACATTTTTAACTACTTTATTTAATCCTGATTCGCCAGCAATAACCTTTGCAAATAGTGCTTCTGACAGATAGTCCATGGAAAAATAGGTAAGTTCTGCTGAATAGGGAATCATGCCTAAAATGGGCACACCCATCTTCTCAATTTTATCTGCATAGGTGCTTTTGAAATCATCAAGATCGTGGATCTTGTTTATGATCACACCTAAGAAATTGATATCGCTGGTATCGACATATCGCTTAAAGAGTGTTATATCATCAATAATAACATCATCGTTGCCACCAACAATAAGCACTAATTTTGCATCAAGTGATTTTGCCACTGTTATTGGGTCTAAATATACTGAAACACCATAGGCAAGGTCTTTCCCACTTTCAATAAAGAGCACTTCCCTGTTCTTTGCTATTGATTTTGCAACTTCAAGAAGCTTTTCTTTGATACGGGCTTCATCATACACATATCGCAGTTTAGCATGTTCAAAACCAATCGTCATATCTTCGGGATTTTCTTCCAATCCAAAAAGATTGGTAAGTAATGCAGCATCATAATCCCATAGCCGTTTTTTCCTGTATATAAGCCTATCGCCAAAGGGTTTCATATATGCAACTTCTTTGCCCATTGCTTTTGCTAACCCGGTAAAGATTGTAGTTTTTCCGGCGCTTCTTCGTGTACAAGCAAATACTATTTTATTCATAATATACCTCGCTTACGATTTAGAAATAATTATCCTGACGTCTACTGCTTTAAGCCCTTTGCCCTGCTCGTAAACGACAACAGGATTAATCTCGATATCAGTGATTCGCGGTATCTTCCTGATGATAGTTGCAACTTTAATTATTGTGTCAACAACAATATCAATATCTTTTTGCTCTTCACCGCGAACTCCAAGGAGCAATGGATATGATCTGATTTCAGATAGCATTGAACGTGCTTCTTTTTTGTTAAGGGTTGCAGCTCTAAAGGCAACATCCTTCATAACTTCAACATAGATACCACCCAATCCACACATAACGATTGGCCCAAGCTGTGGATCTCTGCGTGCACCAACAATGAGTTCAACACCTTTCTGAACCATTTCGCATACTTCAATACCGTCTATAACAGCATCTTCCTTGTATGCCCTACAGTTCTTCATTATAGCTTCATATGCATCCATTACTTCCTGTTTATTTAATATGTCTAATGCTACGCCACCAGCATCAGATTTATGTAAAATATCACGAGAAACAACCTTCATAACAACAGGATACCCTATCTGCTCAGCCAGCCGCACGCATTCATCAATTGATTTACCAATACCTGCGCCTGGTATCATGACACCAGAAGCTTTCATTACTTCCTGTCCTTCATTAGCAAGCAGGAATGTTCTGCCATCGGCAATTGCTCCATCAATGATTTTATTAATTGTGTTAATATCCATATCTACATCATCCACTCTATCATCGCGTTCCGCTAACATGGTTGTATATCTATATAATGCACCCATACAGGAAACAGCTTCATAAACATCCGGAAATACAGGGACATTCATCTTCCTGAGCTGTACAATTGCATCTTCAACTGATCTACCACCTACAACGGCATATGCAACGGGTTTTCCACTTGCCAGATGCTTGCCATATGTATCACGAATCATTGGCGCTAAGTTCTCGGCATCAAATGTTGCTGTTTCACAATAAAGGGCTAACGTTGCATTCATATCTTCGGAACGGGTAGGTGCACTGAGAGCTAAATCATAATCTGCAGCTTTAGCACCACCGGTAATATCAACTGGATTTTTTGTGGAACCAAATTCTGGTGTTGCAGGCCCAAAAACTTCTTTTAGTACAAGCTGATCATCATATAAATCAACACCATATTTTTCGCATGCATCTGTTGCCATAACACCAATTCCACCGCCATTGGTAACAATAACCGTATTTTTGCCTTTTGGACGAGGCGAATAAGCCAAAAATTTGCACCAGTTGAATGCTTCCTGTAAATTTTCTGCTCTAAGCAATCCTGATTGTCGTGCAATAGCATCAAAGATTTCATCTGAACCAGCCAATGACCCGGTATGTGATGCTGCAGCCATTGCACCACGTTTTGAACGTCCTGATTTTAACACTACGATTGGTTTTAGCTTTGTTGCTTCACGAACAGCTTCAATAAAACGTTCGCCTTCTTTAATACCTTCAATATACATAAGAATGACTTTTGTTTCCTGATCGCGCATAACAAATTCCAGACAATCAGCTTCATCAATGTCGGCTTTGTTGCCTATTGATACAATAGCAGATAATCCCATATTTTCAACAGCAGTTTTCCCAATCATTGCAATTCCCAGTGCGCCGCTCTGGGTCAATATAGCAACATTCCCACGTAAAATCTCTGTAGCTGAAAATGTTGAGTTGTAATTGCCCGATGCAGAGTAGACTCCAAAAATGTTAGGACCTAAAATACGTGTTCCTTTTGAACGCGCATATTCTACAATCTTATGCTCAAGTTCAACCTCACCAATTTCTGAAAATCCCGAGGTAATAATCTGCACATGTTTTACACCCTTGTCTGCGCACTCTTTGACTGCGTCAAAGGTTAATTTTGCAGGAACACAAATAGTTGCTACATCAATTTCATCCTTAATATCCGAAATACTTGGGTAACAATCTACACCTAATATTGCACCCCCTTTGGGATTTATAGGGTAGATCCTGCCTTTAAAACCACCCTGTATGATATTACGGGTGATACTGTACCCAATCTTGCCTGGTTGTGACGAAGCACCAACTACTGCGACACTTTTGGGTTGGAATAAAGTAACAATACTAGAATTTTTTGATTTCATTGTTCATCTCCCCTGAATTCCATCTTCAATTCGTATACTCCTGCACTACTCCTCTTTTCTATGTTAAACCCCATTTTTTCAAAAAGATGCAGCATTGGCTTGTTTTCAACAAGCACCTCTGCAGTGAATCCCAGCAAACCATTTCTTTTAGCTATCAGTGTTAAATATGATAGCAATACCTGACCAATACCTTTATATTGATAATCATCACGCACAGCAAATGCTACTTCTGCCCAGTGTTGATATTCCTGTATACCGTACTGACCAACGCCGACCACAACTTCTTTCCCATTCTGCTCAACAACAGCTAAAATTACCAGCTCTTTGGTATAATCAATGACAACCATCTCCTGTAAACGCTCATGTGGCATATCTTTTCGTGTTGAAATAAAACGCCTGTAGAGGCTCTGGTCGGATAGTGAGTAAAAAAAGTCCTTTAATAGTTCTTCATCGCTGATCTTGGCAGGTCGTAAAAATAACTTTATACCTGTCTTTGTTGTACGGAATGTCTCAAGATGCTCAGGGTATTCACCCTTCTTGCCCGGGATAAATGCCTGATCTCTGTAAATAAGACCATCTTTCTTGGCTTCTTCTATAAGCCACGGCCTGAACTTTGGATGAGCTATTGCAATCAGATCCATTGCACGCTCCCTAATGTTTTTGCCATGGATATAAGCTATCCCATATTCTGTTACCACGTAATGAACATCACCACGATTCAGGGTAATCCCTGCTCCTTCAGGTATAAAAGGCACAATTCGTGAAGTCTGTTCATCTTCTGTGGTTGAACGTAATGCAAGGATGCTTTTGCCGCCAGGAGCAAGTATAGCACCTCGCATAAAGTCAGCCTGTCCACCGATACCGCTAAAAAAACTTTTCCCCAGCGATTCAGCAGTAGCCTGACCGGTTAAATCTATTTGCAGTGCAGCATTAATTGCAGTCATCCTGCGTTGCTGCGCAATGATGAGCGGATTATTGGTGTAATCAATTGTTTTAAACTCAATAGATGGATTGTCATGAATATATTCGTAGGTAGGTTTTGTGCCCATGCAAAATGATGCAATGGTTTTGCCCCGGTCAACTGTCTTCTCAGAATTGGTAACAACGCCTGCCTTCATCAATTCGACAATGCCATCAGAAATAAGTTCGGTATGAACACCAAGGTTTTTTTTGCCTATCAGATGTTTCAGGATAGCATTAGGCATTCTTCCATATCCAACCTGAATGGTGTCACCATCTTGAATGATAAGTGAAACATATTTCCCAATGCGGTTTGAAATGTCATCTGAATCTTTGGTTGTGAATTCTAATATTTCTTCATCATGGGGTACAATAAAATCAACATCCTTTATATGTATAAATGCATCGCCATGAACGCGAGGCATTTGCTTGTTAACCTGGACAACAACAAGCCGTGCACTTTCTACGGCAGTTTTTACAATATCAACACTAACGCCCAGGCTTAAATAACCATGTTCGTCGGGGTATGAAGTCTGAACCAGTGCAACGTCTATGTCAATTATTCCATTTCGTAACAACTGGGGAACACGTGATAAAAATATTGGGGTGTAATCGGCTATTCCCTTATTTACAGCATTGCGGGTGTTCATGCCAATAAAAAAAGAATTATGTCTGAAATTTTGTTTAAACTTTTCATCGGCATACGGTGCCACACCAAGTGTCCATACATGAATCACCTCAGTGTCAAAAAAAGCTTTAGGATACGACTTTACATATTCAACAAGAGCATTCACTAAATATTGAGGTTCACTGCATGCTGTACCTATGAAGATTCTGTCACCACGGTTAATATGACTGAATATCTTCTCCTCTGGAAGAAATTTCTCAGGGTAAATTCTTTTATAATCTTCCAGTTTTGCAGTATTCTGCTCCATACGCCCCCTTTCAATCTGCTATGTATAAAAAATAACAGATTGTATATAAAATATTTTAGCCATTAATTCTGTCAATTCAAATTTTTATAGTAAATAAAATATAATAATCAGTATGGTCAATATTTGATTATTATATTAATAATCTATCTATCATTTTTTGACATGTCAAGGAATAATTAATAAAGGCTTTGAAATGAAGCAATAGCACGGTATAATGTTTTTATGTTGACGAAAATGAATGATATACAGATATTCGTCAGGTTAATGGCTGGTAATTAAATATGCGGTTGAAATTGTTTATATTGTTATTTTGTATTGTGGCGATAGTTATCTCATATTTTTATGCGCCGCTGGTATATTACACCTATTTGAAATTATATTATCAGAAGATTTGCAAAATCGATGAAGTAGCTTTTACCAATAAAGTAAAGGATTTATATTTATCAAAACAATACGATGTTCTGCAACAATATCTTGAGCATGGCGCGGTACTGTATCCAGCAAATAAAACAATAAAAAAATATAACGGATTGTACCTGATTGATAATGGAGATGTACGGGGAGCTTTTATACTTATTGCATTGGATGCAATTCCTGATGATGCAAATACATTGGAAAAGATTATAACAGTCCTTGATGATAATAAATCGTATCAAGAACTACTCATGATCGTTCATAAAAAGGGAATAAAGACTGCTACTATAGAATTCCTATATGGGAAAGCTTTGTGTGCAACAGGGATATATCATCAAGCACTATCGCACTTAAAAAAAGCCTACACTCATGGTATTGTAGAAGCTGATTACTACATTGGGATGTGCTACCATCATCTAAGGGATTATAACAATGCTCTGATATGGTATAAAAAGGCATTAGCGCGCAAACCTGGTACTGTAGAATATATAAAAAGCATTGCAACAGTATATCAGCAGAAAGGAGATTATACATCATCAACAAAATATATCATGAGGTTGCAGCATTAATGACCAATGGAGGGTTAACAATAGCTGTGTTGTATTCACTCAAATGAGACGAAACTATGTGGCGGATATTATCCTGAGCCATGTTCCATGAATATCTGGATTCAGGATAAAGCCCGGAATGACTGGAGCAGCAAAAAGGATTCC
>Ga0208196_1000966_pt1 | contig 33565 bp, 24 predicted proteins | sample AD_JPNNA7_MetaG_FD_184443 | JGI IMG/M metagenome (GOLD analysis project Ga0208196, IMG submission 184443) | Active sludge microbial communities of municipal wastewater-treating anaerobic digesters from Japan - AD_JPNNA7_MetaG (SPAdes) (version 2) | ecosystem: Engineered > Bioreactor > Anaerobic...
CATCCGCGCCCGGAGAAAAACCGAAGGGGGAAAATGCGCAGTCATACTACGCGCACGACACAGCCGTCATCGACAGGAAGTGCGACATCGGGGCGGGCACGAAGATCTGGCACTTCTCCCACGTGCTGAAGGGAAGCCGCATCGGCGAGAACTGCAACATCGGTCAGAACGTGGTCATCGGACCCGACGTGACGATCGGCCGGGGGTGCAAGATCCAGAACAACGTGAGCGTCTACAAGGGGGTCACCCTCGAGGACGGCGTCTTCTGCGGCCCCTCCATGGTCTTCACCAACATCATCAATCCCCGGGCGGAGATCGTCAAGATGGACCAGGTGCGGCCGACCCTCGTGAAGAAGGGGGCCACGATCGGCGCCAACGCCACGATCGTCTGCGGCGTCACCATCGGGGCCTACGCCTTCATCGGCGCCGGGGCGGTCGTGACGAAGGACGTGCTCGATCACGCCCTCTGTGTCGGCAACCCCGCCGTGCAGATCGGCTGGGCCTGCGCCTGCGGGGAGCGGCTGGCGAAAAACCTGAAGTGCAGTTCCTGCCGGAGTCAATACAAGAAAGGGCGGAAGGGGCTGGAGGTCAAATAGGTGGGTGCGACCATCGTATCCGTCGTCGGGGCCCGGCCCCAGTTTATCAAGTCAGCCGTGGTGTCCCACGAGCTCAGAAAGGTGGCAACGGAAATCCTTGTGCACACAGGCCAGCACTATGACTATGAGATGTCAGGTGTTTTTTTCGAAGAACTCCAGATCCCAACTCCCGACCACAACCTCGATGTGGGATCCGGCTCCCACGGATGGCAGACAGGGCAGATGCTCATCAAGATTGAGGCAGTCCTCGAGAAAGAAAAACCGGATTGGCTCCTGCTTTACGGAGACACCAACTCCACGCTTGCCGGGGCCCTTGCTGGCGCGAAGCTGCACGTAAACGTCGCCCACGTCGAAGCCGGTCTGAGAAGTTTCAACCGCGGCATGCCGGAGGAGATCAATCGGGTCCTCTGTGACCGGGTCTCCTCCCTGCTGTTCTGCCCCAGCGATACCGCCGTAAAGAATCTCGCCGCAGAAGGGATTAAGGCGGGAGTCCATCTTGTCGGCGATGTCATGCATGACGTGATGAAGCGGATGTTGCCCGTGGCCCGTGAGCGGTCGCGTATCTTGTCCCGATTGGGTCTGGAAGAGTCCAGGTATTTGCTCGCAACAATCCACAGGGCGGAGAACACGGACAACCCGCAGCGACTTCGTGGAATTATTGAAGCATTCAACAGACTGAATGAGACTGTTATTCTACCCCTTCACCCTCGAACCCGAAAGGAAACCGAAAAGAACGGCCTTCGAATCGCTTCCCATGTCCATGTCATCGAACCGCTGGGATACCTTGACATGATCCGGATGGAGCAAACAGCAAGAATCATCCTGACGGACTCTGGCGGAATCCAAAAAGAAGCCTATTGGCTTGGCGTTCCCTGCATTACACTGCGTGACGAGACCGAATGGAACGAAACAGCCGAAGCCGGCTGGAATATCATCGCAGGGGCCGATGCGACGCGCATCGTGGAAGCCGTCAACTCGCTCAGACCGCCTGCAACCCGTCTGCCTCTGTATGGCGACGGGAACGCAGCCGGTAAGATCACCGCGATCCTCATGTCTCGCAGTCAATAAAGCATCCTTCTGTTTAGAGCCTCAGGAGTCGCTCCCGTGAACATATCGATCATCATCCCCGTCTATAATGAAGAGCACGGCATCGAGAGAAACCTGTCCGAAATCGAATCCTACATGACCGGATACCACGGTCCTGAGGGATGGGAGGTGATCGTCGTCGATGATGGAAGTGAGGACGGGACACTGCAGGTCCTTCACGGTGTCGCCTCGAGCAAACAATGGCTGCAAGTCGTTTCGCTCGGGCATCATTGCGGACGGGGAATGGCATTGCGGGCGGGTATCAATGCCTGTTCCGGCGACTGTGTGGTCACGCTCGATGCGGATTTGAGTTACGCACCCTACCACATCGAACGGATGCTCGACGCCCTGGAGCGGGAAAATGCAGACATCGTCGTGGCGTCGGCATACGGGAAAGGAGGTACGGTGAAAAATGTGCCTCCCAAACGGCTGTGGATCAGCAGGGTCGGCAACAAGATCCTGTCTTACATGTTCGGGGGCACCGTGTCGGTGCTGACCTGTGTGGTCCGCGCCTACAACAGCAATTTTATCAAACGCCTCGATCTCCATTCAGACGACAAGGAAATCCACCTGGAAATCTTGTCCAAGGCCAAGGTTTTAGGGGCCAGGATCGTGGAGGTCCCGGCGGACCTGTACTGGAGAGAGCATAAACTGGCAAAAAATCCGGACAAGCCGGCGCCCCGTCGAAGCACGGTGAAGCTGAAGAGCACGAGCTCCTCGCATCTTTTCTTTGCCCTGCTGAGCAAGCCGGGGGTTATCTTCTGGATCCCGGGCATGGTCTTGATTAGCATATCCTTTATCATTCTAGTCACCATCCTCTTCTCCATCGCTTCGGAATTCGACCGGGGACTTACGCTGTATAACCTTCTCCGAAACTCCCTGGTAAAAGCCCCGATTTCCTGGATCACCATGGGCTTTTCATTCCTGTTGGGAATTCAGTTTTTCACCCTTGGGTTCCTGACAAACCAGAGTAAGAGTAACCAAGAAGAGACCTACAAAACGCTGCACTCCATTTACTCGGAGCTGAGAAAGGATAAAGAGTAGCCCTCCCCATGTGCGGAATTGCCGGTTCGGTCGGGCACAGGACAGACGGGGCCTTGATGGCCCGCATGATCGATGTCATGAGGCATCGGGGCCCCGATGCCGAGGGATACTACCGGTCCTGCGAGGCCCAACTCGGCCACTGTCGGCTTTCAATCAATGATCTTTCCGAGGAAGCCAATCAGCCGTTCGTCTCCCGGGACGGGTCCGTTGCTGTCGTCGTCAACGGGGAAATCTACAACTACAAGGACATCAAAGCCCCCCTGGTGCAGAAAGGATATCTCTTCCGGTCAAAGTCCGATTGCGAGGTCATCCTTCACGCCTACCTGGACCGGGGCCTCGACTTCATTCCCGAATTGAACGGGATGTTTGCCATCGCAATCTGGGATGTGAGCGAAAAACGGCTGTTCCTCGTGCGGGACCGCCTCGGGATCAAGCCCCTGTATTACACGCAAACCGGAAGCGCATTGCTTTTTGCCTCGGAAATCAAGGCACTCGCCGCTTGCGAGGACGTGAGCCTTTCCCTTGATCTCCAGGCCTTCGGCGAGTATCTCGTTTTCGAGAATTACTTCGGCAACCGGACACTCAACGAGGAAGTCAAGCTGGTCGAGCCTGGGCAGATCGTCACGTTCGATCTTCGCAGCCGCGCATTGTCGAAGGACTATTTCTGGCAGCCCTCCCTGCACGCAGCCGGCGTTGACCACGCGGAAAGCATCTATTACCGGTATCTCGAGACCATAGAGGCCTCCGTGAACCGGCACCTTCTCAGTGACGTTCCCCTGGGCTGCTACCTGAGCTCGGGAATCGACTCCTCATCCGTTACATACTATGCAAGCCGGAAGCTCAATGGACGGATCAAGACGTTCACGGGGTATTTTGGGATCGACGGGTTCTTCGACGAAGCAACGGCCGCGAAGCAGATTTCCGAACAGATGGGCTGCCCCAACGAACGCGTGTACATCTCGCCGCACGACTTTACCGAACACATCGAAGATGTTCTTTATTGCCTGGATGAACCGAGGGTCGGCATGGGGTCGTTCTCCCAATACATGGTAGCCAGGGAAGCGGCCCGAGAGGTCAAGGTGATCCTGACGGGGCACGGGGGCGATGAATTCTATGCCGGCTATCCGGTCTTCAAGGCCATCTACGGAAGGCAAAATATCCTGAAACTCCTCCTGTCGTCCTCTCCGAGGGAGATGATGTTCTTCGTTTACTTCTCTCTCCTCCCCATCATCAGGGAAGAACTCCGCTATTTCATGCCCAACATCTTCTCCTTGAACTCCCTCGGAAGCGTTCTGAAGAGTGATTTCCACGGTGAACTCATGGAGCGGACCCGCATCCTGGAAGAGCCGGAGAAACTTCGCGCGCACTCGTCGACTCCCTATGAACAGCTCTTCCTGACCTATCTCAAGTTCTACCTGCCCGCCCTCTTTGTGGTGGAGGACAAGATCAGCATGGCGTTCTCCCTGGAATCGAGGACACCCCTTTGTGACAACGAGATGCTCGACCTCGCGCTTCGGATCCCCTTGTCCGAGAAGCTGAGAGGGTATGAGCTCAAGCACATCCCGCGGCGGGCCATGCGTGGAAAGCTCCCTGAATTTGTCTACTCGCTGCCGAAGCGGGGATTCCCGACGCCGTTGCGCATCTGGTTCAGAAAAGAGACGAAGGACCACCTTCGGGGGTTCATCCTCGACAACGTTTCGGAGTTGACCCCATTCTTTCGACGGCCTGTTGTGGAAAGGATGATCCGGGATTACCAGGAATCGCTTTTCTCGACCCCCTACGACGAGATCAAGGCGCACAGGCTGTGGATTCTTCTTAACCTGGTAGTATACTTCAAGAATCAGAAAATCCGTTATCGCCGAGACCGGTCGCCCGTTCGCGTGAACTGAACGGACAACGTGGAGTGGTGCCCCATGCCCTTGACGATCCTGCGGACGCAAGCGTTTCAAGCGTGCCGCCGCCTGCTGAGCGAAGAAAACAGGGACCCCTACAGTCCCTCGTACGGTTGTTTCGATCGGCGCTTCTGGGGCTGGAAGATCGTGGATTACCCGGAAGCCACCTATCAGCGGAATGCCTACGCGTTAGCTTGGCTTCTCCGACACCCCGATCCCTGCCTTGAGATACGAGCGGATATCCTGACCGATGCCGTGCAGGCCGCGCTTCGATACACGGCGTCCATTCAGCACGGGGACGGTTCCTTCGATCAGACTTTCCCCCATGAACACAGTTTCGGCGCAACGGCGTTTCTCCTTCACCCTCTCCTCGAGGCGTTCCTGGCGGTGCGGGAAACGGGCTCGACGGAATTCAGGGGCACGGTCGAACGGTGCCTGCGACGGGCTGCCGATTTTCTGTGCCGCCACGACGAGCAGCACGGGCGGATCAGCAATCACGTCGCGGGGGCGGCCCTGTCCCTCCGGGGAGCGGCGGATGTTTTCGGCGAGGCCCGATACGGAAAGCGGTCGGACGAACTGATCGAACAGGTGGCGGCATCGCAATCGGCCGAGGGCTGGTTTCCGGAATACGAGGGAAGCGATCCGGGGTATCAGACGCTGTGCCTCTACTACCTCGCAAAACTTTACGGCCGCCGGCCGGACAGTCAACTGAAGACGGCGCTGGAGCGCGCCGTCGAGTTTCTTTCCTGGTTTGCGCACCCCGACGGGACCTTCGGAGGGGAATACGGCAGCCGCCGTACGGCAGTCTTCTATCCGGGCGGCCTAGCCCTCCTCGCCCGAGAGATACCCCTTGCCGCGAGCCTGTTCCGCTTCATGGCGGATTCCATCGCCGCAGGCCGCACTGTCACGCTCCAGGACGTCGATGTCGCCAATGTCGCCCCTGTCCTGGAAAATTATCTCGCGGCCCTCGATGCAGACCCGATCGATACGAAGGACGGCGGGGCCCCGCTGCCCTGCCAGGCCGATCATGCAGGACGGGATTTCGCACAGGCAGGCATCTACATCCGGGGCACGCGTCGCTATTACGCCCTGCTGGGGGTAAGCAACGGCGGGGTCCTTAAGGTTTTTGACCGCGAGGGGAAGAAGGCGATCTGGAATGACGGAGGGTATGCCGGGCAGACCGCTTCGGGTGAGTGGATCACCACGCAGGTCACGGACCTGGATCGAACCTGCACAGCGACGCCGACCCATATCTCCCTGGAAACCCCCTTTTTCTTGCTGTCGCGGACTTCTCCGACGCCCGGCCGGTTCCTCCTGCTGCGATCGATGAACCTCACCGTCATGCGCAGTATCCGCATCGGGAATCTCGTCAAGAAACTGCTTGTCCAGCTTCTGATGACGGGAAAACGACAGGCACCCCTGACGTTGGTCAGGACCGTCGAGTTCGGCACGGAAACGGTGACGGTCTGCGACAGGATCTCCGGGCGGCTGTCACTGCGCTGGCTGGAATGCGGGCGGGCCTTCGTGGCCATTCACATGGCCTCCGCACGATATTTCGAGGGGGCGACGGGGGACGGAACGGTGGAAATCCGGCGAATTGACGTAGAGGCCCTGAACCGGTCCGGCACATTCGAACACCGGGTGGACATTTGAGCAAGGCACTACCGGCCGCCATCTCCGTCGATGTCGATACCCTGGCATCCATCTACAAGGGGTTCGGCTGCCGTCGTCCGGGCGGATACACCTACGCGGAGCTGCGGATGGGATTGGAAAACCTGGCCCGCTTCCTGGAGTCCTACCCGATTCGAGCCACCCTGTTCATGGTCGGGAACGATTTCCTGGAGCCGGCCAATCACGGGGCAATCCTGTCCATGGAGGCAGCCGGCCACGAGATCGCCAATCACACGATGACGCACGCGCAGGGATTTCGCCTCCTCCCCGCTGAGGAGAAGGAGGCCGAGATCGCGGGAATGGAGGCCGCCTGCGAGCGCGTAACCGGTCGGCGCCCTTCAGGATTCCGCTCACCGGGGTGGAACATGGGCGACGACGCTTTGCCGATCCTCATGCGGCGCGGGTATCTGTACGACTCATCGGTCCATCCCACATACCTCATGCCGCTGCTGAAGTTCCTGCATTGGCGCACCCAGTCCAGCCGTAGTGCGATCGAACGGACCACCATGGGGCACCTGAAGTACATGTTTGCCCCCATCACGCCCTACCGAACGAGCATGCTGGGGTTTTCCAGCAAGGGAACGGACGGCATCCTGGAATTTCCCCTGACCGTCATGCCCTTCATCCGACTGCCTTTTTTCGCGACGTTTCTGCTGGCAACGGGGCCGACGATTTTCAGGGGCACCTACGCACTGCTGAAGAGCCGGGACTGCCCCATTCAGTTTCAATTTCACCTCTCTGATTTTGTCGACTACGGGCATCCCGACCTTGCCGGTCAGATTCCCGAAGCACACGGGGTCTACGTGCCGCAGGCATTGGGGACCTCCCTGGCGGCCAAGATGAGCGTATTCCGGAAAGCCCTGGACATCCTTGCCGGCGGCTATGAGTTCATCACGCTGGAGGCCTGGGCACGAAACGCCGGAGAAGCGGGATGAAGATGCGATACTGGACCATCGGCCACCGTCTGCCTGCCGCTCTTGCGAATCCCCTTTTTGGTGACCGCTGCCGATTCGGGGTCAGGATCTCAGAAGACGATCCGGACTGGCGGGAGTGGCAGACATTCTACATGACCTTCTACCAGAACACCCAGAAGCACGGTTTCGGGAAAACGGTCAATGACGCCGGCTATGAAATCCTGCAGCAGGTGGATCTGACGTCCAGGAACGTCCTTGAAATCGGTCCGGGAAGCCTTCCGCATCGCCGTTTTTGGAATGGAAAGCCGGCCCGCTATGCCGTCGCCGACATCAACCGGGAGTTCATCGATCACTCCGTCCGGATTCTGAGGCAGGACGGACTCGACGCGGCAGCCTTCGTGTTGTCCGACCATGTCCTGCCTCTGGAAAGCGAGAGCGTCGATATCCTGATTAGTTTCTACTCCCTGGAGCACCTTCATCCGTTGAGCGATTACCTCAGCGAATTCTGCCGCGTTCTGCGTCCCGAAGGTCAGTTGGTGGGCGCGATCCCCTGCGAAGGCGGTCTGGCATGGGGCGGCGGGAGGTTCCTGACAACCCGGCGGTACATCAAGAAACATTCCGGGATCAATCCCGACAAAATCATCTGCTGGGAGCACCCCAACTACGCCGAGCACATCCTGCAATCACTGGCTTGCCGTCTGGAACCGGTCCGAGTCCGTTTCTGGCCGCTAAGGTTGCCGCTTGTGGATTGCAACCTGATCTGCAGCTTTGTGTACCGAAAAGGTATCGTGCGCAATGAGTGCTGATCCGAAGCAGCAGGGTGCAGCGTTCTGGAACGGTAACCCCTGCGGGGGAAGTTGGCGTAGCTATCGGGAATTCATGGCCTGGATCCAGCGAACGGAGCCCTACATTTACCGGGTGCTGGACCGCCACGACTGGACGGGCAAGCGTGTCCTCGAAGTCGGATGCGGGCAAGGTTCCACCCTGAACTATCTCCCGGGTCTCGGTGCGAACGTCTGCGGCGTCGACATGTCGAAAGAGTCACTGATCAAGGCCAGGCGAGGGGCGGATGAAATGGGACACGCCGACCGCATCGAGCTCTGCACGGGCGATGCGGAGCTCCTTCCCTTCAGTGGAGAGAGTTTCGATACCGTCATCAGTATCGGCGTCCTTCACCACACGGCGGACACGCAGGGCAGCATTTGCGATATCCTGCGTGTCCTCAAGCCGGGAGGTGTCGCGATTGTCATGCTCTATCGATCCGGAAATCCCAAGTGGTGGACGACCCGGTCACTGCGGTGGCTTTCCTTTCTGCTCGACAGGGTCAAGGGGGAAAAATTCGTAATCGCCAGGCGGCTTCGCAGGAGGCAGAAAGAGGGGATGCTTCAGGGCACGGCACTCCTTGAACTGTTCGGCGTACCGATTCTGAAGGCGTTCAGCAACGAAGAGTGCCGGGCGATGTTCATGGGCTTTTCCGATGTAACCATAACGAACCATCAGCCGGGCTTCGAACGGAATTGCGACATCATCCCTGTGCTGCGGCCTTTTCGACATCTCTTCCGCCGCGTCGACGCGATGATGGAAGACCAATGGGGATTTTATCAGGTCATCGAGGCATATAAATAAAATGATCCCCCGATTCAAACCACACTTAAATCAAGAAGAACTGCTGGCCGCGATGACACCTGACCAAGGCGCCGTCGAGCGATTTGAAGAAGAATTTGCCCGAACTTTTGAGGCCAAGTATGCACTTGCCTTCCCGTACGGACGCAGTGCGTTGTGGGCCTTACTTAATGCCCTAAATATTCATGATGCGGAAATCATTCTGCCCGCTTATACCTGCGCGGTGGTTGCACATGCCATTGTTTTAAGCGGCAACAGTCCAAGGTTCGTGGACATAAATCTGCACGATTACAATATGGATTTGGATCAGGTCGCCGAAACTATTAACCAAAGGACCAAGGCCATCATCGCAACCCACTTGTTCGGCTATCCGCTGAATGTGGATCGCTTAACGAAGATAGTGAGAGAGGCTGAACACCTTTTTGGTCACAAAATATGGGTCATCCAAGACTGTGCTCATTCTTTTGGAGCTGAATGGCAAGGAAAACAAGTGTGCATCGCTGGGGATGCAGCTTTATATGGCTTAAACATTAGTAAGGTGATTACGTCAATCTTTGGCGGTATGATAACCACCAGCGATGAAAATCTTTATAATAAAATTAAGAAATACAGGGATGCACATTTTAAAAAATATGGATTCGTAAAAACCCTCTGCCGGCTCCTATACATCATGGCAGTCTATCCAGCATTTAATGAAAGGTTATTCGGTCTTGTCTACTGGCTGCAAGAACATACTCCATTGCTCAATCGTTTGACCAAGGCTTACCATTTAGACGACAAAATCCATTTTCCGCCGGATTATCTTGACCAGATGCTTCCCATCGAAGCCCGCGTAGGGTTGGTGCAGCTGAAGAAATACCCTGAAATTGTGGAAAAAAGAAGAGAAGCAGCAGCATTTTACGACCAGAACCTTCCAGCCAGGGAAGGTTGGATTAAACCGCCCTTGGTGAATGGCGCGACCTACTCGCATTATGTAGTTCGTGTTCCAAATCGGGATGCTTGCATCATGGAAATGGCGGCAAAAGGTGTTCATCTTGGAGAGTTGATTCAATACAGTGTGCCAAACATGAATTCTTACCTAAGCACAGGCGGTTCCTTCCCTAATGCGTACTTGGCAAGCAAAACGACTATCAATATCCCTTTACATAAATACAAAGAAATCGTTCACAAGATTTCTTTGCTTCCAGATGCTAAGATGCGAGAGACAGATTTTTTAACAAAGGAGGCTCTAGAGGAGAACGACGTTATTGCATTTTATGATGCATACGCACCATTTTGGGATGACCGCTTTGGCAACAATTATGCGACCAACTACTTCCTGGAAAGACGTTGGAAATCATTTGTTGATGTGCTTAATAGAAGCCAGGTTAGTAAAAGCACGGTCATCGAGTTGGGTGTGGGCACAGGTATTTACATAGAAAGGGTCTCGAAGATATTCGAAAAGATCATAGCCTTAGACGGAAGTCAGAAAATGCTTGATGTTTTAGAGAAAAAAATTAGCGCACAAAATATTAACAATATATCCACCATTCGCGCAAATGTTGTTGATTTGCATCCGGTCGATGCCGCCTCTGTTGATTGCGTCTATTTCTTTGGCCTCATAGAACATGTAATTGACACACACGCTTTCATGACGGAAATAAAACGCATATTAAGAAAAGGGGGCTGCGTGATCGGTATAACACCGAATAAACGTAGCCCTTGGTATAAATTAAGAAATCTTATACGGGGTACGGGAAAACACTGCTCTTCGGATAAATATTATTCCATCGATGAGCTAGACAAAATGTTTGAGACACATGGATTTCATAAAGTATGCGCAATCTACTGGGGGACAGTTCCTGCAGGAATAAACGAGAGCCTGGCAAAATTACTTGCAATGCTAGAACCTATTATGAATAAGCTGTCTCTTAGTAGCTACCTTGGGGGAATTACGTTCTCGTACAGGCGGTAAATGCTTATTTTACCGCGCAGCTTATCAGAGACGTCGCTACTGAAACATATCAGCGAATGGATATTTTCAAGTGATGACTTTCGATGTTAATATCCGAATTACGAACTCTTGAGAAGGATGCTATCATCTTCGCTATCGGTGATGCGGTACCCAGGTGCATCGGTTCTCTTCTGTTTCCCGTTTCAACTCATACTTTCACTTCGGCTTCCGACACGATCTAAATACAGCTCGTTCTCGTATTCTGTTTATAAACGTACAATGAAGGGGCCCAGCCTAGAGTTATTATTGTCAACATGCTGTTCAGCAAACTATCCAGGCAATATTTAATGAAGTGGATCTTAAAAAAATATCCGCTATCTATTCGCCCCTATTGCATCGATTGTCTGCTGATAATATTCCTTGTCACATGCAGTCTCATCGGCATGTGGAATTTCGACGTCAACATGGCTACGCTGCACGAGGATGACGGGCCTATATTCTATTCGTACGCTTTCAAGGACCCTTCCCTCTTTGAGGGGGATTTCCCGATCGGTTTTCCCCTCTCGCTCCTTGTCCCGTTGAAGGTCATGACGAGTGCAATGGTGTGGATCCCGGCGATGTCCTGGAAATATTTAGATATCGACCCGTTCCTGTCGACCGGAATCCTCACAGCACTGCAAGGCTTCCTGCTGGGCCTGTCGGTGTATGTGTTTTCGTTTACCCTGGTCAGGAACAGGGTAGCGGCTTTATTGGCGACGGTTTTCATGTATGCCTCTTCACCGTGGACTTGGGCTCCGGCGGGCTTCGGAAACATTTCCACGTTTCATTTCCTGCCCTATGCGGCCACCATGGCCACGTCACCCATTCTGTTCGCTTTTGTCTGCGTACTGAAAAAGCGGGTTCACTGGGCACTGCTCTTACTTGCATTGGCAGGACTGATTCACCCGGGCATCACCCTGCACGCCTGCATTATTCTGGGGATCTGCCTGCTTTTCCGGACGATCGGCACATCCGAAAAAAGCCAGCTTTCGTGGCAAATGACGGGTCTTGCGGCAGTGGCCCTTGTAACTTTAGGGCCCTCCCTGTGGATGCAGGCCACCGTTCATTTCGATCCCTCGGATACGATGGAAACAATAGCAGGGATGAAGCACAATCAGCATTTATGGCCTTGGGAATTCAAAAACCGCTGGTATCTCAGTTGGGCAGTCATAGTGATCTGGATGATCTTTGCGCTTTTCAGTCTCAGGGTAAAAGAGAGATTCACCGATGGTGCGTTGATGCTTTGCTTCTCGGCATTCATAGGCGCGTGCATCATGGGACTCAGCCAGATCATCGGCGGTTTTCTGGAATTTCCGGTCCTGCTCAACTTTATAGGCCTTCGGTCGTTCAGGTGGGTCATTCTGTTCTCCCTGCCACTGATTATCTACTATTGGCTTTCTATCCTTCGCTCCGGCAACTGGGCGGGGAGCATGGCCGTATTGTTTTGCATTGCGGTGCCCCTGTTTGTACAAGAATACGCCGCCTTCTTTTTCTGTCCCGTGATCTTCGCCCTTCTATTCATAGAAGCCGGGAGAAGACTCATGCCGTCGGTTCGTCCCGGTGCAGGGGGAAAGAGTGCCTTGATCCCGATTTCAATCACCATGGCTGCGTTGGGAACAGTTCTGGCAGTCACGGTCATACCGTTTATCCGAAATGTCTATGCAGCGAATTCTCATCAACTACAGCAGGCTATTTCAAAATTCACTTGGCCTCTAGGTGCAGTGAACCCGCCGCGCCTCATTCTTTTCCTCACGATTCTAGCTGTTCTGGCTGCTCTTCTGAGCCGCTACGCGAGAACGACACAGCCCGAACAACCCGATGTGCATAACAGGCCGAGCGGTTATAAATGTCGCTCAGCCGTAATGAGTCTGTTGGTCATCGTCTACAGCCTCTGTTTCCTGATGATCGAGTGGAAGACGACGGCGGGACAAAGCGCAGCGGAAGGCCGGTCGATGATCGAGGCCCAGACCTGGGCAAAAGAGGAAACCCCTAAAACCTCTGTGTTCGTTGTTCCCTCCGTCGGATGGCGCGCCATGTCACTTCGCCGCAAGGTTGATCCCTTTCCCCGCGAGAGCTATGCTTATGTGGCTCCGCGGCAAGTCAGGGAATACCGGGACCGCCTGTTGCGTTTCTACGGGATCACCGAAGATGAAGGCCGTCGAATAAGGGGGTATGGCCCGGGAGGAGTCTATGAATTGGTGAAGGCGCGATTTTCCGGGTTCAATGAACCCGACTTTCTCCGATTTGCGACGGAATTCGGGGCTTCGTACCTGGTCCTGCCGCTGAATTCGCCTGTTACCCAACGCACGGATCTCGCTCTGCCGGTTGCCTATCGGAACGATCATTACGTCATCTACAGTCTTGCAGCGCACTCATAGCGGCACTCTGGTTTCTCTGTCGATGAAAACAGAACATATAGAATCTACTAACCCCTCAAGGAGCAAACGGAACTGTCATGTACAGGAATAAATCAGTAGCAGCGGTCGTCCCGAGCTACAACGAGGAATCCCAGATCGCAAGAGTGATCGAGACGATGCCTGTTTTCGTGGACCACATCGTCATCGTCAACGACGCCAGCAGGGACCGGACGGCCGCCGTCGTCGAGGACGGGCGAAAGCGTGACGGACGGGTGGTGCTGATCAACCACGAGGTCAACCAGGGCGTCGGCGGCGCGATCGCCACCGGTTACAAGTGGGCCCGGGACCGCGGGGTCGACGTCGCCGTCGTGATGGCCGGAGACGGCCAGATGGCGCCGGAGGACCTGCCGAACCTTCTGGACCCCGTTGTGAGCGGGGAAGTCGATTACTCGAAGGGAAACCGCCTGTTCACCGGTGAAGCGTTCAAGGAAATCCCCAAGATCCGTTATTTCGGAAACGCGGCGCTCTCGTTTCTGACCAAGATCGCTTCCGGCTATTGGCACATCGCGGACTCTCAAACGGGATACACGGCCATCAATAAGCAGGCACTTCAGACCATCGATTGGGACCGGATGTACAAACGCTACGGCCAGCCCAACGATCTTTTGGTCCGCCTGAACATCTATCGGTTCAAGGTGCGGGATGTCCCAATCAAACCGGTCTACAACGTCGGGGAAATATCGCGGCTCAAGATTCGGAAAGTCCTCTTCACGATCAGCTGGCTTCTCGTGAAACTATTCCTGTGGCGAATGAGGGAAAAATATATTATCAGGGACTTCCACCCGCTGATTTTCTTTTATATGCTTGGATTTCTGCTTTTCTGTTTAAGCGGTGTCCTGTTTTTCAGGCTTGTCTTCTTGTGGTTCAAGATGGGTTTCGCTCCCGAACTCACGGCGATCGCCTGGATGTTCTCGTTTGGCCTCGGAATGCAATGCCTGTTCTTCGCCATGTGGTTCGACATGGAATACAACAAGGACCTGAAGTAAAAAAGGGGGTGTTCCGGTCTGACACCGAGGCGGGAAGTAGTCAGATCCCCCCGGACTGCTGGGCATCCATCCGACGGATCCGGACGTCCGGGACCGGAGCCGTCTATCACTAAGACATGACAGGTTCGACAGTCGCGGGCATAGCCCGGACCGCTGCCGAACAGGGTGAGGTTTACAATGTGCGGAATTTTCGGAATTGCTCTGCGCGAGGGGGCGCAATGTTCCCTCCGGGCCACAGAATCCATGCTGAACAACCTGTACCGGTTCTCCGAGAGCCGGGGCAAGGAGTCGGCGGGACTGCACGTTTACGCCCTGAGACCTCCGGCATCGTGCACGATCAAGTCCGCCAACCGGGGGACGGAACTGATCCGCTCCCCTCAATTTCACGGCGTCCTCCAGGGCTCCGTGATGCCCGCCTTCGGGAGCAACGGGGGCGGGCCGCTCGGGCCCGTCGTCCTGCTCGGACACACGCGCCTGGTCACAAACGGCGCCGCCGAGCGCTACGAGAACAACCAGCCCGTGTCCGCCAACGGGGTCACGATGATCCACAACGGAATCGTCGTCAACGTGGGCGCCCTCTGGGCCGCCCACGGCGAGCTGACCCGGACGGCCGAAGTGGACACCGAGGTCCTGGCCGCCCTGGCCGGCAGGCAGCTCGAGGACCGGCAGCACCCCGTGACGGCCATTCGGACCGTGTTCGGCGAGATGAAGGGAGCGGCATCCGTCGCCCTGGTCCACAACCGGGGGCACTGGCTCATGCTGGCCACCAACACGGGGGACCTGTACCGCTACGCCGATGAGGAGCGAGGCTTCCTCCTGTTCGCCTCGGAGCGATTTATCCTGTCGCAGGTCGTCGCGGGCCTTGAGAGATCCTTCCAGGCCGACCCGTCGAGGATCGTCTGGCTCAGGCCGGGGCTCGGGGCGGTTGTCGATTTGCGGGCGTTCAAGGGATTCGACTTCCCTCTCGCTCCGGAGCCGGACAGCCCGCTGCCGCCACTGCCCGAACCTCAGGCGGAACCGATCGCCCACCGGCATATCGCCGTCGAGCAGCCCGTGGCCCCGTTCGTTCACGCGGCCCGAGCGGACGAGACCCTCCTGCGGTACGGCGAGGCGCGGGTCCGCGCGCTGCGCCGCTGCTCGCGCTGCATTCTGCCCGAGACCTTCCCCTTCATCGAGTATGACGAGCAGGGAGTGTGCAACTATTGCCGGCACTACAGGCCCCGTTACGAGATCGACGGCAAACGAGGTTTTATCGAGCAACTGCAGCAATACCGCTCGAAAGACGGGACGCCGGACGCCCTAGTGGCGTTCAGCGGCGGCAGGGACAGCAGCTACGGCCTGCACCTGATCAAGAAGGAGTTCGGCCTCTCTCCCATCACGTTCACCTACGACTGGGGCATGGTGACGGACCTGGCGCGCCGCAACGTCGCCCGGATCTGCGGCAAGCTGGGGATCCAGAACATCCTCGTCTCCGCCGACATCAAGCAGAAACGGGAGAACATCCGGAAGAACGTCGCCGCCTGGCTCCGCAAGCCGTCGCTGGGGATCGTCCCGCTCTTCATGGCGGGGGACAAATACTTCTTCCGGCAGTCCAACATCATCAAACGGCAGACGGGGATCCGGCTGGATCTCTGGTGCGCCAACCCGCTGGAAAACACCGACTTCAAGGCCGGCTTCTGCGGGGTGCCCCCGGACTTCGGCAAAGCGCGCATCGACTACCTCTCCAACACCCGGAAGGTCCGGCTGGCCGCCTACTACGCCAAGGAGTTCGTGGGCAACCCTGCCTACGTGAACGGCTCACTCGCGGACACGGCGCTGGCCTTCTTCTCCTACTACCTGGAGCCGAGGCATGACTTCTTCTTCATCTTCGATTACATCCGCTGGGAGGAACACGAGGTGGAGAGGGTGCTTCTCAACGAATATGACTGGGAACTAGCCCCCGACACGAAGAGCAGCTGGCGCATCGGCGACGGGACAGCCCCGTTCTACAACTACATCTACATGACGGCCCGCGGCTTCAGCGAGTTCGACACGTTCCGCAGCAACCAGATCCGGGAGGGCATGATGGACCGGGAGGCCGCCCTGGAGGCCGTTCTCGTGGAGAATCGGCCCCGCTTCCAGTCCCTGGTGTGGTACCTGGACACGATCGGGCTCGATTTCAACAGCACGATTGCCCGGATCAACGAGCTTGACACGATGGGCCTGCACCGATAATCGAACACCTCGAAGACGAGGCGCGGACACTGCAAGGCCTTGCCCGCTCATTCCGGGAATGCACAGCGCCGAGCAAAATAATCCCATCTCGCGCACGCGATTTTTCCGAATCGCCGCCTTGCTCGTTGTCCTGCTTGCCCTGTGCGACCTGGCAGCAACCTTTATTTACGTTCGTGCCGGTGTTTCCATGGTGGCGGAACAGTCGCACGCCTCATGGGAGGCGGCGGTTGTCCTGTTCTCGGATTTCGGACCGTACGGGGGCATGGACGATGAATCCCTGCGGAGATTGAATTTCGCACTCGATCTTTATCGGAGCGGGCACGCCCCGGTCATCATCTGTTCGGGAGGGGCCAGGCCGTCGCGGAACCTTCACAGTTCGGCCTTCATGAAGCGGTATCTCGTCGAGCGCGGAATCGAAGAGGCCCGAGTCATCGAGGAGGGCCGTTCAAATCACACCCTCGGGAACCTGAACGAAACGCGGGACTTTCTGCGGCGGATGCATGTGTCGCGGGTTGTCGTGGTCAGCTCCCCGATTCACCTGCCCAGGGTGAAAGGGCTGATCTCCCGCTCCGACACCGCGATATTCTTCGATGCGACCGCTTACGACCTTCAGCAATGCGATCCTCCGATCGTCTGGCATACTGTCTATCGGCAGGTCCACCATGAATTCGCCGCCTTGCTGGCTGGCACCTTTTTTTCAGCCGATCTCTACGAAAGCCTCATCAAACTGATACGAGCCTGACAGCGAAAGCATGAAATTTCTACAGCATAAACTTACCAAAGACATTGCCTGGACCATGGGCTGCCTCGTTGTCCTCGCGGCCAGCGGCATTTTGATCAACCTGATCATTGCTCATCTCCGTGACGTTGATTCCTTAGGCGTTTTCAATCAGGTTTATGCAATTTATATCGTTGCCTCGCAGTTCGCAGTGTTCGGCCTGCAGTACTCGGTCCTTCGTCATGCCGCTCTTTACGACTCGGATGAAGCGGAACGCGGGAAAATGCTTGTCAATGCCGGAGCATCCGTGTTGTTGCTGGGTGCCTGTGCTGCGATAAGCGTGTACTTGGCTGCACCGCTGTTCGGCCGGTTTTTGGAAAGCACTGCAGTAGAAGACGCGATCTGCTATGCGGCGCCGGGCTTGTTGCTGTTTCCCCTGAACAAAGTGCTCTTGGCTTATCTGAACGGGCTGAGGCGCGCAAAAGCATATTCGGTGCTGCAGTCCGGTCGCTACCTTCTCGTCACACTATGGGTGGCGGCACTGTCAGCCTCTCCATATCCCTTTGAGTACGCAACTCTCGGATTTTTTGTTGCGGAACTTGTAACAACTGCGGGCGTGTATTTTTACCTGCTATTCCGCAACATGTTGCCGATACTGCGCTTTGATCCTGCATGGACGCGACGAAACTTTGCCTTCGGCGGGAAGAGCATGCTGGCAGGCATATTCGTCGAGATGAACTCGCGAATCGATGTTCTGCTGGTCGGTTTTTTTCTGCCCGATCGCGAGGTAGGGATTTACAGTTTCGCCGCAATGCTTGTGGATGGACTTTATCATGTCCTGGCATTCATACGCTTGAACTACAATCCTCTGCTCGTTGGGTATATCCGTGACAGTGATTGGGCAGGCGCAAAGCGGCTTCTTGTACAGACCAAGCGATATGTCCTTCCCGTAGCGGTGCTCCTGTCGCTAAGTGTTCTTGCGGTTTTCGTGATCCTGACGACTGTAATTGTGCCGGAAAAAGGACTGGACCAGGGACTGCTCGCATTGAGCATTCTGATCGCCGGCATGACGCTTGTTTCGGTGTTTATACCCTTCGACAATCTGATGTTGGTCAGTGGTCATCCGGGGTACCAGACCATGCAGAATATGATCATTGTTTTAACAACCATTGTGATGAACACAGCCCTCATCCCGCTTCTGGGAATAAACGGTGCGGCGATTGCCATGGCGCTCGGCTATATTTCGGGTGTTTCGGTTCTGGTTTATCTGGTGTCCCGATTCCTTGGCTGGAATCTCTTGACCAATCTTGTGACGGACAGGACTTCGCAGGGATTCGCTGGAGGAGCCCGTGACTGAAACTTCATTAACAACGTGGGCTTGTCTGCTGGGAACCTTCTTCGCTTCCAGCATTGCAGGTCTTTCATTATCACGGCTCATTCCCTGGTCGAGCGCCGCACGAGAGGCCGGTATTCCGCGTGCCTTCGGAATTGCCTGTGCTCCATTTTTACTTGGCCTCTTGTCGGTAATCTCACTGGGCGTGTTTCGCTTCAGCAGTCACGAGTTTCACCTCGGTATCGTTTACACAGGATTGATCGGTTTGTTTGCAATCGCGTGGATATTACCTCATCCCTCAAAGCCGAGCCGCTTACTTGGAAGAAGCAGGATTGAACCTTTTTCTTGGGTCATTGGCGGGTTACTGATGACCTACACAACGATGATGATCGTTTTTGCAGTGTTTGTACCGCTGACTCAAAACGATGCCCTGGAATACGCAATGGTGGGCCGAGTGCTGTTTGACACCCGGGATCTACTATCATATCCGGTGTTAAGCTTAGGAGCTGGAAACTTTGGCTTCTATGCGCCCTGGACACACCCGCCCCTGTATGTTTCAATGATATATATAACCAATGTCATCCAGGGGCACGCTGACATTCCAGGACTGATGCGGCTGATCTCCCCTTGGTGCGCACTATCCGCCACAGGACTGGTGTATGCCATAGGCTGTATGGGGGGCCGAATCACCGGGCTGCTTGCGGCGGTTTTCTTCCTGTCCACACCGATGTTCTTCCTGGGTGCCGGATCCGCGCTGATTGACCCATTGCCGGTACTTGGAATGTCACTCGTGCTATGCACGGTCATCGCCGTAGAGGGCAAGGCGGTCATTTGCGGTGTGGTTCAAGGCCTGGCGCTTGGATGCGCATTGTGGGCGCATTCCCAGACGGTCTTATTCATCCCCCTGTCGATAGCAGCGCTTGCACTGAAAAATGGCTGGCGGGAGCCCCGTGCCTTTCTTCTGCAAGCGAGTGTGCTATTGGGTATTGCAGGAGTCATCGCCGCATGGCCCTATGGACGCAATCTACTTTTGTTTGGCTCGATCATTAGTGACAATCCGGCCGTTTTCGCCTTAAAAGAATTACACTGGGCTGAGTATTTTTCTATGGCCAGGGGACTTGAATCGTGGCCGGAAAAGATCCAATACGGCATCTTCAAAGGATGGTTTGCGCTGGAAGCATACGCGCTGGCATTCTGGTGCATGAGTTTGGGAGTGGTCTTGTACCTTGCGCGGTTGCACCGTCGGCTCATCTGGACACAGTTGCGGCGGGGAGATTTTTCACAGATTCCGGAGCACTGGCTTTTCGTACCACTCGGCATAGCGTTGATCTATATCGGCGGAGCCTTTTTGTCTGCACTGTTGGGTATCGACCAGATTATTCGATCAGAGCGATATATGCTGGTGATCCTGCCGTGCGTTGCCGTTCTCGCAGGCAGTGGTATCTTTTATTGGGCGCGTCTTCCTTCTCCCGGACCCGGCGTGCAGGAAAATTATGAACACCCTCCCCCCCTTGTTCGATACAGTGTCGTAAAATCCGCCGTAATCGTTTTATTTTTTACAGCTCAACTTATTGTTTTTGGGGGGTATAGATGGTTATCACCTGTGGTTGCTGCAGGTCAGACCGGGTATCAAAAGATCAATACTATCCAACAATGGCCCGCCTATGGAGCAATCGAATACCTGCGCCATAATGCGCCGTTGCGATCGGTTGTATTCACGATGAAACCCTCCGACATGTACTATTTGAAGCACCGCATGCTGAGCTATCTCGACCCTCGCATGATCCCGTTTTACCTCGAAACGGACGTTATGCTCGCGCGACAAAGATTACTCGGACTTGGTGTGAGTCATCTGCACATCCCGGACTATTCTCTACCCCCGGTTTACAATTCGGCACTGCAGGAAATGATTGCCCGTCCGGATCTTACAAAACTTGTGTTTTCGTCTGGTGGATACCAGATCTACGAGCTGCGCAAGGATGTGAACCCTGTTCTCTGCAATTCTCTCGACATTAGTCCTGGCGCGATTCCTTGGACTCAAGCAAACCAAATCGTCCTGGGAGGGCGAAAAAGTATCTTGAGGTTGCCCTTGTCGTCGCGGGTGATGGACCGCGGTGAGGTATCGCACGCCTACATCGAACTGCCTTTTTTTCAGAGGGAGAGAGCACAGATCGTTTTGAGTGGGACGGATCCCGTCGTGGGGGGAAATGCCTCGTACGATCTTATCCCGGTTTCAGGAACAAAGGAATATCGATTGGAGATGGATTTGGAAGGCCATGCCTGGGCTCAGGTCTATTTGTTTCAGCACGACAAAGTCGGTCGCCTCCTGAATGAGGTCATGATGGGGGAGATCGCTCTCGGCAAGCAGGATCCCAAACGTCGGTTTGAACGGCGATTCATATCCCATCCAGAGGCCATATCGGTGCGTTTTGGCATAGAACACCGCGGAAATTCGTCGCTTCGTGTCGTCAAGGCTTCTCTCGTATCACTTTCTGATTGATAGGCAATCGCATCAGAAACCTGCTCCTCGCATCCATGCGAGTGGATGACGCATGAAAGAAGTTGCCTTCGTCAATGAATTATTTCTCCCCTTCGGGCTCGAAAGTTATCGATGGTCCGCGTATTGCGTCTGCAATGTAACTCTTGCCGTTCTCTGTTCGATCAGTCTTGCAGTGGCAACAGGGCACAACACTCGCCGGCTCGCTCGTCCCGCTTTTATGGTGGTCACGCTCACGCATCTGATCTTTCAGTGGCCATTGGCACTTTTTTCTCCGATATTTGAAAGATCACTAGCCGACTTCTGGTTCTTCGCAGCATCAATTCATGCGCCGGTTGTCGCAGGAATTCTGTGGGTCGTTATCACGCCGCGCTTGACGGCATCTATCGCAACATCAGAAGACCCACGCAAATTGCGCATTCAAAATATTTCTACTGGAAGTCAGGCAATTTTGTTGGCTCTTTTCGCAGGTCTCACAACCCTTTACCTGAGTAGAGTCGGTTGGCGGTGCACAGGTTTATATGCGATGCTTTTCGATCCCGAGTTGGCCCTGCTGGCTCGGGAAACCAGTGGAAAACTGTTAGGTATCGGGCTGGCTTCCTATGGGTATGGTGTGCTGGCAAATGTTGTCTGTCCGCTCGTCATGTACACGTCCTTGCTCCGAGTGACTGCGGCGTTGACCGAGAGGCAGTTCGCCAAAGCTGTCACATGGATCACGATAGCCATATTTACACTGCTGGTGGTCTTATTGCCGGGTGCCAAGGGTAACCTACTCCCCACAGCAATCGTTCTGGGTATCGGTATTGTGGCCACGCGAGGGACGTGGATGAGCCGCATAGTTGTCACTGCCTGCGTTTTCGGTACGGGCTTTCTCCTGTTGACGGCGACCGAGGTACTCCGGGAGAGGCAAGTATTTTCCGGCGGATGTTACGACTTCGGAACGTGCGTGTCACGACACGATGCTTGTTCGGAGGCGAGCACACTCCTTCAGTCACTTCGACATCGCGATCTGTCACTCGGATTATTCGGCAGCACGATCAACGATCTCGAATCGGACCTCCATGCTGCGTGTTCGCGGAAGCAGCAATCCTATGAGTCAAGTCGCTGCATCAGCAGACAAATGGTCAAAAGCCGAGATGCAAGTCCAACCGGCAGGTACTCAATGCCGACAGGCACCGGTAAAGTTACCGATCGGATGGGGCAATATGCAATAGGGATTGCCTATCGCCTGGGTCGCGTTCCCGTGCAAGTTGCTAGCTGGTATCACCTTTATGTCGCCGAGCACGGATCTCCCGGAATCTATGCGTTACCGTTATCCTCGATCCTGTTCGGCCGGAGAGTCATCATGCCGATCAGGGTGCACGATGCCTACTATCATATCTATTCCACCGGGGACAGGACGTCTACTGGAACAGCACCGACGAGTTTCCTCCTGGCATACCCGGCTGATCTGGGCTTTGCCGGAATATTACTTGCCATGACGGCATTGTTATTTTTCGACCTGCTGGCCTGTGTCGTGCTTCATAGGCTTCCTTCTTCGCTCCGCTTGGCTGGCATAGGCTTGATTGCTGTCGGCTGCATGAATCTTATCTTGAGCGATTTCGGCACAACCATGTTGTCCCATGGCACAGCGGCAGCACTACTTCTTCTCTTCAGTCTTTCCTTTGTCGAGAAAAGGAAAGTAAAGAAGACCTATCTCATGCTTTCACCCTGAGTAAGATATGGATGAACTTCCTAAACTTTACCAAACTCGGCAAATGTCTGCGAAAGTTTGTGGGCACGCATGAGCGGACGGGTAATTGTTTTCTTCCTCCCATCTTGACATAGAGTCACGTTGTTCGAAAAAACTTCACACGGAGAAATGCTGATGAGTGAGCGAGATAGACCCATACCGGCATTAGAGCAACTGGAAGAGCGAAAACGCCAAGAGATAGAGCATTCGCGAGTCAGGCGGTCGATCCTTCAGGGATTCGAGCGAAAAAGCGACACACACCAGTCAGAAGAAGCGGTTAATCTGGATGGGCTAATCCGGGACAAAGATGCATTCGATCATCATTTTTCAAACATAAAGTTCTATGCCATCACTCAGTCGAGTGAACAATATAAGCATGACTGGCTCGCGTCAAAATGTCAACCTGGCCTCAGAGTGCTCGATTTTGCGTGTGGAAACGGGGAGAATGCGCTTTTTGCAGCTCAATGCGGTGCGGAGGCCGTCGGTATCGACATATCCCCCGAGGGGATTGCAAATGCCCGCCTCAATGCCGAAGAAGCCGGTCTGTCTAAAACATGCACATTCGAGGTCATGGATGGAGAAAAGATGACGTTCGAGGATGAAACCTTCGATGTCGCTGTAGAATATGGCGCGTTGCATCATGTTGACCTCAACAAGGCCATTCCGGAACTTTTTCGTGTTCTCAAACCTGGCGGTGAGATGATCTGCGTAGAGGCGTTGCAACACAATCCTCTCATTCATTGGTACAGGAGAAGAACTCCTCATCTCAGGACGCAGTGGGAGGTGGAGCACATCCTGCGGGTCAGGGATCTGGACATCATCCGTAAGCATTTCGTAAATGTTCATGTGCGATTTTTTCACTTGCTGGTGCTTGCCGCAGTCCCATTCAGAAAAACGCGGTTATTCCAACCCCTAAGGGCCATGCTGGACAAGGTGGATCAGCACATCCTCGCAGGGGAGTGGATCGGGAAATACGCATGGATTATGGTATTCACCATGAAGAAGCCCGGGCTGGATCCATCAGAGCCCCTTTCACATCAAGTGTGATGGCTGATGTCGACGTTTAGTTATCATCTGACCAAGCGGATCTTCGATCTCTTTTTTTCATCAGTAATGCTCCTTCTTCTTTGGCCGCTGTTTCTTCTTGTTTCTCTGATGATTTCTTGTCAATCCCCGGGCCCTGTCTTCTATCGCGGCGTCCGCACAGGACTTCACGGCAAGCCGTTTCGTATCTACAAGTTCCGGACCATGGTGCAGGATGCCGAGCGGAAGGGAGGACCGTCGACAGCTTTGAATGATCCCCGCATTACAGGGATCGGACGCTTCCTGCGGAAGTACAAGCTGGATGAACTGCCTCAGCTCATTAATATCCTTCTCGGCGAAATGAGCTTCGTTGGGCCTCGTCCGCAGGTTGAGAAATACACCCGGCTGTATACACGCGAGGAGCAAATTATTCTGGCCGTCAAACCGGGCCTGACGGACTATGCATCCATTCATTTTATCCATCTCGACGCCATATTGGGAGACGAAGACGTCGACGAGAAATACCTCCGGGATGTCGAACCCGAAAAGAACAGGCTTCGAATTCAGTATGCCCGAAATCCTTCCTTCTGGACGGACATGACGATTCTCTTTAGGACATTCGCCAGGATGTTCAGAATCAGAGCGCTATGGAGTACAAAAAAATAGGACAGACGGAACTCGACGTGTCCCGGATAGGCTTTGGCTGCTGGGCTATCGGCGGCCACGGCTACGGAGTCGTGGATGATGCTGAATCCATCCGGGCCATCCGGAAAGCGCTCGACCTGGGCGTCAATTTTTTTGATACAGCCGATGTCTACGGATTCGGTCATTCGGAGGAAGTCCTTTCAAAAGCTCTGGAGGGCCGCCGCCACGATGTGGTCATTGCGACTAAATTCGGAGTCCGGTGGGATGACAGCGGCCGGACATTTCGGGATTGCAGTGCTAAAGTAGTCACGGAAGCGATCGAGGGCAGCCTTCGCCGATTGAAGGTGGATTGCATACCGCTCTACCAGATTCACTGGCACGACGGGAAAACGCCTCTTGCGGAAACGATGGAAGCACTGCGGAAATGTCAGGAAGCCGGCAAGGTCCGGTACCTGGGATGCAGCAATTTTTCTCTGGACTTAATCCGGGAATGCAGTGAAAATGGGCGCCTCGAGTCGATCCAGCTGCCATATAGTGTCGGTCAAAGGGAATCCGAGGCAATGCTTCGGACCTGCCTTGAGCTCCTGAGAATGGGAACACTGGTATACAGCGTTCTGATTCGAGGGCTCCTGACGGGCAAGTACGACACCGACGCCCGCTTCAGGGATGGGGATACACGATCCCGGGACGAGCGGTTCAAGGGGCCCCGGTTGGTACACCATCTCCTTCTTGTGAAGGCACTTCAATTAGCGAGTGTGCGCAGCGGTATGTCCCCAGTCCAGTGCGCGATCCGTTGGGTCCTGGATCAGCCGTATGTTACAGCCGCTATCGTTGGAGCGAAGACAATAGCCCAGATCGAGGAAAATGTCGGCGCTTTGGACGGAAACTTCTGCGGTGACAAGCTCCTGGATGATCTTCCCCGGTTTGCGGAAGAGGGCTAGGCGGAAGCGGAACTCAGGGCCTTTGTTCAAAAAAGCCGGTGTCTTGTCACCCAAACATCTCCACGGAGGCAAGCGTGAGATATCCCAGTGAATTGCTCTTGAGCCTTTACAGAGCCATGTTAAGGATCCGGATTGTGGAGGAAAGCTTTGTGGACCCGATTCTGAAGGGAGACATCCGGTGCCCCTGTCATCTCTACTCGGGTCAGGAGGCTATTGCGGCCGGGCTCTGCGCATCCCTCAATGGAAAGGACTACGTGTTCGGCAATCATCGCTCACACGGTCATTTCCTGGCAAAAGGAGGAAGCATGCAAGAGCTTGTCGCCGAGATATACTGCCGGGAAACCGGATGTTCCAGGGGACGGGGGGGCTCCATGCACCTCATCGATCCGGCCGTGGGAATGCTGGGGGCTGCCCCCATCGTCGCCGGAACCATTTCCTTGGCCCTGGGAGCTGCCCTGGCCTCGTCGATCCGGGGAGAAAGACGGGTATCGGTGAGCTTCTTCGGAGACGGGGCAACCGGCGAGGGCGTTCTGTACGAGTCGATGAACTTCGCTTCCCTGAGAAAGCTGCCCATCATCTTTGCCTGCGAGAACAATCTCTACGCCACCCACATGCCGATCCGGGATTGTCGTGTTGGGAGTCTCATTCGTTCTATCGCCGACCCCTTCTGCATCGAAGCGGCAGAGGTGGACGGCAACGACGTGCTGGCTGTCTACGAGGCGGGAAGAAAAGCCGTCGAAAAATGCCGCACGGGACGGGGCCCTTACTTCCTGGAGTTCCTCACCTATCGCTACCGGGGTCACGTGGGGCCTGACGACAACATCCAGGGCTCCCATACCGATATCCGGCCGAAGGAGGAGGTAGCCGCCTGGCTCCAAAGAGATCCGATCCTGATTTTCGAGAAGCACCTCATCGAAAGCAAGCTTCTCGATGAAGGCACCCTTGAGCGCATCAGGGAACAGGCCCGGAAAGAAGTGGCTGCAGCCCATGTCATGGCGAAAAAGAACCCCCACCCGCAGACGAAGGAGTTGACAAAATATGTCTACCAATAGGAAACTCCAGTACAGTTTGGCCCTCAACGAGGCGCTTCATCAGATGATGGCGTCCGATCCATCCGTCTTTCTCATCGGGCAGGGAGTGAAGAGCCCCTGGTACGTCGGCAACACGGCCCAGGGATTGCTCGAACGGTTCGGCGAGACGCGGGTCATCGACACCCCCGTGTCCGAGAATGCCGTCACCGGGGCCGCCGTCGGTGCGGCCATCGCAGGCATGAGGCCCGTCGTGGTCCATCCCCGGATGGATTTCATGTTCTACGCCTTCGATCCCATCATCAACGAAGCGGCCAACTGGTATTACATGAACGGGGGGAAAGCCTCCGTACCGGTCGTGATCTGGGGAATCATCAACCGGCTAGGGGAGCAGGCGGCGCAGCACTCGCAAGCTCTTCACTCCCTATTCGCCCATGTGCCGGGACTCAAAGTCGTCATGCCCGCCACCCCTTATGACGCAAAGGGCTTGATGATCTCCGCCATCCGGGACCCCAACCCGGTCATCTACATCGACGACCGACTGCTATACCGGCAGGAGGGTGAGGTACCTAAAGAGCTTTATGCAGTGGAGATCGGCAAGGGCATTGTCCGTAGAAAGGGCCGAGACGTAACCATTGTAGGAATCTCCTGTATGGCCATAGAAGCGCAGAGGGCCGCCGAGCAACTCGAGGGGTCGGGAATCGATGCAGAAGTCATCGACCTCCGGTCGGCCAAGCCCATAGACGAGGGGCTTATTCTCCGGTCGGTGAAAAAAACGGGCCGCCTAGTGATCGCCGACGGCGGATGGAAAACCTGCGGTTGGGCGGCCGAAATCGCGGCGTTGGCATCGGAAAGCGCGTGGAAATTCCTCAAGGCTCCCATTCGTCGAATCACGCTCCCCGATTGTCCCGCCCCTGCCAGCGCCGTTCTCGAGAAAGTCTATTACCGGTCCAGCGCGGACATTGTGAAGGCCGTCCGCCAGGTCTTGAAGTGAACCTGCATAGAATCAATCCCGGTTCGCCATTTCGTGGTCGGCGATGGACCCCGGCGGGTTAACAGGGGAAGATGCCCAGGCACGATAAATCATGAAACGGATGTTTCGTAATCCCAACTTCTACGCCATGCTGCTTGTCGATGGGCTGCTCGTAGCCCTGGCCTACCTGTCGGCGCATGCCTTACGGTTCGAAGGCGAGATTCCACCTCAGCAATGGGACAACATCGAAAAGACGCTGCCCTTCATCCTCGCCGTGAAGCTGTCCGCATTCTATTATTTCAACCTGTATCGCGGAATGTGGAGATATACGAGCATCGTTGACCTTCAGAACGTCCTGAAGGCCTCATCCCTGGCATTGGTGGTTGTGGCCCTGGCGATCCTTTTTCTATATCGCTTTCAGGGTTTTTCCCGCTCGGTCTTCATCCTGGACTGGGGGTTGACCGTTTTCTTGATCGGCGGGATCCGCTTCACCATTCGGGTCTTTACGACCAATCACATCGACGATTTATTTTCTTTCGTCAGGTCCAAACGTCTTCTTAAAACTTCCCAGAAAAAGCTTCTCATCATTGGGGCCGGAGACGCGGGAGAAAAGTTCCTCCGGGAGATTCTCGACAACCCCCGTGTCCACTATGAGCCCATCGGGTTTCTCGACGATGACCCCCGAAAGCAGGGAAAAACGATTCACGGGGTAACAGTTCTCGGCACCGTCGGCGACATCCGGGAGATCCCGATTCCCTATGACGAGATCCTCATTGCGATCCCCTCTGCGAGAGGGGACGTGATGCGGCGCATCGTCGAGAAGTGCGAAAAAACGGGAAAACAATACCGGACCATCCCAAAGATCGGGGAGTTGATTGAGGGCAGGATCACCGTCAACACGATCCGAGAAGTTTCGATGGAGGATCTCATCGGCCGGGAAAAGGTAGAGTTGGACGAGGAAAAGATCTCGGCGTTTCTGCATCGGAAGCGGATTCTGATCACGGGGGCGGGCGGCTCGATCGGATCGGAACTGGTTCGCCAGGTCAGCCGGTACCGTCCCGAGACCATGATCCTGATGGATTTCAGCGAATTCAACCTCTACCGGATCGAGATGGACTGTCTTCGAAGGCGGGTCAAGACGACCGTCGAGGCCTGCCTGGCGGACATCCGGGACCGGGATCTGATGATGCGGGTCTTTGCGCACCACAAGCCGGACATCGTGTTCCACGCCGCGGCCTACAAGCACGTGCCCATGCAGGAGCTCCACCCCGGCGAGGCCGTCAAGACCAACGTCCTGGGCACGAGGAACCTCGTGGAAGCGGCCCTGCAGAGCGGGGCCGCGCACTTCGTCCTCGTGTCGACGGACAAGGCCGTGCGTCCCGCCAACGTCATGGGGGCTTCGAAACGCGTGGCCGAGATGATTGTCCAGCGCGCAGACAGGGAGGGGGCGACGCGATTCATGGCTGTCCGCTTCGGGAACGTTATTGGCAGTTCCGGCTCCGTTGTCCCCCTGTTCCAGCAGCAGATCGCACAGGGGGGTCCCGTTACGGTGACCCACCCCGACATTACGCGCTATTTTATGTCCATTCCCGAGGCGGCGCAGTTGATCCTGCAGGCGGGGGCTATGGGTGAGGGTGGCGAGATCTTCATTCTTGACATGGGAGAGCCTGTCCGCATTGCGGACATGGCGAGGGATCTCATTCGACTTAACGGACTGGAACCGGACCGGGACATCGCCATCGAGTTCATCGGGTTGAGGCCGGGGGAGAAACTCTACGAGGAACTTATCACTGTGGGAGAGGGAATCGTGCCCACGGGGCACAGCAAGGTACTAGTCCTCAGGGGATTGACCAACAACGAAAATACCCTGAAGGAGCAGGTTGACAAACTGGGCGAGCTTGCCAAGTCCTTTGACAGCGAACCGCTGAAAGAAAAGTTGCAAGAACTGATTCCGGAATACAAGCCGTCTTGAATCGAAGCATCGCAGGAAGATCTGACAACCGGGTTTGTTTAGGTCTGTCAGAGCCGCTTGAAAAGGACGATCCTCCCCGTGTCCTTGTGTTTCCACTCCCCGACAATCCTGAAATCGACGGGGTTGTATTCAGCAAGAAAATCGTAATCCTGGCTTGGCCAATGCTTTTCCCCCCAGACAACGTAACGGATATGGTTTTTATCCACGTTTCTCAATAAATCTGCATACCGGCTTCCAATAAGGCTGGCGAGAACAACCCCGTTGGGATGATTTGTTTCATGACAAATTGCCGCAGATATCTCAAGCTGACTGTATAGAAAAACCCACGGCATGCTGCTTCCAATGACCAGGATTTCGATCGGCGCGGAACTGCCATTATCTTCTGCAATGCGCATTCCGATGTCCTTGAAAACTTTTTTGTCTTGCTCATGCCGATGAAGCTGTTTCGGCAAAGCCAAAAGAAGGATGAGCAGCACAAACAGCAACACTGGAGTAATTTCCTTCATGCCCCACTGTTGTTTGATGAGGGCAAATATACGCTCCAACCCGAATCCCAAGAAAAGAAACGAAGGTAGGATCATGAGGATCAAGTAGCGGTTCTCCATCGACCATGAATTGAACGTGTAAATGTAAAGAAGCGCAAAGCCGCATAAAATCTGAAAGGCGAAATACCCCGTCAACTGAGTTGATCGCCATTTTTTGAAATCGAAAAATCCAACGAGAAACAGGATAAGAAAAGGATAGAAATAGGCCTCTGCCGCATTTTCTAGCACGACACCAAGACCCAGCAGCCATAGCAGAGTGCGAACGTTCTCGAAGAACTGGAAAGTGAAACCATCGGGAGGATGCTGTATCAAGAGGGCGAGATGTGCCCGAAGGTTTTTGTAGGAGGCTAAGGCGTTTGTCAGCCTATCCGGTATCGCGTTGAAGCGGTACCAGTAGATCCCCTCGGTTCCAAGGAGCTGAATTGCAACTAAGGCCCCGAAGCCGAGCATAACGGGAGCAAAGAAAAAAAGTAGCTTCCGGCCCTCAGTCCTTTTCAGGAGAAGATAGAAGGCTGTGACTGAGAGAAAAAGAGCGCCCTCAATCCGGTTCCACGTGGCGAGTGAAAAGGCAATGCTGGCCAGCGGGAGATACCAGAGCCGCTCCTGCTTCAATGCTGCTGAAAAGAAATAGAAGCCCCATGCTGAGAAAAACCAGTATGCTGGGTCACGGCCCACGTCGACACTCACGCTGACGAAGACGTGCATAACGGCATACAGAAGTGCGACCAATCCGCTGATCCGCATCCCGAAAAAGAGCCGGGCCATCAGGTAGATCGGTACGATGGTCAAGGTTCCCAATAAGATAGAGACGGTTCTTGCAGACAGAATCCAGTCGCTTGTGGCAGCATAAACGAAGGCCGTCGCGATCGGATGAAGGGTAACATGTTTTATGGTACAGGCGTTGACGGACGTCCACATCCCGCTATACAAAGCTTTGGCCTGGTAAAGATATACCAGGGCATCGGCATTCACGATCTCCGTGAGAGTAGCCCTCACCACTCGCAGGGCGGCTGCCAAGAACAGGACGGCAGCGAGAATCGATTTGTCATCCATCCTGCAGCAAAAGTCTTCGAGTGGTTTCAAGTATGATCCAAAAGGAACGCGCATGAAGTGCTCCTTGTTCAGACGGAATATTGGTCTTTCTAGCATAACCCGTCGTGAGCACTACTAACACAAAACAGATTCAAAGAAAAGCTGCCCTGCCTTTTCTCGCACCATGCTAAACGCATCCCCAACGGACCTCTCCGTCATCATTGTCACCTACAACTCCGCGGACCTGATCGGTCCGTGCCTCGCCTCCGTGCTCGATGCGCCCGGCATGGAACTCGAGGTGTTTGTCGTGGACAACGCCTCGGCGGACGGGACGGCCGACACGGTCCGCCGGCGATTCCCTGAAGTCCGCCTCATCCAGAGTCCCGTGAACCGGGGGTTCGGGGCGGCAAACAACCTGGCGCTGCTGCAGAGCCGGGGCCGCCGAATCCTCTTCCTGAACCCCGACACGCTGGTGCGGCCCGGGGCGCTTGCCGCGATGTCGGCCTTCCTGGACGGCCGTCCGCAGGTAGGTCTCGCGGGGCCGCGGCTCGTCTACCCCGACGGGCGGACCCAGGAGTCCGTCTCGCACCGCTACCTCGGGCAGAAGTATGCGCAGGAACTCTACCGGGGGCTGAAAGGCGACATCGCCTGGGTCATGGGTGCCTGCATGATCGCGCCTGACGCGGTCGTCCGGCAGGTCGGCGGGTTCGACGAGCGCTTCTTCCTGTACGGAGAGGAGGAGGACCTCTGCCTGCGTATCCGTCAGGCCGGCTGGGAGATCGGCTTTGCCGGGGAGGCCGTCGTCGTCCACGTGGGCGGGTACAGCGAGGCGGCTTCCCCGTCCTACGACGTCTGGCGCCGGAAATTCCTCGCCGAGTACGTCTTCTACCGGAAGCACTACCCGCCCGCGGTGATCCGCCGCATCACCCGCGACCACCTGCTGAAGGCGCGGTGGAGGATGGCGACGCTGCGGCTGCTGGGACCCTTCGCCGGGGACAGGGCGCGGGCGGAGGCGAAGCTGGCGAAGTACCGCGCCCTTTGCGACACGATCGCGGATGCGGAGGCCTCGGGTTTCGCACCAAACACGGCATGATCACCCGCGAACTTCGCAAGGACCCCTGAATGGAACAGGCACCCTCCGCATGCATCGTCTGCGGATGCACAGACCGCGCGCGGCTCGTCGAGAAACAGGGCTGGACCGTGTACCGGTGCGCCGGGTGCGGGCTCGGCGTCCTGACCCCCCGGCCTGATCCGGAGGAACTGGGGCGCCTCTACGAAAAGGGATATTTCGACATCCACTACTCCGAGAGATTGAAGGCCGACTCGCCTGCCATGCAGCGCCGGCTTTCGCAGCAGAGCCATCGCCTGCGGTTCTTCCGGCGGCTGAAACGGGAGGGGCTCGTGGTGGACGTCGGCTGCGGGATGGGGTACTTCCTGTACGCAGCGAAGCGGGCGGGCTACGGGGTCCGCGGGGTCGACCTGTCGGACTACGCCGCCTCCTACATCACGGGCGAGCTGCAGATTCCCGTCAGCATCGGCCCCATCGACGAGATCGGCCTCGGGGAGGACACCGTCGACGTGCTCACCCTGTGGCATTCGCTGGAGCACATGCGGCACCCGCTGGAGAGCCTGCACAAAATGGCGGGGTGGCTGAAACCGGAGGGGCTGCTCGTCATCGAGGTGCCCAATCACGAGGGCACCGATGCCGTGAAGATGGGGGCGGCCTGGCCCGACTGGGACCTCCCCTACCACCTGTACCACTTCTCCCCGAAGTCCCTCCAAACGCTTCTCGCGGCGGCGGGATTCGAGGTCATCCGGGAAAAAACCTATCTCTCGGAATACGTCCGGAGCAGGCTGGAATCTCTGTTTGTGCCGGGCTTCCTGGCAAGACTGATCGCGACCTTCTATTCCGGGTCGGGCTACGCGGTCATCGCCAAGAAGAAAAACTGACCGCAGCCCCCGCACGCCTCATGTCCCGGACCCGGCCACGGGGTTTTGGCCGAGCGAACGGGCAAACGCCTCGATCTCGCTCATCACCCGATCCGTCTTCAGTTCCTCCAGGCACTCGCTCCTTCCCTCCCCCCGGCATCCCTTCTGCCGGCAGGGCACACAGTCCCTTTCAGGCCGTATCACCCGGTGATTCCCGCCCTCCGGGGCCCAGTCCCGCCAGTCCGTCGGCCCGTAGATCGTGATCGTGGGGGTCCCGACGGCCGCCGCGATGTGCGGCGCTGCACTGTCGACGCCCGCATGGAAGGCGCTCAGGCTCAACAGGGCGGCGAGTTCCTTCAGCGAAGTCTGTCCCGCCAGGTTGACTACCCCCCCGCCCGCCTCCGAGGCAATCCGGGCCGCCGCCTCCCGTTCCGCGAGGGAGCCGACGAGCACGGGCCTGTACCCTTTTTCCCCGTCCAGCCACCGGACCACCTCCGCCCATTTCCCGTAATCCCACTCCTTGTACTTCCAGCGCGCAAAGGGGTTGATCGTCACCCGGCTCCTGGAATCCCCACCCGGCAGGATCTGCCTCACCCGTTTCAGCGTTTCTTCCGAGACGTGGAGACGGGGAACGGGGTCGGCCGTGTCGATCCCGAGGGGACGGATGACGTCGAGGGACTGGTAGGCCGCACCGCGGATTCTTTTCTCAGGCGGGGGCGGGATGACCAGGTGGGTATAAAAAAAATCCCGCCATGCAAGGCGGTCGTAATGCATGGCCGCGC
>Ga0208196_1000971_pt1 | contig 33442 bp, 39 predicted proteins | sample AD_JPNNA7_MetaG_FD_184443 | JGI IMG/M metagenome (GOLD analysis project Ga0208196, IMG submission 184443) | Active sludge microbial communities of municipal wastewater-treating anaerobic digesters from Japan - AD_JPNNA7_MetaG (SPAdes) (version 2) | ecosystem: Engineered > Bioreactor > Anaerobic...
TCTTTTGGAAACAAGCACCCAACCCCGAAACAAACCACACCCGACTATATACCGCGTCATCACGGCCTGCGAGCCGTGATCCAGTCTTTTGGAAACGGCAACCCAACCCCGAAACAAACAAGGAATGTTTGAAGTCCAAGCCGGCTTTGGGATTGGTGAAATCCATGCAAGCTATCTTGCCGGCTTGAACTCCAAACCCACACCAGCCCCGAAACAAAGACCTCCAGACTTAAAAAGTGTGTCATCCCAGCCTGCGAGCTGTATCCAGTACCCAGGGGTGGCAAAGTCCGTTTGCCACAGAGACCGGAGGTCTCTTCCAAACAGGCAACTCCGTTGCCTCTGCCAAACGGACTTCGGCAGCCCTCAAATTAACACGAATTATAATCCAGAATACAGGGACTGGCGTGATTGACCGGGAATCCGTTCTGCGGATGTGAGTGTTTTTCAACAGGTTTGCACGGGGCAGCTAAATTTAACTTTACAGGATTAGGCGGCTTGGATAGATGGTATTTGATCGTGTAGAACTATCAAGAAATGAATGTTTATGAGCGGAGCATGTGATCCTGAGCTTGAGCAATCAGGCTCTATTTACATGGCAGATATATAACTAGATACTTTAAAGACAGGTGACGCATGGAAAAACAATGGGTGCTGCCGGAACCTTTGACTCCGGAAGACAACCAGCAGGTGAAGAACCTCAAGAGTGAGCTGAAGTGTCCCAGGATTATAGCCGAGTTGCTGTATCGGCAAAACCTGAAAACAGTGGACCAGGTCAGGAGCTTTTTCCATCCTCAGTTGTCGCAGCAGCACGACCCATTTCTCTTCCCTGATATGGAAAAGGCCGTGCAACGGATACTGGCGGCCATCAGCGGAGGGGAAAAGATCACCATCTATGGCGATTATGACGTTGACGGCACCACAGCCACAACTTTGCTCTACCTGGGATTGAAGAGGGTTGGCGCGGACATCGACTTCTATATCCCGCACCGGATGATCGATGGTTACGGGCTCTCATTGAGCAGCCTGGACCAGATCAAAGCCAACGGAACCACCCTGATAATCAGCGTGGATTGCGGCGTGAACGCCCTGGAAGAGATCGAAGCCATCAACGCCATGGGCATGGAAATCGTTATCACAGACCACCACAATCCCAAGGAAGAACTGCCCAAAGCGGTTGCGATCATCAATCCCAAACTGCCGGGCAGCCCCTATCCTTTCCCTCATCTGGCAGGGGTCGGAGTCGCCTACAAGCTGTTGATGGCGGTGTATGAGCGCATGGGTATCACCAGCGCCGAAAACACCCTGAAATACATGGATCTGGTGGCGGTGGGGACAATCGCGGACATCGTGTCGCTCACCGATGAAAACAGAGTCTTTGCCTCCATCGGGCTGCAACACCTGATAGCAAAGAAAAACCTGGGCTTGAACGCCCTGATCTCGATATCCGGCATGGATCAAAAAACCCTGGATACCACGGACATCGTTTTTGGCATCGCGCCCCGGATCAACGCCGCGGGCAGAATGGGCTCGGCATCGGTGGCGGTGGACTTGCTGATCTCGCGGGACGAGGTGCAGAGCAATGAACTGGCAGAGATCATCGAAAGGCAAAACTCGCTGCGCCAGCAGGAAGACCAGAAGACCTTCCACGAGGCCTGCGACATTATAGAAAAGAAGTATAAAGACATCAATGCCGCGTCCTGCCTGGTGATCTCATCTGACGACTGGCATCCGGGCGTGATCGGGATCGTGGCTTCCAAGCTGGTGGAAAAATACTACCGCCCGGTGGTCATGATCTCTTTCAAAGAAGGTTTTGGCAGTGGTTCCGGACGCAGTGTGGAGGATTTTGACCTCTTCGCGGCGCTGAGGGCGTCGGGGGACAATCTGCACAGCTTCGGCGGGCACAAATACGCGGTCGGTTTCACCATCTATCAGGAATACATCGACCGCTTCGAGAACGAACTGACGCGCTATGTGTCCGAACACCTGCAACTGGAACAAATCCGCACTCCGCTGTTTGTGAACTTTGAACTGGAACTCTATAACATCAACGACAACCTGATGGAATGGATCGAGCGCTTCGCGCCGTTTGGCCCGGACAACAACCGCCCCGTGCTGCTGACCCGGGATGTAAGCGTGGCCAGCTATCCCTACAACGTGGGACGCAACCACCTCAAGCTGAAGGTGGTCAAGGACGGCATGGTGCTCGATTTGATCGGCTACAATATGGGTGACTATCTGCCACTGTTGAAGAAAAACACCCTCATCGATATTGCCTACACCCTGGAGTACAACCGTTTTGGCAGCAGATCCAGCATCCAGGGGAAGCTTAGGGACATTCACCTCAAAAGCTGAGCGGGGGATTTGTATGAGAGCTATGCCGCGTGTAACCTACTGCTTGGCCATCGTCGCCGCCCTGGGCCTGGGGGCTTGTTCCGGCAACAGATTCCGCGCCTACAAAAGGATCGGCGGATTCAGGAAGCTGGTGCCGATGACCCTGGAAGCCAACGCGGACAAGGCGGTGAGCTCGATGGGCGGCAGATTGGTTTACACCTTTGGCAAAACGAGCCAGGAAATATGCTTTTACCGGGATGGCAAGCGGGTGAACACTCTGGGCGGCCTGGGCTTTGACAGAACGAGCTTTCAGCGATTGAGCGATATCGGGGTGGATCAGGACGGGTCTCTATTGGCTTTGGATTCCGCCCTCAAGATCATGCGCAAGTTTACCCCGGAAGGCAGGCTGCTCAGTGAGTTGAAGCTTAACAGGCTTGTTCAGCCCGAGCTGTTTTGCGGCAACACGGAAGGGAATTTCTATGTCTATGACGCCGCCAGTTCCGAGATCGTGTGCCTTTCCCAGTTTGACATGACGGAGCAATACCGCTTTGGCCGCTTTGTGGTGGAACAACCTTCCAGCCTCGCCTGCAATCAGGAATACCTGTGGGTGTACAGCCAGCGCCTGGACCGCACCTACGTCTTCTATCTGCTGGGGCAGTATAAAGAAACGCTGGAAGGACAGGTGGCATTCGACTCTTTCAATAATCCGGTCAGGATCGCGGACATCGATCCCGGCTGGGCTGCCAAACCGTCGGCTTTGCTGCGGATTGACTCCTCCGTGGCCAGCCTGTCCGATGGAAAACTTTTGCAGCTGGTGGAGCTGCTGCATGTGGGAGGTGAGCTTGCGCCGTAACGATCTGTTGCTTACTTTTTTAAGCGCGCTGCTACTGGCGGTGTCGCGTCTGCCCCTGCATCTGGGATGGCTGGTGTTCATCGCCTGGATTCCATTGCTGCAGGTCTTTGAGCGAGGTGTCGAAAAAGCCCGCCAACTGCTGCTGATGGGCTTCATTATGTCCCTGGTGTATGTGCTGATAGTTTTTTATTGGTTCGCGCTCGTCACCCTGCCCGGCCTAATTGGCATGGTGCTGCTCTATACCCTGGTCTATTACCTGCTTTTCCTGGCCATCAACCGCATTTTCCGCTCTCTCCCCGGCTGGCGCTACGCGGGCTTCATCTCGCTGCTGCTCACCTTTGAATGGGTGCAAAACTTTGGCGAAACCCGCTTCCCCTGGTTTAACCTGGCTTATTCGCTTGCCGACTATAACATCCTGATCCAGATGGCAGACCTTGGCGGCGTGGTGGGCTTGTCCTTCCTCATCCTCGTGATCAACATACTCCTGAACAGCTTGCTGCCTTCCAGCCAAAGAAAAGCGCGGCGCGCGAATGAGGTGTCCAACCGTCGCCCCAGTGTGCTGCGTGGGGGACGAGGGGCGCTGGCCCTGATCCTGCTGATCATGGCGGCCTGGCTCGGTTATGGCGCGTACTGGCTCAAATACCGCCAACTTGAGGAGCACGACGCCCGTGTCCATGTGATCCAGCCCTCAATCGACCAGGATGTGAAGTGGGTTCCCGAGCAATACGGCAAGACCCTGCAAATCTTACAGGATTTGACCCTGAAAGCCGCTGCTGACTCTGCCCGCCTGGTGATCTATCCCGAGGGCGCCATCACCAACTACCTGATGCGGGTGCCACAGGTGCAACGCGATCTGCGGGCAATCCTGGATACCACCGGGGTGGATATCTTCACCGGTTTCCCGGACTTTGTTCCCGCTCCTCCGGAGCATGTGAACAACGAGCTTTCATATAACGCCGCGTCTCTTTTCAGGCAGGACAGATTCTTTAATACCCTGTATTACAAGAATATACTGGTTCCCATAGGCGAGCGGATGCTGTGGCTTGACCTTTTCCCCTTCATGTGGAAAGTGCAGTTTGGCCAGGCCAACTGGGAATTTGGCGAGAAACTGGCTTACTATGAGAGTGATGGCAGGCACTTTTCCCCCTCCATCTGCTATGAACTGGCTTTTCCGGAGATTTTCCACCGCATGGCGATCCCCGCCGCCAGCGATTCAGCCGACGTCACCAAATGTGATTACCTGGTCAACATCACCAACGACGCCTGGTTTGGCACATCCTACGGCCCCTGGCTGCATGCGGTCATGGCGCGCTTCCGGGCTGTGGAAAACAGAATCCAGATCTATCGCAGCGCCAACACCGGCATCTCGCTGATCGTGGATCCCAAGGGACGCTATCTGGCCAAAACGAAGCTCTTTGAAGTGACCGGCATCACCGCCCCGCTTTATACCTGCCAGGAAATCCCCCTCATCCGCAGAATCTACCGCTATCCTCTCTTTTTCGTCATTCTGGCCTTTATCCTGGTCGTCTTTGCACTTTTCAGAAAACCTGTGAGGCGCCTGTGAAAAAGCATTATTACACCATCGGCGAAGTAAGCAACATCCTGGGCGTAAAACCTTACGTAATCCGCTATTGGGAGAGTGAGTTCAGCTTTCTCAAGCCCCGCAAGCAGGAGGGGCGGATCCGCAAGTATTCGGAAGAGAACATCCTGCTGCTGAAAAAGATACAGGATATGTTGCACAACCAGCGTTTTACGATCGAGGGAGCCCGCCAGAAACTGAAGGCGGAACGTGCAGCGGCCCGGCGCAGGGAAGCCTTGCCCCAGGCAACACAGCCTCAGGCTCAGGACGAAGCACAGTCAACTGAGTTGCAAGAGAATCTGCGGGAGCTGCGCGGCCAGCTGCTGGAGATGAGAACGCAGTGCCGCAAACTTCTGGGAAAGGAAAAATGAACTTTCAGGATATTATCCTCACTTTGCAGAACTATTGGGCAGCTCAGGGCTGCAATCTGATCCAGCCTTACGACGTTGAGATGGGTGCCGGAACCTTCCATCCGGTCACCTTTTTCGGCGCGCTCGGCCCCAAACCGGTATCCATTGCCTACCCGCAACCCTGCCGAAGGCCCAAGGACGGGCGTTATGGCGAAAACCCCAACCGCCTGCAGCACTACTACCAGTTTCAGGTATTGATCAAGCCAAGCCCGGAAAACATCCAGAACCTCTATCTGAAAAGCTTGCAAGCCATCGGAATAGAGATCGAAAAGCACGACATCCGTTTTGTGGAGGACGACTGGGAATCGCCCACGCTGGGAGCCTGGGGACTGGGCTGGGAGGTGTGGCTGGACGGCATGGAGATCAGCCAGTTCACATATTTCCAGCAGGTGGCGGGCATCGACACCTTTCCGGTGAGCGTGGAACTGACCTACGGGCTCGAACGCCTGGCCATGTATATCCAGGATATCGATGATTACCGCCAGTTGAAGTGGAACGACAGCACCCTCTATGAAGAGCTCTTTTTCGCCAAAGAGGTCGAGTATTCGGAATACAACTTCTCGGCGGCGGACACCGGCCTGCTCTTCAGCCTGTTCCAGAACTATGAAAAGGAGTGCCGCGAACTGCTCGCCAAGGCCCTTGTCTATCCGGCTTACGACAATCTGCTGCGCTGCTCCCACAACTTTAACCTGCTGGACGCCCGGGGCGTGATCAGTGTCACCGAAAGGGCTGCTTACATTGGCAGGATACGCAATCTTGCCCGCGAGACAGCCTCCGCCTATCTGGAAAAATATGCCTGACCGGGACCTGCTGATCTCGGTTTCTTCCTTTGGGGATGACTCCGTCCCGGTGCTGGCGACGGCCATTCACAACGGCCACTTCATGCCTGCCGGACTCCTGGCCAACTGCGGTGTCAGTGAAGCTGACCGGCTGCGGGAGGAAGACCCCCACACCGGCGAAATGGCCGCCCTGTTCCCCAATCACATCATCCTGAAAACCTCACGTTTCGCGATCGACCTCAACAGGCCTTTGGAAAAGGCGGTATATCTGGAACCCGCTGATTGCTGGGGTTTGCCCGTGCGCACCCGTCCCCTGGCGGACGATCTGCTGGCAAGCTTGAGGGAGGATTATGCCTCCTGGTACAAGCTGCTCCGCTATCACGTGGAAAGGCTGCTCGCGCGGCATCCCTTCCTGGTGGTGTTGGACTTGCACAGCTACAACCACCGGCGGGGTGGCCCCCTGGCGGAACCTGACCCCCAGGACGCCAACCCGGACATCATCATCGGACGCAGCAACCTGCGGCAACACCACTATCCTGCCGCGCAGGCACTGAGGGAGCTTTTGGATGGGCAAAGCTACCTGGGCAAGGCTTTGGACTGCCGCCTGGACGTCAAGTTTACCGGCGGGCATCTCTCACGTTGGCTGAATCTGAACTATCCGGACAGTCTCATCTGCCTGGCAGTCGAATTCAAAAAAACCTTTATGGACGAGTGGAGCGGCAGGGTTGACCAGGATGCCTTCGCCCAATTGAAGGGTATCTTTTGCGAGGCAACCAGAAATTGGTTGACAGAATTCTATAACATCATTATTTAGTCTAAAAGTTGCTCAGAGAGAGGCATAGACGGAACCTTGCGGCTGTGTCCTCCCTCGATTCATGAAAAAAAACTGCATTATTTTCAAGGTAACGCAGTATAAGATTATGAAGTGAATTTAGTAAAAAATGAGAGAAAGGAGATCCTAAATGGAACAACTCAAAAAGCACTTCGGTTTTACCGCCAGACTGCTTCTGGCGCTAACTGTCCTGTTGACAATGGCTCTTATGTTTGGCTGTGAGGACGATCCCACCGAACCCGGCGTGGTTGCCACACCAACCTTCACACCGGAACCCGGTATCTACGACACTCCTCAGACTGTGGCCATCAATTGCGCCACCAAAAACGCGAAAATCTATTATACCATCGACGGCACCGTGCCTGACACTACCTCCACCCTTTACACCACGCCGATTCGGGTGAACACCAACACCACCATCAAAGCCATCGGCTACTATTCCGACTACGCCCCCAGCGCTATCGCCACCGGGGAATACAGAATCCGCGTCAGCTTCACCGATGGGGATGACTATGTGGATTACATGGAATCCAGAGACTGGGGTATTCTGGTCAGCAAAGTATACAGCGACGGCACCACCCAGCACCTGGTCTTTGATTTTGAAGAATGGGGACCAAACGATGTCACCACCAGCGACACCTTCACCCTGACTGTTAATAACGTGTCTTATGGCCTGTCTGTGAACAATGGAGTGGTGGAGACAGATGTTGTTTCCATCCCGGTTCCTGCCAATGCCACAGAGATGACTGTTGTTTTCAAGCGTAACGGCGAAGTGAAATTCAACGGTACCGTGCCGATCACGGCCACCCCCGGCGATCTGGTTTCTCCGCAGAATCCCGATATCACCGCCCCGTTCGACATCTCCTGGACCATGCCCTACAATGCCAGCATGCAGATATGCGAACTGGAAGTATGGGGAGGTCAAGATGGATCGGTTTACGACATGTACGATAATGTTGTGCTCCCCACCGCCCGCTCCTACACCTTCCCGGCCAACGCTGTTACTTTGCCCACCGCTCCGGTTGATGGCACCATCTTGGTCTATGAAGCTATCGTGAGCGAGTTTGCCAACAGCGCCGTGGTTAGCATCTCCACCGCCATGCGCGACCTCTACGGCACCTCCAAGTTCCAGAAGGTTCGCAAACAGCACAATCCTTTCGGCAATCCGAACAAGTAAACGTTATATCAACTACTTGCATAAGGGCCTGGCTTTTTGCCAGGCCTTTTTTGCGGGAGCCTGCGAGTTTGGTTGCCGCGCTGGCTGCTTCTGATCTTGAATGTCCCGGCGATTTTTCATTGACAGAAATATCACATAAGAAAAAGTGGCTTTCATTATTGAGTTCCGGAATAGCTCAGCGGTAGAGCGGGTGGCTGTTAACCACTAGGTCGGGGGTTCGAATCCCTCTTCCGGAGCCATTTTTTTCGTCCTTGTTTTCGCCATTCCCCAAGCCCTGAAACAAACCAAACTAAACTTTATACAGCGTCATCACGGCCTGCGTGCCGTGATCCAGTCTTTTAGAATAATCATCCACAAATTACACAAATTAACACGAATTAAAGAAAGGCTATAAGGACGAGCGCCCAGCCAAAAGACAAAACATACAAGACCATATACTGTGTCATCCCGGGCAGCGACCCGTGATCCAGTCTTTTCAGGGTCGTTTGAAGTCCGAGCCGGCTTTGGAATTGGGGGAATCTATACAGCTTTCCTTGCCGGCTTGAACTCCAAACGACCAGTCAGCATGGAGTTCAAAGAGCCTTTCCAGAGAGCATAATTACCACCAACTTTCTGGGCTCTTCTGGACTTCATGCGGAGGAAAATGAACGGGCAAATTCCAGGATACACTTTTCTGTCTCCTATGTTGCTATCATTCGCACCATCAATAGAATAGCTAATCATCCTTAGGTCATCCTTATAAATTATAAGGTTGACCCCAGGAAGACCCACGCCGGAGAGGGGAATGCAAATGAGGTCCACCTCTCATATATATAGGTGCTATGACAGGTGGAAAGGTGTTTTGAGGTGGAAAGGTGGAAAGGTGGAAAGGTTCCCCCGAAACGAACACCAGTAGGCTAAAAAACCGTGTCATCACGGGCTGTCGGGGTCCTCGCCAAAGCGCGCAGCGGTTTGGTGGGGTGACTTGACCCGTGATCCAGTCTTTTGAGAGTATGAGCCTTGTTTATCTGGAAAACATGGTTTATTATTGATGCCAAAAAGCTTGCAAATAGCCCGCGTAGCCTGAATTCTCCAGACTCCGGAATGTCAGAAAAAGAGAAAATGATTGACAGAATCCGCGCGGTGTGTGTCGGTAGAAACATCCGCATGGCTTTCTGTGCCGCGGAAACCGATCCTGATTAAAGCTATTGGCGAGGTAAATCCATGAATGCAGTTGTGCAAGCTTATCTGAGTTGGGTCAAAGCCTATCCCATCCTATCCACAATGATTCAGTTCGCGATCCTGGGCACCCTGGGGGAGGTGGTCTCCAAGTGGGTGGTGCGCAAAAGTTTCCGCTATCCTTTCAGTTTTGGCCTGACCATCTGGAAAATGATTGTCTGGGCGACTCTTGGCGTGGCGATCAAATATGCTTTCAATGGTTTCACAGGTTATGTGGAGTATCTGGAAGCCCACAAGCTGCTGCCCGTTTTGAGCAAGCCTGGCAAGGCATTTGCCATCTCGGCGAGCATGAACCTCCAGTTTGGGGTGTTTTTGGTTCTGGTTCACAGGTTGCTGGATGGCCTGGGAGAGCGCAAACTCAACTGGTCTGGCCTGGACAAAAGCTTCTATGCCCTGCTGTGGTTCTGGATTCCCGCCCACACGCTAACTTTCATGCAGGCTGAGGATCTGCGCATTGGCCTGGCAGCCCTGTTGTCGGTGATGTTGGGCTTGATCCTGGGTATCTTCAACCGCCGCTAAAAAGCCCTAAGCAAGCCTTGGATTCGCAGCCCAAGCAACTTCCCGCGCCCCTTTTTTATCCGGTGCTCTGCTGGAGTGCCGGCATTGCCCTGGGAAAATGGCTGGACGTCCCCGGCTGGTGGGCTATGGGCGCATCCGCGGGTTTGATCGGGCTGGCCCTGGCCTTCCGGCAGATTCGCGTGGCCTGCATCCTGCTTATCTGCCTCTGCCTCGGCGCGGCACGCTTTGCGGTCTCACAGCGTCCCACCGTGCTGGATGCCGCCTTTGCCAGCCGGGACAGGATCGTGAACAAGGCCGAATTTACCGTCAAGCAGCAGCTATCCCGCTCCGGGGGAATCTTTGAAATCGAGCTCCGGCAAGTCCAGGGAATGAGGATCGATGAACCCCTGATGCTCTTTTCACAGACTGAACTCGTACCCGGACAGCGCTACTCCGCTTATCTGGAGATTCTGCCGGGGAAGCGGGATCCTGTCCTGGATACCTTTCGACCCCTGCACAGGGCATACATCCGCAAGAGCCTGAAGGAATTGCCTGGAGAAAGGCCGCTGCTGCCCATCGCGAGCTGGAGAGCCAGCCTGCTGCGCGTCCTGGATGAAAGGATGGGCCCGGACGCCGGCTTTGCCAAAGCGCTCACCCTGTCGGACACCGCGGGCAAAGGGCAATACCGGGACAGCCTGACCCGCAGCGGGATGATACATCTGATCGTGGTGAGCGGACTGCATATCTGGTTCATCTATTGGATCTGCATGATGCTGTTGAACGCCTTGTTTCCCCGTCCGCTCGCGGAGGCGGCGTTTATGCTGCTGATCGTCCTCTATGCCGCTTTGAATCATTGGTCTCCGCCGGTGCTAAGGTCGGTGCTGATGATCGGCCTGATGATCTTCGTGCGTTGGCGCAGCATCCCGCTTTCCGGCGCGCAGCTTCTGGCCCTCAGCCTGCTGATCATCACAGCCATCACACCCGCCCAGCTTTTTGATGTCGGTTTGCAGCTATCCTTCCTCTGCGTGGGCGTTATCATGCTGGGCCTGCCCCGCCGGGCCTGGATCAGGGAACGCGATCTGCCCTCGGATATCCTGCGGTCGAGGCTCAACCGGGGCATCGACTATCTGGTGATGAACACCGCCGTGGGGCTTGCCGTGATGCCCCTGACGCTGTATTATTTCGGCACCGCCTCGCTGAACGGGATCATCGGCAACATCCTTGGCGTGCCGCTTTCGGGAGTCCTGCTGGTGCTCTGCTTCATCGTGATGATCTTGCCCACAAACAATCTGCTGGGCGCGGCTTATCTGGCCAGCTACCGTTTGCTGCTCAGGCTTTTTGAAGGCTGGACAGACCTGGTGGGCAGCCTGCCTTTCTATCTTGACAACAGCAGGCTCACGGCGGTTCAAGTCCTGGGTTGTGGCTTGCTGCTTGTGTGCCTCTTGCGCATGCTGAGGCTGTGGGCGTTTTTGCCCCGGTTGCTGCCCGCTATCCTGTTGGCTTGCCTGCTGATAGCCTTGCCCGGTTTTCTGAATCAGACCGCCGCGGGAGTCTATCTCTTCAACGCCGGCACCGCCGACTGCATCCTGATCCGCCTGGAAGACGGCAGCAATCTGCTCGTTGATACCGGGCCAAAGCACCGCAGTTCCGAAAAGAGCTGGGCAGCCCGCAAACTCATCCCCTGGCTGGGCAGAAAGGGCGTCAACTCCCTGGACTGGCTGATCCTCACGCATCTGGACAGCGATCATTCCGGAGGATTTGCCGATCTCTGCTCCGCCCTGACAGTCAAAAACATCGCGATAACAGACGAAACCAGGGACGACCCCCTGTGGCAGGCCTGGCGGGATACCGGTCTGCTGGACGCTTCGGAACTGCGCTGCATCGAGGACACCGTGAGCGTGTGGGTTGGCGGCGCGCGGATCAAGTTCTTGCATCCCGACGCTTCCTATTGGTCGGAGGCGGACAACGACCTTTCCCTGGTCTTCCGCCTGGATTACAAAGGCAGGCGCTACCTCTTCACGGGGGACGCGCAAGTCTCGGCGGAACGGCACATGCTGGACGCGTATCCGGAAGAACTCAAAGCGGATTACCTGAAGGCAGGACATCACGGCAGCAGAAGTTCCAGCAGCGAGGAATTTGTGCGCGCGGTCAGCCCCCGCGAGGTATGGATCACGGCGGCGGAAGGCAACCGCTGGAACTTCCCCCATCCCGAACCCCTCCGGGTGTTCCAGTGCTATGCCAGCAGCATCCGCAGCACGGCCGGGGGAACGATTGTGGTTCCCTGGCAATAAAAAAGATTGACAGGCTGCTTATGGCAAAGCATCTATGCCTAAAGTCTTAATTCAGGAAGGAACAACATGCTCCAGCAGATGGCCCGAACCCTTGGCCTGAGGCAGATTCACGCGCTGATCGACGCCCCGGGCGAGTTTTTGGCGGAGGTTAAATCCCGCGAATTGAAGCGTTTTGACCGCAAAGCAAGCGAACTGCGGGAACACTATACCCAGGTGGGCAGGCTGCTGGATACCATGCGCGAAGAGGACTCCGCAAGAAGGCAACTGCGCGACCTCTTTGCCCACATCCCCCGACTGGCGCTTCCCTCAAAACGCGCCGAACTGCCCCTGGCCCTGCACGAACTCTTTCTGATCAAGGAATTCCTCTACCACTACCATAATTTGCGCGAATTCATCCGCGGGAAAGGCTGGATGGACCTGCTGATCCTGCCGGACACTTCAGAACTGTTTGCCATGCTTGATCCGGATGGCGGCGGCCAGCCCTCGTTTCGCATTTCGCCCGCCTATTCTGCCAAGCTGGGGGAGATCATCGCCGCCCGCCTGGAACTCGCCCACAAGCTGAAACACGCCCGCGGGCAACTTTTGGCTGAAGCGCGGAGGGAGCTTGAACTGCCCCAGCTCAAGGACGAATTTACCCTCTCCCGCGGCCAGGCGGAGCTTACAGAGCGCGTCCTGCGCTCGCCATACTTCATACTCAGTTCGGAAAGCATCGCCAATTACAGTTTCACCTTGGCGGATGACGAGCATTGCCTGGACCTCAAGAAACGGCTCAGCAGCCTGGAAGCCAGCCGGGAAAAGGAAGAGGAGCGCATCCTGAAAGACCTTTCCCGCCAGCTCATAGCTGCCCTGCCCCTGCTGCACGAAGCTCTGGAGCTTGCGGAGCAAGGCGGCTGGCGTTTCCTGCTGGCTGATTTTGCCCTGGCTTATGGCTGCTGTATTCCCACTCTGCACCGCAAAAGACAGATCAGGATAAAAGCTGCCGTGAACCTGCCCCTCAAGCTGCATCTGGAGGGACGGGGGAGGCGCTATCAGGCGCTTGATTATGACTTTGACCAGCCCGTTTCGCTGATCACCGGGCCCAATATGGGCGGCAAAACCACCATCCTCAAGACCCTGGGGCAGCTTTGCTGGCTCGCCCGCCAGGGAATACCCCTGCCCTGCGCCAGGGCGGAACTTCCCCTCTTCGACCACATCTGGTACAATCAGGACGAAAGCGGCAGCGAGGATTTAAGCAGCTTCGGGCGGGAAGTTGTTTCCTTTGTTGAGACTCTGGAGCTTGAAGGCAACACCCTATATCTGCTGGATGAATTTGCCAAGGGCACCAATCCTACGGAAGGCGAATTGCTGGCCTCGGCTGTGCTGCGCCATCTGGCAGCCACTGGCAAGTTTTGCGTGGCAGCCACCCACTTCACCGCTCCCGCCATGCTGGAAGGGCTGCCCCAATACAGCATCGCCGGACTGGACAAGCAGTCCCTGGCCTTGCAGAAAGGCCTCGGATTGAGCCCCGCTCAGCGCCTCAAATCCCTGAGCGAAGCGATGGACTACCGCCTCAGACGCCTGGAAAAGCACGAAGCGCCGCCCCTGAGCGCCATCCAGGTGGCACGCATCCTGGGCATGCCAGAGGCGATCCTCCGCTTGACCCGAAAGGACATCAAATGAACAAGATTGGCATCAAGGACACCACCGAGATAGCCCTGGAAATTGGGCGCATCCTCCTCCAGAGCGGCGCCACCGCCAACCGGGTGGAGCTAATGCTGCACAAGGTCTGCTTTGCCCTGGGCTATCAGCATTCCGATTCCTACGTGACCCCCACGGGGATTTTCCTCTCCGTCTCGGACAGCGCGGATAGCCTCACCACCAGCATCAAACGCATTGATAACCGCCGCACCGACCTGGGCAAGATCACCCGCCTCAGCCGTTTTGTGCACGAACTGGAAACCACCAAATGCAAAGGCGGAAGGTGTTCGCTGCAAGCGGCGGATATCCGCAAGGAACTTTTCTGGATCGACAACGAACGCACCTATCCCACCTGGCTGACGGTGCTCTGCGGAGGCATCACCAGCGGCTGTTTCTGCCTGCTTTTTGGAGGCAGTTGGGCGGAGTTTGGCGTGGCGTATCTGGTGGGCGTGCTGGTGAGCCTTACTCTGAATATTTTAAGCTTGATCAACATCAACAATTTCCTCCTTAATATCGCCGGCTCGGCGGCAGTGGTGCTCTTCGCCAAGCTGCTGGACCTGGTGGTGCCGGGCATCAAGCTGGACAACATCATCATCGGGGGCATCATGCTGCTGGTGCCGGGCCTTTCCTTTGTGAACGCCATCCGCGACAGCATGAGCGGAGACCTGGTCTCGGGCACGGCCCGGGCTGTGGAGGCCCTCTTCATCGCGGTGGCCATCGCCACAGGCAGCGGCGTGATGCTCAAGCTATGGGAACTGTGGGGGTTGTGAAATGAAGCCTTTTGACACCCTGACCCTGATGCAGTTCTGCTGGTCTTTCCTCTCCATCCTGGGTTTTTCCGTGCGCGTCAACCTCAAGGGCTGGAAGCTGCTCTTCCTCGCATTGGGGGGAGGGCTTAGCTGGGCATTTTACCTGATCATCCTCTTTTATAGCAATTCCTTGTTGTATTCCATCTTTGGCTCGACCATACTGGTATGTACCTACTCGGAAGTGGTGGCAAGGAAACTGAGGGTGCCGGTGTCGGTGTTCGTGACCTGCGTGATCATCCCCCTGGTGCCCGGCAGTTCGCTCTACTACGCGATGCAGGCCTACATCGCGGGAAACACCGCCGAAGCATCGGTGCAGATTTACAAAGCAATCCTGATCTCGGGCACCATCGCCATGGCCATCGCCGTAGTGAGCAGCGTCACCAACCTCGCCTGCCGGCTGATAAACAGATTTTAGGAGCAAAACAATGAATAAATCGGTTAAACAAATTAACCTGGAACGGCGCATCCTCAAACTGCTAAGCGGACTGCCCCTGCAAGCCGCGGAACAGCTCTTTGCCGATCCAAACCTGCAATCCATGCAGGAATATGCCAACAACGTCTCCATCAAACGCCTGGGTTTTAACGACCACGGCCCCGTGCATACCCGCAAAGCCGCCCTCAACGCCATTATGATGTTCAAGTTGCTCAAGGAAGCGGGCATCAAGCTCAGCCTGGAGACGGAGGGCGCCGGCACGGCGGAGGATTCCCTCACCGGAGTCGTCTTTGCCGCGCTGCTGCACGATCTGGGCATGTCCGTCACCCGCAGCGCCCACGAGATCATCTCCATCCAACTGGCGACCCCCTTCATCGACAGGATACTGGAATCCTGCCTGGGACGGGATGAGTATCTGCGCAAGACAGCCATCCGCTCCCTCGCCATCGAGGGCATCTTTGGCCACATGGCAACCCAGAAGATCCACTCCCTGGAGGCGGGGCTGGTGCTTTTGGGTGACGGTTCCGACATGGAAAAGGGCCGCGCCCGCATCCCCTCCATGCTCTCCAACGAGCCTAAGGTGGGCGACATCCACCGCACCTCCGCCAGCGCCATCCAAAAAGTCAAAATCCACAAAGGAAGCGAGAGGCCCATCGCCATCACGGTGGAGATGAGCGCATCGGTGGGGTTTTTCCAGATCGAGGAAGTCTTTTTTCCCAAGATCAACTACAGCCCCGTGAAGCCTTATATAGAACTTTACGCTGGAGTGATAGACCGCGAGTTGTTGCGCTATCTTTGACCTGGCAGCCTGAAAAGGGCTTGGAGCTATCCGTCGAAGGCGATCTTGCTTGACAGCGGAGCCAGCCGCCCAATCCTTGGCTGAAATTACAATAATGACATATAGATAGGAAGTTAAAAATGAAGAAACTGCTAATCATCGGCGCCGTCCTGCTGCTCTGCCTGGGCATGGCGGACGCCAAAACCAGAAACATGTATGGAGTGAAAGCCGGCGTAAATATCGCCAAATTGCAAATCGAGACAGACGGAAGCGTGGATACCTCCACCAGCCTGGGCGCAGTCGTGGGCGTGCTGATGCAAAGCCGCCCGTTGCGCAACCTGATCATCCAGCCCGAACTGCTTTACTCCCAAAAAGGCTCCGACATGCAGGATGTGGACAAGCTCACCATCAGCTACATCACGATGCCTGTGCTGCTCAAACCCGCGCTCATGGTGGACAGCCTGCGCATCCAGCCTCTGGTGGGGCCGGAGTTTGGCTATGCCCTCAGCGCGACATCCGCCAACGATGTGGATTACACCAACGATATTAGACGGTTCAACATCGGCATTAACTTTGGAGTGGAGTTAGTTTATTCCACCAACTACATGATGGGCGTGCGCTATTTTCACGGCCTCACCGAACTGGACAAAAGCGCCGCCAAACGCCCTGCCATTTCCAACAACTGCTGGTCTGTAACGGCGGGCTATCTGTTTTAATACCAATTTGCTTGTATAGTATGTGGAAAGGTGTTTTGAGGTGGAAAGGTGGAAAGGTGGAAAGGTTCCCCCGAAACGAACACCAGTAGGCTAAAAAACCGCGTCATCCCGGGCAGTCGGGGTCCTCGCCGGATCGGTAACGATCCGGTGGGGTGACTTGACCCGGGATCCAGTCTTTTGAGCTTCAAACGGCCATCCTGCCCCGAAACAACTACCCCCAAGCCATAAAACTGTGTCATCCCGGCCTGTCGGGGTCCTCGCCAAAGCGCGTAGCGGTTTGGTGGGGTGATTTGAGCCGGGATCCAGTCTTTTAAATGATCATCCACAATTACGCAAATTAACACGAATTAAAAACGAATGGAAAGATGGAATCGTGAGCACTAAGCTCCAAAGCAAACCATTCCGAGCCATAAAGCTGCGTCATCCCGGCCTACCGGGGTCCCCGCCAAAGCGCGTAGCGGTTTGGTGGGGTGATTTGAGCCGGGACCCAGTCTTTTGAGCTTCAAACAACTACCCGACTCAGAAACAAAGCACACCAGACTATAAACCGCGTCATCACGGGCTTGACCCGTGATCCAGTCTTTTGGAAACATCCACCAAACCCCAAAACAAACCAGAACAGAGCAACAAGCGTGTCATCACGGCCTGCGAGCCATGATCCAGTGTCCAGGGGTGGCAAAGTCCGTTTGCAACAGAGACCGGAGGTCTCTTCCAAACAGGCAACTCCGTTGCCTCTGCCGAACAGACTTCGGCAGCCCTTAAATCACACAAATTCCACCTTTCCACCTCAAAAACACCTATCCACCAATTCTAAAATTCTCCCCCCACATATATAGGTGCTACGACCCCTTTATCCCAGGCAAGAAGTGGATTCCAGGGCAAGTATATAAATATACTTGCCCGCTATTTCGCAGCCATAGACCGGCTGCCTTCCACTTCCCTCGCGCGGGCGGCTCTCATTTGCATCCGGCGCTCAGACCCTGGTCTTCCTTAGGTCAACCTTATAATTTATAAGGATGACCTAAGGATGATTAGCTAATCTGTTGATGGCGCGAATGATAGCAACATTGGAGATAGAAAAGTGTATCTTGGAATAATCCCGTTCGTTTTTGCCTCCGCATGAAGTCCAGAAGAGCCCAGAAAGTTGGTGGTAATTATGCTGTCTGGAAAGGCTCTTTGAACTCCATGCTGGCTGGTCGTTTGGAGTTCAAGCCGGCAAGGATAGCTGTATAGATTCCCCCAATCCCAAAGCCGGCTTGGACTTCAAACATTCCTTAAAAGACTGGATCACGGCTCGCAGGCCGTGATGACGCGGTTTTATGGTCTGGTATGGTTTGTTTCGTAGTCGGGTGGTCGTTTCTAAAAGACTGGATCACGGCTCGCAGGCCGTGATGACACGCTTTTTAGTCTGGGGTGGTTTGTTTCGTAGTCGGGTGGTCGTTTCTAAAAGACTGGATCACGGCTCGCAGGCCGTGATGACACGCTTTTTAGTCTGGGGTGGTTTGTTTCGTAGTCGGGTGGATGGTTTCTAAAAGACTGGATCACGGGTCAAGCCCGTGATGACGCGGTTTTTTAGCCTACTGGTGTTCGTTTTTGAGGAACCTTTCCACCTTTCCACCATTCCACCTCAAAAACACCTTTCCACCTTTCCACCTAAAAAACCCCTTTCCACCTCACTTCATCAGCACCAGTTTCCTGGTCTCCCGGTAGTCCCCGCATTGCAGGCTGTAGAGATAGACTCCCGCGGGAAGCCCTTCCCCGCTGAAGGATATCTGCTGCGAACCGGGGCCCAGCTTGTAGCGGGCTACGACCTGTCCGCGCAGGTTAAAGATGCTCAGTGTGCCGGAGGTGCGTTCCGGGATGTCAGCTTTGATCAGCGCGCTGGCGCCCCTGCCCAGGGGGTTGGGATAGGCGTTATGCAGTCTGGCAAGCGCTTGCGGCGCCAGTTCATCCTCCACGGGGGTGCCGCTTCCCAGTTTAGCGACAAAGACATCGTTTTGTCCACTTGCTGTCAGGGAATGACTGCCAAAAAAAGCAGTGTCTTTAAAACACCCGGTCACGTAGGCGTTGCCCGCGCCATCCAGGGCAATGCCATATCCCTTGTCACAGTTTGTCCCTCCCGCCTGGACAGCCCAAAGCCAATTGCCAGAGGGGTTAAGCTTTGCAACGAATATATCTTCCCTATCATCACCAGTTGCCGTAAGTGTATGGTTGCCGAAAGTGGCTGTGTTTTGAAACTCCCCGGTCACATAGGCGTTGCCCGAGCCATCCAGAACGATACTGTATCCCCGGTCAGAGTTTATCCCTCCCGCCTTGACAGCCCAGTCCCAGAAATCATGTGGACCCAGTCTGGCTACAAAAATATCAATGATTCCACTTAGCATATTGTCGGGATTACCGAAAGAGGCTGTTCTGAAAAAATATCCAGTCACATAGGCGTTTCCCGAACTATCAACGGCAATGCCATATCCCTCATCCCAGTCTGTCCCTTCCACTTGGGCCGCCCAAAGCCAGTTGCCGGAGGTGTCAAGCTTGGCGACATAGATATTGTAGCTTCCGATTTCCGTCAGGGTATGGGAGCCAAAAGTTGTTGTGTCTCCAAAAATCCCAATCACATAAGTGTTACCAACACCATCCACGGCGATGTCATATCCATTGTCGTCCATCCCTTCCGCCTGGATCACCCAGATCCAGTTGCCGGAAGGATCCAGTTTGGCAACAAAAGTACCATAGTATCCGTTTGTTGTCAGGGTATGGCTGCCGAAAGTGGCTGTGCCTCCAAAGCTTCCGGTCACGTAAGCGTTGCCCGAGCCATCCAGGGTAATACCATATCCCATATCATAGATTGTTCCTCCCGCTCTGACCGCCCAAAGCCAGTTGCCGGAGGCGTCCAGCTTGGCGATAAAGATATCATTTCCTCCTCTTGATGTCAGGATGTGGCTGCCGAAAGTGGCTGTGTTTTGAAATAATCCAGTTACATACGCATTACCTGAGCCATCCACAGCGATATCATATCCCTCCTCGTATCCTGTTCCTCCCGCCTGGACAGCCCATAGCCAGTTGCCGGAGGGGTCCAGCTTGGCTACAAAGCCCCCCATTCTCGTCAGGATATGGTTCCCGAAAGTGGCGGTGCCTGAAATAAGACCGGTTATATACAGGTTGTCCTGGCTGTCGATCGCTATGGAGTAGCCTATATCAACATAATCCCCTCCCGCGCGGACTGCCCATTGCCACTGGGGCGCCTGCGCTCCCAAAACCATCGCTCCGCAGAGCAGGATAAGACATAAAAATGAGTTTCGCAACGCTTTCATTTTTTCCTCCCTATGATGGGTTTTTCATTTGAAATTATACTGGATGGGTTTAAGTAGATTTGTCAAGAAAAATATCGGCAGGTTGAATCTTTATTTTTTGGAAGGCGTTTTTCAAAGACTGGATGGCTGTTTGAGGTTTTAAATGACTTCCCGCCATAAATGGACTTGAACCAATCTTAGCTGGTATAGATGTTTCCCGGCTTCAACAGGGAAGATTCAGACAGGCCAATTTCCGAGCCTAAACCTGTAGGCAAGCACCGGAACCGGCACTTTGCAGACCACAAGCGTTTTCCTGTCCACCAATTCCCCACCAATAGCCTCATAGAATCCGGTCGAGGGGTTCTTTTCCGCCACCCAAATCATCATGGTATGCTTCTTTTCCTGCTTCATGATCTCCGCAAAGCGATGAACCAGGGCTTTGCCGATTCCCCTGCCCTGGAACTCTTTCAGCAGATACAAGGCTTCCAGTTCGCAGTCACAGGCATTGCCCAGCCCAGTTTCACAGTTTTTGTATTCGTAATTATTTCCGCCGCTGGCAAAACCCACAACCCGGCCTTCCGTTTCCGCCACCAGAAAGGTAAAGCCCTCGGAAATAACTGCCTGCCAATGCCTGGAGCTGCTCTCGACGCTCATGCCATCAATCCGCTGTTGCGGCATGATGCCTGGATAGGTCTCCCTCCAGCTTTGGACATGTACAGCGGATATAGCTTCGATATCCGATGCCTCCGCTTTTCTGACTGTATAGGTTGCTGGCATGTTTCATCTCCAAACCAGGTTCTTCATGTTTTACCCCCTATTTGTGCAATACAAACTTGCTGACTTGATCACCCTGTTGGTTTCTACTTCTAATCAGATAGATACCTGATCCCAGTTTCAGTCCGTTGTCATCTGTCAGATCCCAACGGCACTCTTGCCCTTGGAAAAGCAAGCGTCTAACAACTTGCCCTTTTATGTTGTAGATAGCATAAGCCGCATTGGGTTCAGCAGAATCGACTTTGAAAGTTACAAAGTTCACACACGGGTTGGGATAACACTGAATTCTATTAGTGATTGAAGGTATCACCTCATCATGGATTGAAACTGGTGTCTGAAAAAAGTTTCCGGTTCCATCGTTATAGAGAATTGTCAGATTGTTTTCTGGGGCTGTGTCTCTGGCAATGGCTATGTCATAAGTAGAATTGTTATCAAATCTATCTAAGCAACTATATTGCCGGTATTCACCATAATAAGGAAATGTAACTGCGTATTGCTCCATTGTCCAGTTATGTAGATTTATAAACACGCCGAATGCCGATCCTCCGGGTGTGCTCACAATATCAGGATATGCGTCATTATTCAAATCCGCTGAAATGATAGTAGCCGATGCATAGTGTACATAGTAATGATCATGAATGATAAATGTATTTCCTGGGACATTCTCAAGATAGTAATGGTGGTTTATTGATCCACCTTCCCAAGCATTTGTTACCAGGTCTTTATCTCCGTCCTGATCAAAATCAATGGCCAAAATTCCTCCACAATGTGATGCAGGAAGTGCTTCATAATTATAGAAGCCAGTTCCAGTGCTATAATAAATCTGAATCGAGGAAATAGTGAATGCCACATCATCCAGATTATCTTCGTTAAAATCCCCGACTGCCAAAGCACTATATGCAGAATAAACACACTGAATATATGTTGGTGCCGAGAAATGGCCATTGCCGAGATTGTACATATAGCACCAGAAAACCCGATTTGTAGATATTTCAACGAAACCAGTAAGTACTATATCCTGAAGTCCATCATTGTTGAAATCGCCATGGGCATATTTGAAAGTGTGATGTAGCGTATAGTTTCCGGTAAAGGGCACAATGAAGGGTTCAGTGAAACTGCCATTATAATAGTACTCATATTGGATCGGCTCATCTCCGCTATAACAACGAAGGACTACGATATCGTCACCGGCAACATTGTCCAGTTGGCAACATGCAACAATCATTACATCACCCGGAATGATTAGCTCATAAGGTGCGAAAGTGCCATCGCCGTTGTTTTGTAGATAGCTCAAACCTCCTGTAGCAAGAATGATTAGATCATTATACCCATCATTATTGATATCACAAGAATCTATCTTCCACGGATAATATGGAACCGTGTAATCAATTGCGATCAGGGGGATAAAGGACAATAATAGCATACAGAGCCAGCACCCATGAAAGAGTGTACTACGAATTAAACCTGAGAATCTGAAATGATTCTTATCCATAATTCCTTCATCACTTTAGCCGTGCATCAAATCTGTAATTGTGTTTCTTTGTAATCTTTGAATATGACCTTATACAAGCAAAATAAACGATTTGCAGCCGAAACCAAATGTTAGATGCGGTATTAGGGATTGAATGTATCATCTATCCGACACTGAAAAACTGTCCGGTAATTCCGTCCGCCCGATCAGATCACAAGTCCATGTCCCATTGATGTCCGGCTGAATTCCAGTCCGGCGATTGCCCAGCGGTCAATGAGCGATCAGTCAGCCATGAGCGTATGATACCTATTCGCTTTCATCAAGCTATGTTATGCTATTTGTAATCTGACATTCTCTTGTAAAGTCCGTGGAAAGGTGTTTTGAAGTGGAAAGGTGGAAAGGTGGAAAGGTGAAATGGTGGAAAGGTTCCCCCGATACAAGTCCCAATCGACCTCCAAAAAGACTACCCTCCAGACTACATTACTGTGTCATCCCGGGCTGTCGGGGCCCCCGCCAAAGCGCGAAGCGGTTTGTAGGGGTGACTTGACCCGGGATCCAGTATTTTTGAAACAACCAGCCAACCCTGAAACAAACCCCAATAGACTACTCACCTCGCCACCACCCCACCACGCCTCCACGACAAACATACCTTGTCATTCACGAATAATAATCACAATTATCCGCAATATGCTTCATAGCGCCCTCCCTTGCTACTACTGGATTTAGTGCCATCATCCTTAGGTCATCCTTATAAATTATAAGGTTGACCTAAGGAAGACCAGGGTCTGAGCGCCGGATGCAAATGAGAGCCACCCGCGCGCGAGGGGAAAGGGAAGTGGCTGACACATGGCCGCGCAATTACGGGCAAGTATATTTATATACTTGCCTTGGAATCCGCTTCCTGCCTGGCATGAAGGAATCGTAGCACCTATATATATGGGGGGATTGTTGGTGGAAAGGTGGAAAGGTGGGAAGGTGGAATGGTGGAAAGGTTCCCCCGAAACAAACCCTACCAGACTATATACTGCGTCATCACGGCCTGCGAGCCGTGATCCAGTCTTTTAGAAACAACCTGCCAGACCAGAAACACCCATCCTCGTAATCCCAATCCGCGCTGATCCGCGTTTTTTCTTTTATCCTCGTATATCTGCGTGAACCACTTGATCAGTGACTAAATCTTTGAAAATGGGAGCCAGTTGTGATAATGCAAGCGAAAAAGTATTAGCCATGAGCGTATGAGGTGCTTCCTCGTGAAAGACAGGAAGTTAAAAAAGCTATTGACAAAATCGGGGAAGCTAAAAACTCTGACCACCACTTGCAGAATAAAGTTTTACTGTATAGCACAAGTCCCAGGTTTTGCAGGGACTTATAGTTCTTTAGGAGGAACGATGTCACCCTTTAACGGGGATACTCGTACGAGTATCAGAGGGGGATGGTTTGCGCCATCAAACCCCGCCAACAATGCCAACTTAGCAGAAAAAGTCCCGCAGCGGCAGTCGCGCAGGAGCGCGGTTTTCAGCCCATGGGGATTCTTTTGCCTGAAAAGTGGAGGAACCAGTGAGTAAACTCGAAAACAGAATCCGCATCAAGCTGAAGGCATACGACCACCGTCTGCTGGATCAATCTGTGGCAGAAATTGTGAAAAGCACGCGTAACACTGGCGCCAAAGTCATTGGCCCCATTCCGCTTCCCACAAACAAGACGCTTTATACGATCCTGCGCTCGCCTCATGTGGATAAGAAATCCCAAGATCAGTTCCAGATGCTTGTGCACAAGCGGCTGATCGACATCATGAACCCCACGCAGCAGACCACCAACGCCCTCAAAAAGCTGAGCCTGCCCGCTGGCGTGCATGTGGAAATCAAGGCTAACACGAGAGGTTGATCATGTTAGGATTGATTGGAAAGAAAATTGGCATGACCCAGATCTTCGATCCCAATGGCAAGGTCATTCCTGTCACAGTGATCAAAGCCGGCCCCTGCCAGGTGGTATGCAAGCGCACCCTGGAAGACCATGGCTACGAGGCTTTGCAACTGGGTTTTGAAAAGATCACCGAAAAACACGTCACCCGTCCCGTGATGGGGCATTTCAAAAAATGCGGCAGCCCCGCCTACCGCTATCTGCGCGAATTCCGCCCTTCATACGATCAGGCGATAAACAACTATGAAGTGGGCGCGGAAATTAAGGCTGATATGTTTGCCGCCAACGATACAGTGACCGTGATCTCCAAATCCAAGGGACGCGGTTACACCGGCGTGATGAAACGCCACGGCTTTGCCGGGTTCATGCAGTCACACGGCGTGCACGAATCCTTCCGCGGACCAGGCTCCGTAGGCCAGTGCGCCCAGCCTTCCCGCATCTTCAAGGGCACGAAACTGCCCGGCCAGCACGGCAACGCCCGTGTATCAGTGCGCCACCTGCAGGTTGTGCGAGTGGACGCGGAACAAGGTTTGATCATGGTGAAAGGCGCCGTCCCCGGACACCGCAATTCCCTGGTCACCATTCACAAGGAACATTAAAGGGGTAGCTGAGATGGTAAAAGCAATAAAATTCAACTCACTCGGCGAACGCCTGGAAGAGATAGAACTGCCGGCCAGCGTCTTTGACGTGGACGTGAACGCTCCGCAGGTTTTGCTGAACGAAGTGGTCACCATGTATCTGGCCAACCAGCGCCAGGGCACTGTGCAAAAGAAGAACCGCGCCATGACCGCGGGCAGCACCCGCAAGCTGTTCAAGCAGAAAGGCACCGGCAGCGCCCGCCAGGGCTCCCGCCGCACCCCTGTCCGCGTGCACGGCGGCAGAGCATTCGCCATTTTGCCCAAGGACTGGTATCGCCCGATTCCCCGCACCAAGAAGCGCATGGCCCTCAAGGTCGCCCTCACCGACCGCGCCCGCGAAGGCCGCATCTTTATCGTGGAATCTTTTAACTTTGACAAACCGAACACCAAACAAGCCCTGGAACTGCTGGGCAAGATCGCTCCCGAAAAAGGACGCAAGCTCGTCGTGACCGATGGCCACCATGTGCCGACGGTGAAATCGTTCACCAACCTGCCCGGCGTGATGACCGACAGAGCCGATGGCCTGTATGCCTACGAAGTCCTCAAAAGCAGCTATATCATTATGACCCAGGACGCTCTACAAAAGGTTGAGGAGGTATTCAGCTCATGATACATCCGCGTAATATCGTAATCTCGCCGGTGATCACCGAAAAAAGCGAAGGGCAGGTGAGTGGCAACAACACCTATACTTTCAAGGTGAGCATCAACGCCAACAAAATAGAGATCAAGAAAGCCATCGAACACATCTTTTCAGTCAAGGTGCTGAATGTGAATACGATCCGCATGATGGGCAAACCGAAACGCCTGGGTAAGTATTCCGGCAAGCGCCCCGATTGGAAAAAGGCGATCGTAACCCTGCGCAGCGGCGACAAGATAGCCGATTTTGAGGTTTAAGGAGTAGAACATGGCAATTAAGAAATATAAACCCACCACTCCTTCCCTGCGCTTCCGCACGGGCTACACCTTCACCGAGATCACAACCGACAGCCCCGAGAAATCGCTGCTGAAGCCGGTGAGGAAATCCGGCGGCCGCAACAACATGGGCCGCATCACCTGCCGCCATCGCGGCGGCGGCCATCGCAGGCACTATCGCATTATAGATTTCAAGCGCGACAAGTTTGGCATTCCAGCCAAGGTCGCCAGCATCGAATACGATCCCAACCGCACCGCCCGCATCGCCCTGCTGCACTATCTGGATGGCGAAAAGCGCTACATCATCGCTCCCGACGGCCTGGCCGTGGGAACCAAAGTGATGTCTGGCCCGGAAGCCGAGATCGCGTTGGGCAATGCCCTTCCCCTGGAAAAGATTCCTTTGGGTTCCACCGTGCACAACATCGAGCTCAAGAAAGGCCGTGGCGGGCAGATCGCCCGTTCAGCCGGAGCTTATGGACAGGTTGTTGCCAAAGACGGCGACTATGTGCATGTGAAGATGCCCTCCAACGACGTGCATCTGATCCGCAAGGAATGCCTGGCCACCATCGGCCAGGTGAGCAACCAGGATCACAGCCTGATCAAGATCGGCAAAGCCGGCCGCAAGCGCTGGATGGGAATCCGTCCCACCGTTCGCGGCGTGGCGATGAACCCTGTGGACCACCCCATGGGCGGTGGAGAAGGAAAATCCTCCGGCGGACGCCATCCCGTGTCCCCCTGGGGCAAGCCTGCCAAGGGCGGCAAGACCCGCAAAACCCGCAAATACTCCGATAACTACATCGTGAAAGCGGTCAAGAAGAGATAAGGAGAGGAAATAAATGGCACGTTCAATTAAAAAAGGCCCCTTCGTTGATGGTCATCTCCTGAAGAAAGTGGAAGTGCTGAACAGCGAAAACAAGAAATCCGTGATCAAGACCTGGTCCCGCCGTTCTATGATCATCCCCTCTTTTATCGGACACACTTTCTCGGTGCACAACGGACATAAATTTGTGCCGGTGTATGTGACCGAAAACATGGTTGGCCACAAGCTGGGTGAGTTTTCACCCACCCGCACTTACCGCGGCCACAAAGACAAGAAAAAAGTAGCCAAGGGTAGATAGGAGATAGAGAATGGAAGCAAAAGCCAAACTTAGTTTTACCCGCGGTTCAGCCCGCAAGGCGCGCCTGGTGCTGGATACCATCCGCTACAAACGGGTGACGGAAGCTCAAAAACTGCTGCGCTTTTCACACCGCCGCGCCGCAGTCGCGATCAATAAACTGCTGGAATCCGCCATCGCCAATGCCAGGGTCAAGGAACCCAAGGTCGATCTGAACCAGATGTATGTGACCCTTGCCACGGCAGATGAAGGCCCCCAGATGAAACGTTATATGCCCAGAGCTCATGGCAGAGCCTTTATGATCCGTAAACAGACCTGCCACATCAGCCTGGAAATCCAAACCATAGAATAGGAGGAATACCTTGGGACAAAAAATCAACCCTATCCTGTACCGTCTCGGCGTGAACAAGGACACTGATTCGATCTGGTTTGCTCAGGGTACCAACTATGTGGATCTGCTGCAGGAAGACATCAAGGTACGCAGATACATCCATAAGCGACTGGATCAGAAGATGGTCTCCAAAGTGAGGATTTCACGCAAGACCAGCTCGATTACGATTGACATCCACACCGCCCGTCCGGGCCTGGTGATCGGAAAGAAAGGCGAGGATATCGACCGCCTGCGTAACGAGCTTAATGTGCTGATAAACAAACACAGAGTGAACCCGATCACGGTTTCCATCAATATCGAGCAGATCGAGAAGCTTTGGCTCGATTCCCACTTGGTGGGGCTGGAGATCGCTCGTCAGTTGGAAGAGCGCGTTTCCTTCCGCCGGGCCATGAAGATGGCCATGCGCAATGTGATGAAGGAAGGTGCCCAGGGCGTGAAAGTGCAGGTTTCCGGCCGCCTCGGCGGAGCTGAGATCGCCCGCACCGAACGCTATAAACAGGGTCGCACCCCGCTCCATACCCTGCGTGCCGACATCGATTATGCCATAGTGGAAGCCAATACCACCTATGGCGTTATCGGCATCAAGGTGTGGATCTACAAGGGCGACATCCTGAGTTAGGAGAAAGATCAATGTTAGCACCAAAAAAAGTAAGACACCGCAAGATGATGAAGGGCAGACGCAACGGTCTGTCCTGGACTGGCTGCAATGTGGATTTCGGTGATTATGGATTGATCGCCCTGGAAGACGCCTTTATCACCAGCAGACAGATAGAAGCCGCGCGTATCGCGATCACACGCCACATGAAGCGCGTTGGAAAAGTATGGATCCGGATTTTCCCGGACAAGCCCATCACCAAGAAGCCAGCCGAAACCCGCATGGGAAAAGGCAAAGGCGCTCCCGAATACTGGGTGGCTGTGGTTCGCCCCGGCCGCATCCTGTTCGAGCTTGAGGGCGTGGATGTGAAGATAGCCAAAGAAGCCATGCGTCTCGCTGCCCAGAAATTGCCCATCAAGACCAGGGTAATTGCCCGCGAAGGAGTGGAATTATGAAAACCGAAGAGATTCGTGAAATGACGATTGATCAGCTTCATTCCCGGCTCGAGGAGTTGAGGGTGGACCTCTTCAACCTGCGCTTCCAAAAGTCCAAAAACCTGCTGGACAGGGTGGACAGGCTGCGCGAAGCACGCAGGGAAATCGCCCGCATCAACACCATCATCAAAGAAAAAGAGCAAAAGGCAGTGAGGTAAACCGTGGCACAAACCCGCAAAGTAATCAAACAGGGAGTGGTGGTGAGCGACAAGAACGACAAGACGATTGTCGTGAGAGTCCAACGCCAGTACATCCATCCATTATATAAGAAAACCGTGCGCAGTCATAAAAAGTTTATGGCGCACGACGAGATGAATGACGCCCATGAGGGAGACGTGGTCCAGATAGCTGAGGCACGTCCCATGAGCGCGCGTAAACGCTGGATTCTGCATAAGATTGTGGAAAGAAGCAAGTAAGGGAGTTTTGGAATGATTCAAGCCCAGACGATATTGAATATCGCCGATAACTCCGGTGCCAAGAAAGCAATGTGTATCAAAGTGCTTGGCGGCACCAAACGTAAATACGCCTCTGTCGGCGACGTTATAGTTGTTGCGATAAAATCCGCCACACCCGGCGGCAAAGTTAAGAAAGGCAGCGTGGAGAGAGCCGTGATAGTCCGCACCGCGAAAGAGATTCGCAGAGGTGATGGCACCTATATCCGTTTTGCGGATAACGCCGCCGTGATTATCGATGAGAAGCTCGATCCCAAGGGAACCCGCATCTTCGGACCCGTGGCCCGCGAACTGCGCGAAGCCCAATATATGAAGATAGTGTCCCTGGCGCCGGAAGTGTTGTAGGAGAGATAATGTCCGATAAACTGAAACTCAAAAAAGGTGATCTGGTCATTGTGATTTCCGGGGAAGACAAAGGCCGCAAAGGCCGCATCCTGAAAGCGTATCCCAAAACAAACCGGGTCATCGTGGAAAAAGTAAATATGATCAAAAAGCATACCAAGCCCTCGCAGAAGAATCCGCAGGGCGGGATAGTGAACAAGGAAGCCCCTGTGCACGCCTCCAACGTGATGCTGTTCAACGACAAACTGAATACAGTCAGCAAACCTGTGTTCGTGGACCGTGCGGGAACCCGCGTCCGCGTCTGCAAGAAGTCTGGCGATGAGCTGTAGGAGAGACGAAGATGAACCGTTTGAAAGAACATTATCAGAAAACAGTCGTCCCGGCCTTGCAAAAAGGCTTTTCCTACAAGAATCCGCATCAGGTGCCGCGTCTGGAAAAAGTCGTGGTGAGCATGGGCGTCGGAAGCGCCACCCAAAACAAGGCTATCCTGGACAATGCCGTGAAGGACATGGAGCAGATCACTGGCCGTAAGGCGATCGTGACCAAAGCCCGTAAATCCATATCCAACTTCAAGCTGCGCCAGGGCATGCCGATTGGCTGCAAAGTGACCCTGCGCGGAGAAGTGATGTATGAATTTCTGGACAGGCTGATCTCGATCGTGATCCCCCGCCTGCGCGACTTCCACGGCATTCCGGCTGATTCTTTCGATGGCAGGGGAAACTATTCCTTTGGCCTCAAGGAACAGACCGTATTTCCTGAAATCGAGTATGATAAAGTGGATGCCATCCGCGGCTTGAATATAGCCATCGTCACCACCGCCCACAGCGACGACGAGTGCCGCCAGCTCCTCAAAGAGCTTGGCATGCCATTCCAGCGCAACGAGTAAGGAGTATTAATGGCAAAGAAATCCCTTATACTGAAACAGCAAAGAACACCTAAGTTCAAGGTTAGAAAATATAACCGCTGCATGATCTGCGGAAGACCCCGCGCCTACATGCGTGATTTTGGCATGTGCCGCCTTTGTTTCCGCAAATACGCCTCCGCGGGCCAGATCCCCGGAGTGACCAGAGCCAGCTGGTAAAATGGAGGAATGAATGAGCGTAAGCGATCCGATAGCTGATGCATTGACCAAGATCCGCAATGCATATCGTGCCGGACATACGCAGGTGATTGTGAACCACAGCAAACTCATCGAGTCGGTGGTGAAGATCCTCGCTGCAGAGAATTTTGTGAATAGTGCCCAGGTTCTCGAGAAAGATCCGGAACATAAAATCAATTATAAAAGACTGCTGGTGATCCTGCGTTATACCAACGCCGGTGAGCCAGTCATGCAGGGTATCACCAGGATATCCAAACCCGGGCGCCGCGTTTATGTCCGGGCAGAAAACATCCCCAGCGTGTATAATAACACTGGCTGCGCCATCATTTCCACCTCACAGGGTGTGATGGTGGACCGCGACGCCAGGATCAAACGCGTTGGCGGTGAGTACATCTGCAAGGTCTGGTAGGGGGAAAGAATGTCACGAATAGGTAAAGCCCCCATCAAATTCCCCGCCGGAACCAATGTGGAAGTCAAAGACGGCGTAGTCAAAGTCAAGGGCAAGCTAGGCGAGCTCAGCTATACCCTGTTGCCCGGAATGAGCCTGGAGTTGCAAGACGGAGTCATGAACGTGAAACGGGCTGATGAAAGCAGATCTCAGCGTGCCATTCACGGGCTGACCCGCGCCTTGCTGCAAAATATGGTTACCGGAGTCACCAACGGCTATCAGAAGACCCTGCACGTGATCGGCACCGGATATTCAGCTGAGCGGGTGGGACCCTGGTTGAAACTTTCCCTGGGATATTCTCACGACATCGTGATGCTGGTTCCGGAAGAATTGACCGTGGAAGCTGAGGCTGTGCCCCGTTCCAAGGGAACCCGCGCCGACCTGCAGAGCATCATCCGCGTGAAAGGCATCGACAAACAGCTTGTCGGCCACTTCTCTGCAGAGATCAGATCCTGCCGCCCGCCTGAAAACTACAACGGCAAGGGTATCCGCTACGAAGACGAACAAGTAACCATCAAAGCCGGTAAGGCCGGAACGAAGTAAGCGAGGAACAAGACATGATAACTCAATCCAACATTAGAAAAACCGCCCTTCGTGAACGCCGCAGGGCTGCCATCCGGAAACGTCTGCACGGAACTGCCGACCGTCCCCGCCTGGTGGTCTTCCGTAGCCTGAAACATATCTATGCCCAGATAATCGACGATACCAAAGGCAAAACCCTGGTTTCATTCTCCACCAAGGCCAAGGACGCGGAGATCGCTCCCGGAACCAAGAAGGTGGAGCAGAGCTTCCAGATCGGCCAAAAGCTTGGCGAAAAAGCTTTGGCCAACGGTATCACCAAAGTTGCCTTTGACCGGGCCGGATTCAAATATCACGGCCGGGTGAAAGCTCTGGCTGAAGGCGCCCGCAAAGCCGGACTTGAATTTTAAGGGGAGGATAGCTTGAATCACGAACGCACTCACAATACAGAAGAAGAAAAATACATAGAGAAAATCATCGAAACCAAGCGCGTGGCCAAAGTGGTGAAAGGTGGCCGTAACTTTAGTTTCAGCGCCATAGTCGTCATGGGAGACCGTGAAGGCAACATCGGCGTGGGAAACGGCAAAGCCAACGAAATCGTGGATGCCATCCGCAAAGCCAAGGACAAAGCCCTCAAGAACATGTTCAAGGTTCCGATCATCAAGGGAACCATCCCGCACGAGATCGTGGCCCGCTATGGAGCCAGCCGTGTGATGATGAAACCTGCAGCCGCCGGTACCGGCGTCATTGCAGGAGGCACAACCCGCGCGATCTTTGAAGCAGCCGGGATCGAAAACATCCTGTGCAAATCCCTGGGTTCAAACACCCCCTGCAACGTGGTGAAAGCCACCATAAGCGGGTTGAAGTCCTTGCGAACCTTGTCCGATATCGCCCGCCTGCGCAACAAAAGCATCTCAGAGATCACCGGCAGGGAGGAGAAATGAAGATCAAGGTTACCCAGATACGCAGCACCATCAATCGCAAGGAAAACCATAAAAGAGTGATCAAGTCCCTGGGGCTTGGCCACCCTGGCAAGAGCCGCGTGCATGAAGATACCCCCAGCATTCGCGGCATGATTAAAAAAGTATCCTACATGGTTCACGTTGAAGACGTGCAGGGAGAGAAATAATGCTGAATCTATCGAATCTTGGCAAACCTGCAGGCAGAAAAGCCAAAAAACGCCTGGGAAAAGGACAGGGTTCCGGTCATGGTCATCAGGCCGGACGCGGACACAAGGGTAAGAAAGCCAGGTCTGGCGGAAACGTTCCCGCCGGATTTGAAGGCGGTCAGATGCCCATATACCGCCGTCTGCCCAAGCGCGGTTTCAAAAATCCATTCCGTGTTAACTATCGCATCCTCAACCTCTCACGTTTGGTGCAACTCGAAGAGACAGAATTCGATATAGCCAAGCTGGAAATTATGGGACTGCTGCCTTCCAAGGGCAAAAAAGCCGACTATCCGGTTAAAGTCCTGGCCAGCGTCACAGAGGATTTCACCAAAACCGTTCACATCAAAGCCAACGCCTTTTCCAAAAGGGCTGTGGAGTTGATCGAAAAGAACGGCGGCAAGGCGGAGGTAGTGTAATTTGTTCAAAACTATCTTGAATATATTCCGGATCCCGGATCTTAAGAACAAGATTCTGTTCACAGGCTTGTTTTTGATCCTCTACCGTCTGGGCAGCTTTGTCCCAATCCCCGGTGTGGATGCCGGACAGCTAAAGTCATTTTTCCAGGCCCAAAGCGACAACACCCTCTTCGGATTGCTCAACCTGTTCGTGGGTGGAAACTTCGAAAGGGCGTCTGTCTTTGCCCTGGGGATTATGCCATACATCACGGCCTCAATCGTGATCCAGCTTCTGGGCAGCATAGTTCCCTACTTTGAAAAGCTGCGTAAAGAAGGCGCGGACGGCCAGAAGAAGATCAACCAGATTACCCGCTATGGCACTGTGCTGCTGGCTGCCTTCAACGCTGTGACCATCACGGTGGGCCTTACCGCCATGAACGGCGCCACCGGCCCGGTGGTGGTTAGCCCCAGTTTCCTCTTCCACTTCACCGGCATCGTGACCCTGATCACGGGTACCATGATTGTGATGTGGCTGGGTGAGCAGATCACCGAACATGGCATTGGTAACGGAATATCCCTGATTATCTTTGCCGGTATCATCACCCGCTATCCAGAGGGATTCGTGCGCATGTTCCAGACTCAGACAGGCATCCGCAGCATACTGGTGTCTTTGATAGCCGTGGCAGTCATGGTGATCGTGACCGCTGCCGTGATATTTGTGACCGAAGCCATCCGCAAGATACCCGTGCAATATGCCAAACGCATTGTGGGACGCCGGGTTTATGGCGGGCAAAGCACCTATATTCCCCTGCGGGTCAACACCGCAGGCGTGATTCCCATCATCTTTGCCCAGTCCATCCTGATGTTTCCCGCCACCCTGATCACCATCATTGGCGGCGGCACACAACCCAGCGGCTTCCTGAACACCCTGTTGAAATGGTTCAGCCCCGGTCATGGCATTTACACCGTGATCTATGTGGCAATGATCATCTTCTTTGCCTATTTCTACACCTCGATCGTGCTTAATCCCACCGAGAT
>Ga0208196_1000976_pt1 | contig 33329 bp, 22 predicted proteins | sample AD_JPNNA7_MetaG_FD_184443 | JGI IMG/M metagenome (GOLD analysis project Ga0208196, IMG submission 184443) | Active sludge microbial communities of municipal wastewater-treating anaerobic digesters from Japan - AD_JPNNA7_MetaG (SPAdes) (version 2) | ecosystem: Engineered > Bioreactor > Anaerobic...
ATGAAAGTTCAGTGGGAACTGTTTTAAAACCGTCGAGTCTGTTTCATCAACCGCAAACAAGTCGCCATTTTCCAGCACGCGAACGTCGTTGACACCACAAGACTCTGCAAGCTCAGCATGACTGCGCATAAACGCGTATTCGCCGTGAATTGGCACAAAAGTCCGGGGCCTTACCAGCTCCAGCAGCTCTCGCAGCTCGTCTCGATAGGCGTGGCCTGAAGCGTGGACCTTTGCCATTTTCTCATTGATTACATGAGCACCCAACCTGACTAGATTATTGGTCATCCTGCCAATAGCTTTTTCGTTTCCAGGGATTATGCGACTGGACAAAATCACGGTGTCACCATCCTTAATGCGAAGGTCTGGGTGATCCATGTTGGATGCTCTGTAAAGGGCAGATCTGGGTTCAGCTTGACTTCCAGTGCAAAGGACCATGATTTTTGAGTCAACCACGCGATTAATATGATGTGGGTCCACCATGTTTTCGGGGGGCAACAGCTTAAAAGCCCGCTCAGCTGCTTGCTGATAAATACCAAGGCTACGCCCCACCAAGGCTACCCTACGACCACAGGCATGCGCCATCTTAATCAAGGCCCTGACCCTGTAGACGTTGGATGCAAAAAGCGAAATGATTACACGACCTTCAACCTGCTTAACAATCTCCATAAGGTTTTGAATCACTTCCTGTTCCGATGAAGTACGCCCTGGAACCATCGCGTTGGTGGAATCAGCCAACAGCAAGCGAACCCCCTGGTCCCCTAAGGTTTTTAAGGTTTGCTTGTCAAAATGCTGGCCATCCAGCGGCGCTGGGTCGATCTTGAAATCACCTGAGTAAACGACCTTTCCAACCGGGGTGTCAATCACCAAGGCGTGGCCGTCAGGGATACTGTGGGTAACTCGCACAAAACCGACGGTCATCGGACCGACATCTACTGTGGCCCCAGGTGAAACAGGAATCAGGTCTGGCCTGTTTTGTGCGCCAAATTCCGAGGCCTTCAGCTTTATAAGCTCGCACACAAAGGGAGACGCATATACTGGAACAGGTAAAATGCCAACCACATATTCAATCGCGCCAATATGGTCTTCATGACCGTGGGTAACAAAGATAGCCGAAATGCGGTCTTTGAACTCTTTCAGGAGGTCCAGGTCCTGGATGGTTACCTCGGCACCGATGGTCGAGGCATCACAAAATTGGACGCCAGCATCGACAATAAACCAAGTCTCTTTGTACCCAAAAAGGGTCATATTCATTCCGATTTCACCAAACCCACCCATGGGCAGGATCATGAGTTCATCGGACTGACGATATTGTTCCAAGGCTTTTTCTGTCAGCATGTCTCTCCGAGGGTTGTGCGCAGTTTAGGGCGTGATATCAGCGGCCTCCAAGCAGTTTGGCAACGTGGGGGGCAAAGTAGGTCAGGATCATGTCAGCCCCGGCTCGGCGGATGGCCAGCAGTGACTCCATCATTGCGCGGTCATGGTCAAGCCATCCTCGCTCGGCGGCGGCTTTAATCATCGAATATTCGCCGCTGACCTGATAAGCGGCCAAGGGAAGGTCGAATTCATCTCTGGCCATTCTGATTAAGTCCAGACACGAGCCTGCAGGCTTGACCATCAGGATGTCGGCGCCTTCTTCTTCATCAAGGGCCATTTCAATCATGGCCTCGCGGGCGTTGGCTGGGTCCATTTGATAGGACTTGCGGTCGCCAAACTTTGGTGCCGATTCGGCGGCTTCGCGAAATGGGCCATAGAAGACAGAGGCTTGTTTGGCTGCATAGGCCATGATTGGTATGTTTTCAAAGCCGGCTTCGTCGAGTTCTTCGCGGATGAAACCAATGCGGCCGTCCATCATGTCTGATGGGGCTACCATGTCGGCCCCGGCTCTGACGTGTGACAGCGCCTCTTTGGCAAGCAGCTCAAGGGTGGCGTCGTTTAGGACTTCGTGACCGTCGAGCATGCCGCAGTGGCCGTGGTCGGTGTATTCACACATGCAAACGTCGGTTATGACAACTAGGTCATGGCCGAACGCTTTTTTGAGGGCTCTGATGGCCTGTTGGACTGGGGCCTTGTCATTAAAGGCTTCAGTTCCCAAGGCGTCCTTTTTTTCGGGGATGCCAAACAGAATAACGGCCGGAACGCCGTCTTTGACAAAGACTTCAGCGTCCTTAACGATCTGGTCGACTGACAGCTGGAACTGGCCTGGCATGGCGCCTATCGGGGTACGGACGTTATTGCCTGGGCATGCAAACATTGGATAAATCAAGTTATCGACAGATAGCCTAGTTTCCCTGACCATTCGTCTCAGTGTTTCAGTGCGTCGTAAGCGCCGCATTCTTTTGTCTGGAAATCCCATGGAATTACCTCCAAATAAAGCTCGTTGTTGGGGATATCACGATGGTCAAAATCGGTCAAGTGAAAAGCCGTCTCCGTCGTCCTGTGCCTAGTCGTGCCCTGCCCCTGGCCCTGCCACTCTCCCTGCTAATCCAGTCGCGGCCCGGTCTCTACCTATAAGCAAAATAAACGTTTGAAAATTTTACTTAGACGGGATACACTCACTCCAAGTTAAGCGTAATTAACTTACGAGGTGATGATCTTGCAATTGGAAAATAATAGGGCCGGAATATTGAAGAGAATGCAGAGTGACTACGAGTGCTTTGTTCCTCATAATTTAAAAGACTTGAAAATAGATTGCGATGATGACATGAACAGATTGATAAACAGAGCATATCTACTTTTAGGAAGATTAGACGGTATGGCGATTACACTTCCGGATATCGACCTTTTCGTATCTATGTATGTCCAAAAAGAAGCTGTAATCAGTTCACAAATAGAGGGGACACAGGCTTCTCTTATCGACGTGTTGCAAAAGGACAGGAAAAACAAAAAAGTTAAAGATACCGAAGAAATTGTAAATTACATCAAAGCAACTAATTACGCATTCAAAAGGCTGAATGAGCTGCCTTTATGCATGAGATTGATTAAAGAAACTCATGCGGTTCTATTGTCTAAAGTGAGGGGACAAGAAAAATTACCGGGTGAATTTAGAAAATCTCAAAATTGGATTGGGCATGCGGGTTCAACGCTACAAAACGCAAGTTTCGTTCCACCGGCACCGGATGAGATGGATATTTGCCTCAGCGATTTAGAAAAATATATGCATGAAGACAGTACAATTTCAAATCTAATAAAGATTGCCTTAATTCACTACCAGTTTGAAACGATACACCCGTTTTTAGATGGAAACGGCAGAATGGGTAGATTGCTTATCATTCTGTTTTTAAAGGAACAGGGCCTGATTGAATATCCCGTTTTATATTTAAGCTATTTCTTCAAAAAGAACAGGAGCAGATATTACGAGCTTCTCAATAATGTTCGTATCAAGGGAGATTTTGAAGAGTGGATTGAATTTTTCATAGAAGGTATTTGTGAAGTATCTGAAGATGCGATCATGTCAATTCAAAAAATTGTTGAACTAAAAAAGAGTGATATGGATCAAATTCGTTTGTTTTCTAAGGGGAATATGTCAAATCTTCTTGCAGTATACGATTACTTATTGAAGCATCCGTTTTTAGAAGCAGGTGATGTAAAAGATTTGTTAGACCTTAGCAAGCCAACCATAAGTAAGATTTTGGACAACTTAATGGAACTGGGCATATTAGAACTGGTAGAGGAGAAAAAGCGATACAGGCAGTATGTGTATAAAAAATATGTGGATATCCTTTCAGAGGGAACGGCACTTTGAGCGATGAAACCTAAGTAGGTGCCGCCCTGTCCCTGTCCTTGCCCCTGTACCTGCCCCCGCCCCTGTCCCCGCCCTGTCCCTGCCCCTGTCCCCGCCCTGTCCCTGCCCTGTCCCTGCCCCTGTCCCCGCCTCCGAAAAAAATCTTAAAAATGATTTAAACGCTTTTTGATTTTTCGTCGCCTACCTTTTCGATGGCCAGATTTTTGGCCCTGTTTTTTCCCGTTTTTTATTGGAGGACGCTATGAAAACCCGTTTTTACTGCTTGTTTGTGCTTTTTGCCGCTACCTTCTTGGTTAATTGTTCTGTTGAGGCTGCTCCTTATGAGGTTGATATTCTTGTTGATGGAAGGCCGTTGCGGGAATATTTGCATAAGGGACAGACCTGGGTTGAGGGACAAAAAGGGGCTAGGTACGAGATTTTGGTTAGAAACAATACTGACCGGCGGATTGAGGTTGTTGCCTCGGTAGATGGTTTGGATGTAATCGATGGACTGGCTGGGGATTTTAATAAGAAGCGCGGCTATGTGGTGGCCCCTTATGGTAAGGTAATTATTGATGGTTTTCGCATTAGCATGCAGGAAGTGGCGGCGTTTCGGTTTTCGGCGGTGGCTGATTCGTATGCGGCCAAGACTTCTGGGGCTAGGAATGTTGGGGTAATTGGAGTGGCTGTGTTTACCGAGAAAAAGGTCGAGGTTCCTAAGCCGCAGCGTATCGTTGCCGAAAGGTCAGCGCCTACCAAAAGAGCTCCAGCGGGTGCTGCCAGATATGGGTCGGCAGGCTTTAATGCCAAGTCAGCACCTAGTCACGATATGATGCTTCAAGAAAGTACCGTTCCTTCCCACGATATGATGCTCCAAGAAAGTACCGCTCGTCCCGGTCTTGGAACAGAGTTTGGTGAAAACCGTAGCTCCAGCGTCATAAACACAAGGTTTGTAAGGGCAAACCCAAAGAATCCAACCAAGATTCTGACTGTTCGATACAACGACTATGAAGGCTTGGTGGCACAGGGTGTTATCAAGAAACATAAACCAAGCGAGACTTGGCTGCGTGAAACGGCAAACCCTTTCCCAGATTCTGCCAGACGTTTCGCCAAGCCGCCAAGAGACTAGTCAGTTAGGATATAATCCCGACCTGTGACGAGGTTGTTTTTGTGACGACAACTCCCTTGCTTTTCATGTTCGCCATCTTCTTTTCAGTCGCTAATCGACAGCTGCAAAGTCTGACTGATGAGGAACTTTATCGAATGTATGGCAAGGGAAACGCGGCTGCTTTCAGGGTGTTGATGGATCGCTATTCTGGCATGGTTTTTGGCTACTTAGTGCGATTTTTGGGCAACAGCGAGCTGGCCAGAGATGTGTCTCAAGAGGCATTCATCAGGGTGATAAAATCTGTGGATTCATTTAGGGGCGATTCGTCGTTTAGGACTTTTTTGTTCGTGTTGGTACGGCACGCTGCATTGGATGCAGTCAAAGGCCAGCGGGTGACTGTGGCTGATGACGAACTGGAGAATCTGGCTACTCCGGATAGAAGTGACCTGAAATTGCTTTCCAACCAACTGTCATCCGCCATGGAAAAGGGGCTTGCCAAGTTGCCACCCGAGCAAAGAGAGGCCTTTTTACTGCGGGAAATCGATGGGATGACCTTTCCTGAGATTGCAGAAATCCAGCAGGTTAACAAAGAAACGGCAAGGAGCAGGGTTTACTATGCCTTAAAAAGCCTAAGGCAGTCACTAAAGGGATTTGGAGGCAACCATGAATGATTTTGATAGGTTGCTTGACTATATCTATGGGGAGATGCCCAGCGAAGAGGCGCTTCAGTTTAGGGCCAAGATTGAGGCTGATCCCGAGCTTCAAAAGGAACTGGAAGAGCTTGAAGGCACTAGGAAGGCAGCAGCAGAAGGCATGAAGATGCCAAAGGACCTCGAACGGGCGATTTTGGATGAGGCATATGCCCACGCCAAGTCGCTCAGATGGTCAAATTTTTGGAAAAAAGCAGTCAATTTTTTGACGTCCCCAGCCTTTATGGCCACTTCAGGCGGGGTTGCTGTTACTGCCGTGGCAATTGCTGTTTTTGTGGTTCAAGACAAAGGGATGCTGGGTTACAAAGAAGCGACCCACGAAACAAGCCCCGTGGAGGTGCTTCAGGAGGCAGCCCACGAGACAAGCCCCGTGGAGATAGCGCAAAAAGAAGCGGCCATACCACCTGAACAGACCATGGCAGCGCCTGTAGCTGAGGTTGATGGCCCAGCACTTTCCAAGCAGGAGGGTCAAGAAATCGCATCGCCAGAACCACCGCCACCCTCGCCCCCACCAGCAAGAAAACGAGCTCCCACAAGCACAGCCCCGGCGGTCGCATCTCGAAGAGCCTCAGGCGGAAAGACTAGCGCAGCTAGGTTTGACAATGCCGAGACTACCGCTGCAGGATCAAGCAGTGCCGGGCCCACTGAAGCCAAGTCCAGCGGCACAAAATCCAGCAGGGCCAGAAGCGGCTTAGCCGACTCAATGGCAGCTCCCGCCTTCGCACGGATGGCACCACAACATGACCGAGGCATAGCATCACTAGCCAGCCAAGATCCTGACCGCCATGGAGCAATGCCAGATGAGATGGAGGAACCAGAGGCTGACGACCTATTAGAAATGGCACGAGGCCAAAGGCAAGCAGGCCGCTTTGCACAGGCTCTCCACCTATATCAAGCAGCACTAAAGCTAAATCCCCAAGGCGCTGTTTTGTTTGACCTTCTGGCAGAAGCAGCAGAAGTATCCATCAAGCTAGACAAAGTTAAAGAAGCAGAAAACTACCTAAAACGCCTGGAAAAACTGCCAGGAGGCAAGCCCCGAGCGGATGGCATCAGAGAAGCCGGCGCAGACTAGGCGAACAGTTGTGGGCAGGGGCGGGGACAGGGACAGGATCATGGACAGGAACAGGGCCTCTACTTCAGGTGCGTCCGCAGCCAGTCCTCGATGGTGTGGTACCAGAAACGGCGGTTCACTGGCCTGTTGATGAAATGATCCTCATCTGGGAACACCACCAGCTTTGACTTCACCCCAACACGTCGCAACGTCTGGAACATTATCTGAGCCTGCTCCAACGACACTCTGAAGTCATTCGCCCCATGAATTATCAACATCGGAGTCTTAAAATCCTTCGCGTAAGTCACTGGAGACCACTTCTTAAACTCCTGCGGAACATCCCAAGGCGTCCCCCCAATCTCCCACTCTGGGAACCACAATTCATCCGTCGTCCCATACTTCGCCGCCAAATCCGAAGGACCAGCATGACTCACCAAACACTTGAAACGCTCGCCAGCCTTTGCCTCCATCCAGTTCGCCATATACCCACCATATGAACCACCCATCGCACACACCTTCGTCCCATCAATCTCAGGACGCTCGCTAAGCACCTCCACCATGTTCATGATGTCTTCATATGGACGATCCCCCCAATGACGACTGATATTATTCACGTAATCTTGACCATAACCCGTAGAACCAGTCGGATTCGGAAGCGCCACTACAAACCCTTGGGCCGCAAACGGCAACGGATTCCAGCGCGGATGATATGAATTCAGGAAAGACCCCTGCGGACCACCATGAATAAAAACCACCAGAGGCAAAGGAGTCGCCTTGGAAGCTTGAGGAGGAACCACCAAAAATCCATGAACAGGCTGGGCCTTACCATCGATTACAGTCCCCTCCCATCGAATCTCTTCGACCTTTGGCAGCTCAAGACCAGCCAGCTTTTCGCGGTTCAAGTTCGTCAGCCTTGTCTCTTTACCAGTCTTAAGGTCAATTTTGTAAAGATCTGGCGGATCTAGCATCGTCTGGCGGGTTGCCAACACTGATTTTCCATCGGCTGTAACAACAGGGCTTTTATAAACATAACGCCCACCCAAACGAGTCGCACTGCCACCTTTTTTGGCCTCAACTTTGTAAAGCGGCAGGTGTCCTTCCTCTTCAGTCAACACGACCAAGGATTTACCATCAGGCAGCCATTGGAAACCCAAGATCCAGTTATTAATAGAGTCAGCGATAGTAATGATATCCCCAGTCTTCCTATCCAAAATCTTTAAACGGATCCGGTCCGATTCAAAACCTGGAATGGCCTGAGAAGCAAAGGCTATCTTTGAACCATCTGGAGACAACCTAGGGGCCCTGTCAGAGGCAAGATTGGCAGCTGTTAGATTTCGCTCAACCCCATCTACAACCTCAAAGATATCATCATTCGTGGAAATCCATGGATCGTCGACCTTCTTGGCCGCATACACAACCACCTTGCCATCCTTGGAAACGTCGTAATCTTCAGGCCCCCCAAAAGGAATTGGTGGGACATCAAACTTTCCTACCGCGATTGCTTTCACGCTGTTATCCCCAACATTCAGCAAAAACAACCCGTTATGAGTCCCATCCGCCCAAGTATTCCAGGGACGGTAGTACAATTCCTCGTAAACCAGCGCACTCGTACCCTTGGCGACTTGCTCGTGGCGGTCTGTTGTACACTTGAAATCGGCAGCGCAATCTGGAAAAACAGGGGCTGTAAAAAAGATGCCGTTTGCAGCCCAGCGCAGGTTGTCAGCATAAACTGGCAGGGCTATCAAAGTCCGAGCCTCCCCACCAGACAAGGGCAAAACGTGAATACCATCCACTCCGTTTCGTTTACCATAAAAGGCAAGCGACTTGCCATCTGGCGACAAAGCGTGAGAACCACCGCCAGTCCCCCCAAAAGTCAGCTGGGACATCTCACCACTTGGGGCCAGGTACCACAGGTCACGCAAAAAGCGCTCATCACCATCCCATGTAGTGATCTGCAATATAACCCCACCCTTAGCATCAGGCGTCACTGCACCAAGCATGTCCAGCCCCATAATGTCCTCAATCGAAACAGGCTTTAACTGCTGGGCATTCACACTGACAGCCGCAAAACACAAGGTAATCAGCAACGCCAAACGAATCTTCATAAAAACCCCCTCAATCAGTAAACCACCGGAACTATGACGAAATTGAACAAAACCTTAGCCCAGAATGCGCCTTGCAACTACGACCAAGGCACTAATATCTTTGAGACCCTTGGAAGTCTGTTTGGAAATCGCGAAGGCAGCATCCAAGTCAAGGGGCTTGCCGCTCTTCTTGGCAGCACCTAGCTGGCCTTCCAAACTGGCCAAGGAACCCGCGGCCTCATCAAGCCAAGCTTCCAAGGTGTCAAAAAGCTTGATGCTTTCTTCGGATGAACTGCCGTAGTTTTTACTGTCATCGGCTAATGATAGCTGCTCCATCGATAAATCCTCCTCCAACAGTGACGATAGCGACGGTTTTTCCTCAAACGCTGATGGCAGAGTCAAGGCCTCAAGGTACGAATCAGTTTGAGTCACCGAGGACCCGTTTTCATTTGCATTGGCTTGCTCACCAATATCCATGGGGTCCAGCCTGAAAACCACCTCAAACGAACCAAAAACAATTTGGTCTTCATGGCTAAGCACGTGCTCGCGAATACGTTTTTTGTTGACCCAGGTGCCGTTAGCACTATCCAGGTCTTTTACCCTAAACACCCCGTTTTCATACGTGATTTTGGCATGCAGCCGTGAAACCGTTTTATTGCCAGTACCGATATCTCCACTACGGCCGACAAGTATTTCATTTTTGTCGATTCCACAATAAACAGACCGCTGCGCCCCACTTTCATCTGTAAAATGTAATGTAGCCATCGTGTCTACCCACCTATTTGGGATTTCTAAACGCCCTGAATCGTCCTACCGGTTGCCCTTTTTTATCGCTTACTTTGCCAACTATGACGTCTCGCCCCCGCTCGCCCTCAAACGTGTATGGATCAACCATGTTCTGACAAGCAGTAGCCTTATGCACAGCGTCCATTTTGAAGGAGACACGACCATCAGTCTCAGTAAGGCCACATACCGCTAAAAGAATTTCCCCACCATCCTTCCACTTCCATTGGGCAAACGGTGCTTTTTCAACAAGATTCAGGTTTAGTTCATAGAATTGGGCAACCTCGATCTCCCCAGAACCAGTCCACACCCCCTTAATACTTGGCCCACATGAGACTGTCATTAACACCAGCGGTACCAGGAAAGCACCCCAAAATGGAAATCTAAAGCGCAGCATCTACAGCTCCCAACAAAGTTGCTTTCAATGTTAATAACTTTTCACACATAGGCAAGCGGATTTTTGGCAAGCCAACAGGCCGGCTGATGGCGGTGAATTTTGCTCGATCACTTGCGCTGTGTTTTTGGGTCGTATATTCTGCAGGCCGTGTATTTCTTGAAACAAGGAGCAAGTTCATGCCAAATACAATCGGATCTCAAGAACCTAAGCTACTTTTTAAACGCTTTGAAGAACTGGTTGCCATTCCCAGAGGTTCCAAACATGAGGAAGCCGCCAGGGAGTACATCATCGACTGGGCAAGAGAACATGGTTTTGACTGCCGGACTGATGCTGTTGGTAACGTCGCCGTGGCTGTTCCCGCCTCAAAGGGGCATGAGTCAGCCCCAACGGTTGTCCTTCAAGGGCACTTGGACATCGTTTGGGAAAAACATTCCCACGTTGAGCTGGATTTTTACAAGGATCCAATCCCGGCCTATGTCGATGGTGATTTGATACGCACGAAGGGGACAACCCTAGGCGCTGATAATGGAATCGGAGTTGCCGCAGCCATGGCTGTTGCCGAGGATCAAACCGCCGTTCATGGCCCTCTTGAGTTGCTTTTTACTATCGATGAAGAAACCGGCATGACCGGGGCCTTCGAGTTGGACCCTGGGATTTTGAAGGGCAGAATCATGCTGAACCTGGATAGCGAAGATGAAGGGACCATTTTCGTGGGCTGCGCAGGTGGCGGAGACAGCACTTTGACGCTGCCAATCACCAGGACTCCTGCTGCCGATGGTCTTATCCCCAAAAAGGTTGTGGTGTCAGGCTTGTTGGGTGGGCACTCTGGCTTGGATATCGCCAAGGCGAAGGGAAATGCCATCAAGGTCCTAGCAAGGGCTTTGGCTGCGGCTGGCGCCTTTGAAGGCAAGCTGAAAATCGCCTGTTTTGGGGGCGGCAGCAAGCGCAATGCCATCCCCAGGGAGGCTGTTGCGTGTGTGTGGATTCAAAAGGACTGCGGCGACAAGCTGGAAGCCGCGATAGGCGACTTCAACAGGGAAATAGCCAAGGAGCTGGGCCTTTCAGATCCTGGCGTCAAATTAGTTGTCGAAAACTGTGATTGTACTGAAGCCCCAATCGACCAAGGCGAAACGTTGTTGAGACTTTTGCTGGCACTGCCCCACGGGCCGCTGGTAATGAGCCAAGATATCCCCGGCTTGGTAGATACCTCTACGAACTTGGCCATCGTGACTATTTCTGACAACGAGGCCAAGATCCTGTGCAACAGCCGTTCACTGGTGGCATCGGCTATGGAATCGGTGCGCCAGTCTATGAAGGCCGCGGTTGAACTGGCTGGAGGAACTGCTGAACTGACTGGGGCATATCCAGGATGGCGTCCAAACATGGATTCGAAAATTCTGGCCACCGCCAAGGAAGTGTGGAAGAAGCGAACAGGCAAGGATCCCCTGGTGACTGCAATTCACGCTGGGCTTGAGTGTGGAGTCCTAGGTGAGCGTCTTCCAGGAATGGACACGATCTCCTTTGGACCAGACATCAGGGGTGCACATAGCCCAGATGAGCAAGTATCCATCTCCTCAACTGCCCGTTTTTATGATTATCTTAAGGCAATTCTAGCACACGTCGCCGGGTAAACTCCAAAGCCAGCATCTAGCTAAACAAGTTTAGTTGTTCTTTATCAACCAAGGCGTGGGCTGAAATCCCTTGCTTACCTAATAAGGCGGCCACTGAACTTGCCCCTGGCCCAACTGTGTAGACCGTTTTTGGTTTAGTTATCCCAACAAATTCCAAGACTTCAGAAGAGCTGAGCAAAGTACTATATCTTATCGAATGACCAGACACCGCATTTGGATCAGCAGCATTTTCAAAAAGCAAAATCAATTCCAAGTCTTTGGCAGCCCTTGCAATCGTGGGTGAGCGACGAAGATTTAAGGGCCAGACAATAGCGTTTGCCCCAGCCTTGATCTCACCAACTTGACTAACTGGGCCGGGATCAAAACCTAACTGTCGGAATTCTTTAGACACCTTGTAAATGCTTCGATGGGCGGCTACTGGAATCCCATTGTCAAAAAGGGCTTTAATCACCTGCTGGGCCTTTCCAACCGGGGGCGCCATAAACACTGGGCTTTTGCCTACGTTAAGTACCGCTTTCGCCCTATCCACGACCTCAGACAAGGCCTGCTCGCGGTTGGGATGTGAAGCGTCGCCAACCCTAATCACCAAAGTCGGAGCCTCAACAAAGACAGGGCCAGGAGCCAATTCGCCACCCTTTAAGCTTAGATGAGACACATACAAAAAAGGCTGCCCTGCCCCTTGCACTAACAGCTGAGCCGCCCCCGGAATGTATCCAGCTGGGATCATGGTCAACTCAAGCTCACCAAGCGCAAACGGCCGCATGTATGGCGCTACAAGGGCCTGAAATTTAGGACTATTCACCCTCATCAAGCCCCTGGTCAATTCCGAACAAATGGCTCGCCCTGCCCTCGCAACACCTGGAACAGCAGCACTGGAAACAAACGTCAAATCGTGACGATGAACGGCGTCCAGCCTGAGAATGGAACCGACTAGGCCCAGTCCCTGCTTAACATCGAACCGTAATTGGGACATTAGTTAGCCTCTATCAAGGGCATTTTTATGGTGAAGCTGGTTCCGACCCCTGGCTTACTTTTAACCGAGATATGGCCTTGCACCTCTTTAGCAACTTGGGCTACGGTGGCAAGCCCAAGCCCAGTACCTCTTGGTTTTGTGGTGTAAAAAACGTCTAAAATGCGATCAATCTCTTCTGGGGGAATACCGCACCCATCATCTTCAAAGGTGATATCAACCCAAGGCTGTGAATCTTCAATGTAAGTGTTTGAAATAATTTTCAGAACCCCACCCTTTGACATCGCTTCAAGGGAGTTTTTGGTCAGATTCATGAATGCCCTGTGCATACGGTCAGGGTCACCTTTGACAAACAAACCAGGCTCCACAAGTGAAACAATCTCATAGCCTTCCAAGTTTACAAGGCTCGACAACAACGAGATCATGTTTGAAATTACAGACCGCAAATCAATGTCACGGATTTGGCCCACTTTAGGACGGGCGAAATACAAAAGGTCTGTAATCCATTCATTAAGGCGATCTATTTCGCGCACAACTATTTCCAAGGCCTGCTCATCATCAGGCTGAAGATTTCCAGCCATCTTTATCATCTGGGCCGAGGCAGACATAGCCGCCAACGGATTGCGAATCTCGTGGGCTACAACAGAGGAAAGTTTTCCCAAGGTAGCCAATCGCTCCTCAGCCTTCATCTTGGCTTGAAGCTGCTTTATCGCCGTCACGTTTTGTACGCTTATGATCCTTCCTATCATTTCCCCAGACTTAGCTATCAGTGGCGAAGTAGATACCCGCAACCACTTTTCAACACCGTCAGACATAGATTTCAGCTCGAAATCTTCGGCAGGTTCCCTTTCCATAGGCGCTCGAAACTCGGGCACAACGTCAAAAAGATGCATGCCTTGAACTCGTGCGATCTCGAGATTTAGCAAAGACTGCGCGGCCCTGTTGACGTGCAAAATACGATGATCCAGCCGACAAGAAACAATGCCAGTTTCCACCGAAGCTAAAACACTTTCATGCAGCTGTTTCAGGTCTACAAGAGTTGTACGATAGCCTTCCCGCTCAATATCCGATTTTCGCAATTGTTCCGCTAGATAAGAAGATAAAACACCAATGCCCACGAATGCCGCGGAGTTCAGCACCACCGAATACAAGACATCATTAAACGAGGACCTGTTTAGGACCCCATCCAAAAAGCTAGGCATGGCAAAATTGCCAAGCTCAAACTGGGCCACTCCCAGCAGCATCAAAAACGATATCGCTATGGAAATAAGTGTCCCACCCCTTCCAAGCACTATCCCGGCGACAACGATGTTCAAGCTGTAGAAAAAGGTAAAAGCAGAACCACTGCCTCCAGTTACAGTGATCATTGTGGTTGCGAAAATCGCGTCCTGGATCATCTGCATTACGGCAATGACATTCAGTGGTCGGTTCGATCTGGCGGTAAGCAAAAACGGAAAATAAAGCGCGGATGGCACTGCAGCAATAAGTCCGACCCACATCAGAGTCGTTTGAACAGTGTCGAGGACGGAACCAGTGGTATCTCCAACAAGAATGGCCGATGCAGTAACTAGCACCAGCATGGTTATCAAGCGCAGTGAAGACAACCACAAAAGCTTTGTTCGGGTCGAAGACCAGCCCCGATCATCTGCGTCGTCGATATCTGGATGATGTCTGGTATTAGCAGCCGGAGTAAAATCGCCTGATGAAAGATCTACCCAATCGCTTGTTTGCCCCATCCCCATTTGTTGATCTTCTACCGTCCTACTAGCTGCCCGACAGGTTGTCTGCCATGCCAAAGATAGGCAGGTACATCGCTATAAGAACAAACCCAACCATGCCACCAATAACGATCATCATCATTGGCTCGATTAAAGAGGTGATGGCATCAACTGAAGCATCAACTTCGTCGTCATAGAAGTCTGCAATCTTGCTTAACATAACGTCCATTGCGCCGGTCTGCTCACCGACACCAATCATCTGGACAACCATTTTTGGGAATATCTTGGTCTCTTCAAGGGGCCCCGCAATGTTTTTACCTTCCGCGACCTTAGAGCGGACGTACATGACGCCTTCCTCGATAATCTTGTTTCCAGCGGAGTTTGCCACAACTTCAAGACCATCGAGAATGGGAACCCCGGCAGATACCAACGTTCCAAGCGTCCTGGTAAACCTAGCGATAGCCGCTTTTCTGACCAGGGTCCCAAATACAGGCAATTTCAGCAACATTAAATCAAGGAATCTGCCTCCAAACTTGGAGCGCTTAAACATAATGAATGCGACAACAAGGGCGATCGAGATCAAGGTAATCCAAGGTAGTCGGTCAATAAACGTGTTGGACATGTTGACAACAAACTGCGTCATAGCAGGCAATTCACGATTACCAACACTTTGGAACATCCCTGCGAAGGAAGGAATGACCTTCCACAACATGACGACCATGATGCCGCCAGCTGCTATCAAGACGAAGGCTGGGTATTTGAGGGCACTGGCAACCTTCTGCTTTGTTTTCATCGACTTTTCGACGTACTGGGCCAACCTGTTCAAGATGGTGTCCAAGATACCGCCGACCTCACCAGCTGCAACGAGGCTGACAAACAGCGTGTCGAAAACTTTGGGGTACTTTTTTACCGACTCGGCCAAGGTTGAACCTTGTTCAACCTGAGCCTTTACCCCATAAATGACCTCCTGGAAGTCACGGTCAGGTTCCTGGCTGGCCAAGATGTCCAGACACTGAACCAGAGGCAGGCCAGCGTCAATCATGGTCGAAAGCTGTCTGGTAAAAACAACCAGCGTCTTGGTCTTGACCCCACCTAGCCTCGGCAATCGAATCTCGATGGAGCCCAAGGATCTTTTAACCGAGGTAGCCGTAATACCAGATTGACGCAGCTTGGCCTCTGCTTCAGCCTTGTTGGCGGCGTCAACCACACCCTTTCTTAACTGGCCCTCCCTGGTGGTACCTTCCCAGGCAAATTTCATGGGAACCTCCCTATTCTATAGGCCACTTTGAGCCAACATCTGCATAAACTCTTCAAGATCGCCAGCCCTAGCAATGGCTTCATCCCTGGAGATCAGGCGATCACGCAGAAGCTTCAACAGGTGCTGATTCATGGTTTGCATTCCAAACTTGCTTTGCCCCATCTGCATCTGCGAGTATAGCTGATGTGACTTGCCTTCACGGATTAAGTTTCGAATGGCCGGATTTGGAACCATCAACTCTATCGCCAAGATCCGGCCTCTACCGTCTGCACGAGGCAACAGCTGCTGACAGATGATACCTTCCAAAACAAATGACAGCTGAGTTCTGACCCTGTCTTGCTGGTCAGCTGGAAACAGGTCTATCGCACGGTGCAAAGTCTGGACTGTGCTGTTTGTGTGCAGAGTCGACATCACCAAGTGCCCAGTCTCTGACAGCCGCAACGCCGTTTCCATGGTCTCGGTGTCTCGAATCTCACCCACCAAGACAACATCCGGGTCTTGGCGCATAACATAACGAAGCGCTGGTGCAAATCCTTCAGTATCAGATCCAACTTCCCTTTGATTTACGATGCAGTTTTTGTGTTGGTGCAGGTACTCAATCGGGTCTTCAATGGTGATTATATGGCCTCGACGCTTGGTATTAATGACATCAACCATGGATGCCAGAGTCGTCGACTTGCCAGACCCAGTAGGCCCAGTCACCAAAATCAGCCCCCTGGGGCGCTCGACCATCTGAGAAACGACCGGGGGAAGTCCAATTTCCTGAAAAGACAAAATCCTTGAAGGAATCTGGCGTAAAGCACCAGCAACACTGCCCCTTTGTCTGAAAAAATTCGCCCTAAATCGACTGACACCCCGCCACTGAAAAGACAGGTCTATCTCGTTAAATTCTTCAAACTTCTTTCTTTGGGCATCAGTCAGAACACCGTAACAAAGTCGCTGAGTATCGGCTGGAGACAAGGGGGGAACCTTCACTGGATACAGCAGCCCGTCCACCCTCAATTGAGGAGGAGAACCCACGGTCAAATGCAGGTCAGAGGCATTTTTTTCAACCATCACCTGAAGCAGCTGATGGATATCCAAGTTAGATTGGCCTCGTCTGCCTGCTGAATCTTGGCTCATCATTGCAAACCTAATCGGCGCGTGTCACACGCACCACCTCATCAATCGTAGTTGCCCCAGCCTTAACCTTTGCAAGGCCGGCCATTCGCAGGGTCATCATTCCAAGTCTTACGGCTTCACGCTTCAGCTCAAGCGCTGAATATCCTTGCAGAATATACTCCTTCAGCTCATCAAAAATTGGCATAATCTCGTAAAGCCCCGTTCGCCCCTTGTAGCCAGTATCGTTGCAAACCCGACAACCTTTTCCCTTCATGGGGACCACAGTGCTTGCCTCTTCTTCCGTAAATCCAAGCTCCAAAAGCGTCTTTGTGGGAACCTCGATAGGCTCACGACATTCTTTACAGATCCGTCTGACCAGACGCTGGGCGGCAATTAAGTTCAAAGTAGCAGTCAAAAGGAAGGGTTCCACACCCATGTTCAGCAGACGGTTAACGGTGGAGGGGGCATCGTTGGTGTGCAGAGTCGAAAGGACCAAGTGTCCAGTCAACGCGGCCTTGACCGCAGTTTCCGCCGTTTCAAAGTCACGAATCTCCCCGACCATGATGATGTCTGGGTCCTGACGCAAAAATGAACGCAGCGCCGCAGCAAATGACAGCCCGATTTCTTCCCTAACGTGCACCTGGTTTACACCAGGGATGTTCATTTCAACCGGGTCCTCAGCCGTAGAGATGTTGTCCTTGGGGGTGTTTAGCTCAGACAACGCAGAGTACAGCGTCGTAGTTTTTCCAGAACCCGTCGGGCCAGTAACCAAAACCATGCCCCAGGGCTGATGAATGGCCTCGCGAAAATACTTAAGCGGACGCTCTTCAAAACCAATGACCCCCAAGTCAAGGTTAAGAGCCGACTTATCCAAGATTCGCAAAACGACCTTTTCGCCAAACAGACAGGGCAAAACAGACACTCGGAAGTCGACCTCTTTTTGGCGTCCCATAACGATTCGAATACGGCCGTCCTGGGGAAGTCGCCGCTCGGCGATGTCCAACTGGGCCATAATTTTCAAGCGGCTGGTGATGGCGTTACGCAGCTTCAAAGGCGGCTTCATGATTTCATACAGGACGCCGTCCATACGATAGCGAACTCGGAAATCCTTTTCGTAGGCCTCGATGTGAATATCTGATGCTTGGCGATTGACCGCGTCCACCAGGATCATGTTGACCAAGCGAACAACTGGCGCTTCTTCGGTCGCTTCTCTTAGATGGTCAAGGTCTTCTTCGTCTTCTTCGTCTATGTACTCGGCGGTTCCACCGTCCATTTCAGCGATTTCACTGAAAACGGTACGCAGGGCATCGTCGTAGTCAGTCTTGCCATAATAACGTTCCAAGGCGGCAATGATTGAGGTTTCAGAAGCAACGACGACCTCGACATTAAGACCTGTCAGGAATTTGATGTCGTCCATCGCGTAGATGTTGCCTGGATCACTCATCGCGACGATCAAGGTGGCCCCTTGACGAGCAATTGGGACCAATTTGTGGCGCTGGGCAACGTCCTTGGTCACCAACTTGATGACATCGTCAGAGATCTCCATCTCGTCGAGATTGATGGATGGAACTCCGTATTGTCTGGATAAAAAGTTGATTAACTGGCTTTCTTCCAGGTAGCCAAGCTTCGCCAAGGTGTGGGTAACGTTTTCACCGCTGGCGCGAACCCTTTCGGCCTCCTCCAACTGTTTGACGTTGACTAACTTTTCCCTAAGCAGGATGTCTCCCACTGATGAGCTACGTTCAGGCCTTGCCGGTAAAAAATCGGTACTTCCAGTTGAACGAGCGTTATCTTGAGGTTTGTTCGGGTCATTTGGCATACAGCAGCCTCATTGAAAGTTCTAAAACCAGCTGGCGACATTGTAGTTTGGGCAGGGATCGGTGTCAATTTAAGGATTGGGGGCGGGACAAAGGCGGCGGGGACAGGGACAGGAGGCAGGATCAGGGACAGGGGCCGGGACAGGGACAGGGGCGGGGACGGGGACAGGGGCGGGGACAGGGGTGGAATTGCCACCATCAAATGCCGTTTTCAGGCCCAAAACAGCTTGACAAAAGTAAGCGCTACAAATAGACTCCCGGCCGTGGAGCGAACCAGCAAAAGTACCTGATTCGCTTGATATTTCCCCATGTAACGGGCCCGCGCCCATTGGCAAACCGCCCAAAGGAGACAAACAACGATGACCAAGCGACGTATGATCACCGTCGACGGTAACGAAGCGACGGCATCTGTGGCACACCGCACTAGTGAGGTTGTCGCCATCTACCCCATTACCCCGTCGTCCAATATGGGCGAATGGGCAGACGAATGGTCAGCCCAAGGCCGCAAAAACATTTGGGGCCAGGTACCTTCAGTTTCAGAAATGCAATCTGAAGGCGGCGCTGCCGGTGCAGTCCATGGCGCCCTCCAAGCAGGTGCCCTGACGACCACTTTCACTGCCTCCCAGGGGCTTTTGCTGATGATCCCCAACATGCTGAAGATCGCTGGCGAACTCACAGCTTTCGCCATGCACGTCTCGGCAAGAACCTTGGCAACCCACGCGCTGTCGATTTTTGGAGATCACAGTGACGTTATGGGATGCCGCAATACTGGCTTTGCGATGCTTTCATCTGGCACCGTCCAGGAGGCACACGACTTTGCGGCAATCGTGCAAGGCGCCACCCTTCGCTCACGAGTGCCCTTCCTGCACTTCTTCGATGGTTTCAGAACCTCCCACGAAGTCCAGAAAATCGAAGAGTTGACTGACGATGACCTGCGTTCACTGGTAACTGACGACTTGGTCGCAGCTCATCGCGCTAGGGCAATGACCCCTGACAAGCCAATTCTTCGAGGCACAGCCCAAAACCCGGATACCTTCTTCCAGTCCAGGGAGGCTGGCAACAAGTTCTATAACGCCTGCCCAGCCATCGTGCAGGCCGAGATGGACCGTTTTGCCAAGCTGACTGGGCGCCAGTACAAACTGTTTGACTACTACGGACACGCTGAGGCTGACCGCGTTGTCATGTTGATGGGCTCCGCCGCTGGAGCCACCAAGGAATATGTGGACTGGGCAAACGCCCGCGGTGAAAAGCTTGGGGTCGTCATTGTCCGCCTTTATCGGCCATTTGACGTTGCGGCTTTGATCGCGGCCCTGCCAACAACGGTTAAATCCATAGCAGTACTAGACAGGACCAAGGAACCTGGAGCGTTGGGCGAGCCTCTGTTCCTGGATGTTGTTGCAGCCCTGCACAGCGCACGAGCCGCTGGCACCACCCCATTTGCCAAGGATCCGTTGGTAATTGGCGGACGTTATGGCTTGTCCTCCAAGGAATTCACCCCCGCCATGGTCAAGGCTGTCTTTGACGAACTGGGCAAAAATGACCCAAAACCAACGTTCACCGTTGGAATCAACGATGACGTTACCAACCTGTCTTTGGACTTTGATGAAGACTTTGACATCGAGCCCGATGACGTTGTGCGAGCCGTTTTCTTTGGCCTAGGTTCTGATGGTACTGTCGGCGCTAACAAAAACAGCATCAAGATCATTGCGGAAGAAACAGAAAACTGGGGTCAGGGCTACTTTGTTTACGACTCGAAAAAGGCTGGCGCTATCACCATCAGCCACCTTCGATTTGGCCCACGCCCAATCAATGGGGCCTACCAGATTCGCAAGGCTAACTTTGTGGCCTGTCACCAGTACACCTTCTTAGACAAATACGACATGCTGGGCATGGCCGCTAAGGGTGCGACATTCCTGCTTAATAGCCCCTACTCTGCTGATGAGGTCTGGGACCATCTGCCACTGGAAGTGCAACAAGACATCATCAAAAAGGAACTGAAGCTGTTTGTAATCGATGCATACGCCGTTGCCAGGGACACTGGAATGGGCGTCCGTATCAATACAATCATGCAGACCTGCTTCTTTGCCATTTCTGGCGTCTTGCCACGAGATGAGGCCATCAAGCAGATTAAAAACGCCATCGAGAAGACCTATGGCAAGAAGGGTGAGGTCATCGTCAAGAAGAACTTCCTGGCCGTTGATCACACCTTGTCACATCTATACGAAGTAAAGATTCCGGGTAAGGTGACCACTGATCGTCGGCGTCCTCCGACTGTATCGGATAAGGCACCAGAGTTCGTGAAAAACGTGTCTGCCATCATGATGGCCAATAAGGGTGATGACCTGCCTGTCAGTGTGTTCCCGCAAGACGGTACTTGGCCAACAGCCACAACCCAGTGGGAAAAGCGAAATATCGCCCTGGAAATCCCAGTTTGGAACCCTGAAATGTGCACCCAATGCAACAAGTGCGCAATCATTTGCCCACACGCCGCGATTCGGCCAAAGGTTTTTGATGCCAAGTACTTGGACGGTGCTCCAGAAAGCTTCAAGTCAATCGACTACAAGGCACCTGACTTTAAGGGCCAGAAATACGCCCTGCAGATCGCGCCTGAGGACTGTACAGGCTGTGGTCTTTGCGTGGTGGTATGTCCTGTCAAGGACAAGGCGGATCCAAAGCGCAAAACCATCAACATGGAACCGCAGATGCCGCTGCGTGAGCAAGAAGCTCGTAACTACGAGTTTTTCTTGAGCATTCCAGACCCTGACCGCACCAAGCTGAAGGCAAACGTCAAGGGGACTCAGTTCATGCGCCCACTGTTTGAGTACAGCGGTGCCTGTGCTGGATGTGGGGAAACACCCTACGTCAAGTTGCTGACCCAGATGTTTGGTGATCGTGCGCTGATCGCCAACGCGACTGGTTGTTCATCGATTTATGGCGGAAACCTGCCAACCACCCCATACGCCCAGAATGCTGATGGCCGTGGCCCGACTTGGAACAACAGCTTGTTTGAGGACAACGCCGAATTTGGATTTGGCTTCAGGCTGGCTATTGATAATCACAAGGAACAGGCAGAGATTCTGCTTAACAAAATGGCAGACAAGATCGGTCAAGAGTTGGTGACTGCCATTTTAGAGGCCGACCAGTCCTCAGAGGCCGGACTGCAGGAACAGCGCGCTCGCATCGAGGAACTGCGCAAAGCCTTGAAGAACATCAACACACCAGAGGCTGCTAGGCTTGACCTTTTGGCAGATTATCTGGTTAAAAAATCAGTGTGGATTCTGGGTGGCGACGGCTGGGCTTATGACATCGGCTACGGTGGCTTGGACCACGTCCTGGCCCAAGGTCGCGATGTCAACATCCTGGTCTTGGACACCGAGGTTTACTCAAACACTGGTGGACAGGCCTCGAAGTCCACTCCAATGGGTGCATCAGCCAAGTTTGCGATGGCTGGAAAGGAAATCGGCAAGAAGGACTTGGCAATGATGGCCATGGCCTATGGTAATGTCTACGTGGCCAAGGTCGCCATGGGGGCCAAGGATGCACAGACGGTCCGGGCTTTCCAGGAGGCTGAAAGCTATCCAGGCACCTCAATTATCATTGCCTACAGCCACTGCATCGCCCATGGAATTGACATGTTAAACGGTCCAAACCAGCAAAAACTGGCTGTAGAATCTGGTCACTGGCCACTGTTCCGCTGGGATCCACGACGCATGGCTGAGGGGCAAAGCCCACTGCAGATGGATAGTGGTGAGCCAACCATGTCGATAGCCGACTATGCGCGAAACGAAACTCGTTACCGCATGGTTGAAAGGGCCAATCCTTCGCGATTCAATCGCTTGATGACCCAGGCTCAAAAGGAGACGACTAACAGATTCGCCGTTTACCAGCAGTTGGCGGCGATGTATCTTCCGACTGCGGACAAGGACTCTTCTGAGCCAGCGTCCTAGGTGGAATTTGACTATGTTTAAGATGATCGACTGATCACAACGGAGGGCGATATGTACCTTTCAACAAAGTATCTTGGCCTGGACCTGCCCCATCCAATCACCGTTGGGGCTTCTCCGCTGGTTGATGATTTGGACCAAGTGCGACGCCTGGAAGACGCAGGGGCCGCAGCTATTGTCATGCACAGCCTCTTTGAAGAGCAACTAATCCGAGAGCAGATCGGGACGGTTGAAAGCATGGAGCTGCATGCGAACTCCTTCGCGGAGGCGCAGTCTTATTTTCCGGAGCCCCTTGAGTATCGTTTGGGACCAGAGGCTTACCTTGAGCAGATTATGAAGGTAAAACAACTGGTTTCTTGCCCAGTTATCGGCTCTTTAAACGGCTCAAGTGGAGAAGGCTGGGTCGAGTATGCCAAGGAAATCGAAAAGGCTGGGGCTGATGCTTTGGAGCTGAATATTTACTATGTTGCCAAAGCCTTTGAGGTGGACTCCGCTTTAGTTGAGCGTCGTATCCTGGAGATCGTATCCCAGGTAAAATCGGCCATCAACATTCCAGTGGCCGTAAAGCTGTCGCCTTACCTGACCGCGCTTAGAAACTTCGCGGTTTCGTTGGTCAAGGCGGGTGCGTCAGGTTTGGTGCTGTTTAACCGCTTCTACCAGCCAGACATCGACATCGAGGAATTGGAGGCAGTGCCGACTTTGAAGCTGTCTGATTCTTCAGAACTGCTGCTGCGTCTGCGATGGGCTGCCATCCTGCATAAGCAGATTGACGCTTCGATTGCGATTACTGGTGGGGTGCATACTGGGGCTGACGCGATCAAGGCTGTCATGGCTGGCGCTGACTCGGTTCAGATAGTTTCAGCAGCGCTGCAAAACGGGCCAGAAGTGATCAAGACCATCCGAGAGGACATGAAGGCTTGGATGCAGAAAAAAGAGTACGAGTCACTGACCCAAATGAAAGGCAGCATGAGCCTGCTAAAAAGCCCCAATCCCGAGGCCTTTGAGCGGGCAAACTACATGCGCATCCTGGCCGGCTGGCGCTAGGCGGGGTAGGGGACAGGAGGCAGGGACAGGGACAGGAGGCGGGGACGGGGACAGGATAGAAGTTCAGACCAAGCGCTGGTCAGACACTGTTTTTTATTGACTTCCACACCAAAAATTCACTAGCATTTTCCTAACGTCTTTTTCAGGGGGAACGCATGTCGTTATCAAGAATTACTAAGTTATTAGTGATCGCGTCCGTGCTGGCGCTGGGGTGTCCAGGTTCAGAAGATCCGGCGACGGACGACGGGACTCCACCTGCCAATGACAACGGGATGCCGGAATCTGAGGAGTGTGGAGAGGCTTTAAACCCAATGTGTAAGACAAATGCTTGCACCACACCTTCAGGAGACTACGGCCTGTGCCGTCTCGACAGCAAGCTGAATTGCATATGCAGTGACAAAGATTCTGTTGTGCAGGATCCATGCGTCGCAGGCAATAACCCGAAGTGCGAACCAAAGGATTGTGTGACTGAGGATGGGGTACCTGGCAAGTGCACAATATATAAGGAGGGGTTTTGTTACTGTGAGCCTGAAGAAAATCCAGTGGATCCAGATAAAGACCCTTGTGGCGAAAAGCTGAATCCAGAATGCAAACCTGAAAAATGCCCGATGGCCAACGGGAAAGAGGGGATCTGCATAATGGTTGCCGCCGAATGCATCTGCGATGAGCCAGAGGACCCTAAAGACCCATGTGGTAAGGAGCTGAATCCTGAGTGTAAGCCTGACAAATGCACGATGACCAACGGAGTTGAAGGAATTTGCATACGGACAGATGCCGGCGACTGCATCTGCGATGAGCCGGAGGACCCTAAGGACCCATGTGGTAAGGAGCTGAATCCTGAGTGTAGGCCTGACAAATGCACGATGACCAGCGGAGTTGAAGGAATTTGCATACAGACAGATGCTGGCGACTGCATCTGCGATGAGCCGGAGGACCCAACTGACCCGTGTGGTTCAGTGCTAAATCCAAGGTGTTCGCCTGAAGCATGCAAAATGGCCGATGGAACTGAGGGAATCTGCAAACTGAACGCTGCCAACGAATGCATATGCGATGAGCCAGAGGACCCTAACGACCCATGTGGCGCAGTGCTAAATCCAAGGTGTTCGCCAGAAGCATGCAAAATGGCCAATGGAACTGAGGGAATTTGCAAACTGAACGCTGCCAACGAATGCATATGCGATGAGCCAGAGGACCCTAACGACCCATGTGGCGCTGTGCTAAATCCAAGGTGTTCGCCTGAAAAATGCGAATTGGCCAATGGCGATGTGGGAGTTTGCCGGTTGAACGCCAAGGATGAATGTCTATGTGTTGATGATAATCCTTGTGGGGAAGCGCTGAATCCAGTCTGTGCACCCGTTACTTGCCAAATGTCTGATGGCACAACAGGCAAGTGCCAAGTATCCAAAGACCTCGAATGCCTGTGCGAAGATCCTGGCAGCGTACCCGAAGATCCATGTGGACCTATTGCTAATCCTAAGTGCACAGCAGACCCATGTGAGACAACCGCTGGCACGCCGGGAACATGTGAGTACCAGGAACGAATGTGCTTATGTTTGGAAACTACTCAGGATGAACCGTGCTCCGATTTAATCAATCCCAAATGCACACCCGACACCTGCGAAACCAACAACGGATTGAAAGGCAGTTGTACTACTCGATCTGTGGAACCTATGGGGCCCCAATGTCTTTGCCTAGCCTTACCGGATGCCTGCAAAGAGGCTTTCGATTGTGTAGAACTTGAATGGACTGTCAAATGCTACGGCAGATGGGAATGTGTATCAGGCAAATGCGAACCTACCTGCGAACAAGTATATTGTGGTAACGGTACCTGCGAACCAGAGTTTGGGGAAAGCAGAACGTCCTGCCCAACAGACTGTGAAGATTACTGTTTCAAAAACGATGACTGCTTAGAAGGTTCCTTCTGTGAGTATCCTGATGGTCAGTGCAAGGCACCTGGCAAGTGCCAGATAAAACCAGTTAGATGCTCTGATACTAATGATCCTGTCTGTGGATGTGATGACCAAACCTATCAAAACTCGTGCATGGCAGGCATGGCCGGTGTAAGCATTTTGGCTCTAGGCGAATGTCCTTCCCCCACCCCCTGATCATATCTCCGATTACTAACCCAGATTTAATGTCATAAGCAGCGTATTTAGCCTCGAATAGGATCGGCAGCATAGTGGACAAATTGGCTTTTGTGCGGATAATTCACTAGCATTACTTCGATGGTTTTTTTGGGAGGAAGATATGTCATTCTCAAGATTTACAAAGCTTTTAATAGTGGTATCCGTACTAGGATTGGGTTGTTCTGGCCCATCGGAACCAACCCTGAACAACGATACCGAGCCAACAAACGACAACGGCGCGGTTGAATCTCGGGAGTGTGGGGAAATCTTAAACCCAACATGCCAGTCAAACAACTGCAAGTTACCATCAGGTGGCTACGGTTTGTGCCACCTCGACAGCAAGCTGAATTGTGTATGCGGCGAAAAGGACGATGTTACTAATGACCCCTGCATCCCCATCAATAACCCAAGGTGCGAACCGAAGAACTGTGAAACCGAGGATGGTCTACTGGGTAAGTGCTCAAAGTTCAACGAAGAGCTTTGCTACTGTAATCCTTCAGAAACTCCGGAGGATCCAGACAAGAACCCATGCGGTAAGACATTGAATCCCGAATGTAATCCTGATAAATGCAAGATGACTGGCGGGGAAGAAGGAAAATGCACCCTGACCGCTGATAACGAGTGCATCTGTGACAAAGAAGAAGGTGAACCAGATCCAGACAAGGACCCATGCGGTAAGATATTGAATCCCGAATGCAATCCTGATAAATGCCAGATGACTGGCGGGGAAGAAGGAAAATGCACCTTGAACGCTGAAAACGAGTGCATCTGCGACAAAGAAGAAGGTGAACCAGATCCAGACAAGGACCCATGTGGCGAAGAGTTGAACCCAGAGTGTAGGGAAGACATATGCGACCTTCCTGATGAAACTAAAGGCTTCTGCCAAATGGACGGGGAAAGTTGCATTTGCGCCCCATTGCCAGATGAGCACCCCTGTGGTGAACTCCTGAATCCGGTGTGCGATCCAGCTGAATGCACCCTTCCAGACAATGAAAAAGGCATTTGCGAGCTTGGCTTGGCTGGCGAGGACGAGGCATGCGTTTGCACCAAGATAGACCCTTGTGGAAAAGGCGTAAATGCGATGTGCTCACCTGTTAAGTGCCTGATGCATAATGGCCTAGAAGGCAGATGCGGTAGGTCTTCAGCCCTTGATTGCGACTGCCAAGACTCTAGCGTAATACCTGATGACCCATGTGGGCCCATCGATAATCTTATGTGCGAACCTAAAGGCTGTGAAACCCTTGGTGGAAAGCCTGGTGTATGTGGATTACGAGGCTTGGTGTGCAGTTGTGTGGAAACTACACACGACGATGCCTGTTCCGGTTCAACCAACCCCCAATGTGAACCTAGGACTTGCGAAACCGCGGATGGACTTAAAGGTGAGTGCACTTCTCGATCCGTGGGCATGGTAATCAACAGATGTCTTTGCTCGGCCTTACCAGATTCATGTAAGGAGGCTTTTGATTGTTTGGATCTTGTGTGGCCTATCGACTGTCCTGGCCGGTGGGAATGCAAAGAGGGCACATGCTCAGCTGTATGCGATAGAGAGCAGTGTGGCAATGACGAGTGTGAACCCTATCTTGGGGAAAGTCGGACGTCATGTTTAGAAGACTGTGAAGATTACTGCTTCAAAAACTCAGACTGCGGGATAACTGAGTATTGTGAATTCCCTGAGGGTCAGTGCAAAGCACCAGGCAAATGCGAACATAGACCACCAGCATGCCCTGGAGATTACGACCCTGTTTGTGGATGTGATGACAGAACATATCGAAACTCGTGCTCAGCAGCACAGCGCGGCGTAAGCCTTTTAAGCGATGAAGCATGTATTAGCACCTTCCCGTAGCCACACTCTTGGCCAAGTGTCTTGACCCCGTGACAGCTAGCAGGCGATATTACTAGGACTAGCAACCAAAACCACGATGTATTTTTGACTTTCGCAATCAGGATTAGATAGGATCCGGCTTGCTGTTTTGCGGTTGAGGGAAATATGACATTGGCCAGATTTACTAAGCTCTTTTTGATGGTAGCGGTAGTAGCGTTTGGATGTTCGGGACCTGCTGAGCCAATTGCGGATGAGGACGCAAAAAAGGACACGACGGTTGAGACCTCAGAGTGTGGAGAGTCTTTAAATCCGATGTGTGAACCAAACTCCTGTCTTTTGGATTCAGGTGCTATAGGTCTTTGCCGGCTTGATAGCGAGCTGAATTGTGTATGCGACGAAAAAGAGGTTGTCACCAAAGACCCTTGCTTCTTACTTAATAACCCAAAGTGCGAGCCAAAGAGTTGTATCACCAATGATCAACATTATGGCCAGTGCACGAAATACCAAGACGAATTTTGCTACTGCGCCCCAGAAGAACCTCACATAGATCCAGACTTCAACCCATGCGGTGGCGATTTAAATCCAATGTGTGAAGCAAATCCATGCAAAATGAACGCAGACGAGGACGGAATCTGCATGTTAAATGCTGATAATTACTGTCATTGTGTGAAGGATGAGGAACCAAATAAGGACCCTTGTGGCGAGGAGTTGAATCCTACGTGTGAAGAGACGGCTTGTAAGCTTGTAGGCGGTACCGCTGGCAGCTGCAAAATGGCCGGTGATCAATGCGTCTGCGAGCAGCTTGTAGAGGAAGTTCAGGACCCTTGTGGCGAGGAGCTGAATCCTACGTGTGAAGAGACGGCTTGTGAGCTTGATGGTGGGGGAACCGGTTTGTGCACGCAAACTGGGGGAAGTTGTACCTGCTCTGCTGAGATCCCAGACACAAACCCTTGCGGTATAACGCTGAACCCACAGTGCAGCCCTGTAGATTGCCTGCATGAAGAGGGTGGAGAAGGCACCTGTGAATCGGATGGAGTTAGCTGCTTCTGTGTTAGGAAATCAAACTGTGGAGACTACTTCAACCCCTTATGTGCGCCAATCAGGTGTCAAACGGAAAACGGTTACGGGGGAAGATGTATCCCCCATGTTAGTGGTGATTGCTTCTGCAAAGACGCCATCGTCATACCCATTGGCCAATGTAGTGTTCTAAATAACCCTATGTGTACCAATGAACCTTGTGAGACAGCTGATGGAAGGCCTGGGCTATGTGGTCGCCGAGGACCCGCGTGTGTTTGTTTGGAAAACGGTCATGCTAAGGCATGTTGTGATTCAGACATCAACCCCACATGTGACCCCAGAGGCTGTGAAACCGTCTTTGGATTGAAGGGCAAATGTATCTCTCAAACCTGTGCCACTGGTGACATATGCCTTTGCTTAGCCTCACCAAGTTCCTGTACTACAGAGCTCGATTGTCTCGACCTTGAGTGGCGTGAAGAATGTAATGGCAGATGGATATGCCAGTCTAACGTGTGTACTGCTAGGTGTGATGCCGACTGTGGCGACCAGAAGTGCGAGCCACTTTTGGGGGAAAGCAAGCTATCTTGCCCAGCGGACTGTGATGCTTACTGCTTCAAGAACGAAGACTGCGACGATACCCAATATTGCAAGTTTACTGAAGCCCCGTGCCAATTACCTGGCAAATGCGAAGCTAAACGGGTGAATGAGTGTGGCACCCCAGATGACCGCGTATGTGGATGTGATGGTATCACATATGACAGCTCGTGCCATGCCGAAATGGCAGGAATGAGCATTCGGCATAGTGGCGTTTGTGAAGCCCCCAGAGGTTAGCTTTCCGTAATCGCGAGCCAGCCGTCGATTCGGCGGTAATTTAGGGGGTTAGACCTCCTGTCACCAAAACTGGGTGGTGAATTTGAATAATTTCGATTGACGATTGCGCACGTGATTTGCTATAATCCCCCCAAGTTTTTTTTGGGGGTAACATGTCGTTATCAAGGTTTACTGGACTTTTGTTGGTGGCTTCAGTACTGGCGTTTGGATGCTCTGGGTCGGGTGAACCTGGGCTGGACAATGGTACGGAACAGCCTCGCGAGTGTGGTTCGGTTTTGAATCCAACATGCGAGGCGACTGCCTGTGCCTTGCCTACAGGCGGCTCTGGCTTGTGTCACCTTGACAGCAAGCTGAACTGCGTTTGTGGCGACAAGGACGAGGTCACTGGGAATCCATGCATCGAGATTAACAACCCGCAGTGCGAGGCAAAGGACTGCACGACTGAGAACGGTGTTGGCGGCAAATGCACAAAGCACGACAGTGGGCTTTGCTACTGTAACCCTTCAGAAGAAGACCCTGTGGACAGGGACCCATGCGGCGAGAAATTAAATCCAAAGTGTGACCCAAGTGAGTGCAAACTTGCTGATGGCGGTGATGGCAAGTGCAAACAAGACGGTGATAACTGCACCTGTGAAGCAGAAACTGAACCAGTTGATGAAGACCCTTGTGGTGAAAGCCTAAACCCAGGGTGTAAAGAAGAAAAATGCACTCTTGAAGGCGGTGCAGAGGGTGTTTGCGCACTAGATGATGATTATGCTTGCGCGTGTACTGAAAAGCAGGTTGAGGACCCTTGTGGAGCTTTGAATCTAACCTGTGAGCCAAATGAATGCGACCTTGATGATGGAACAAAGGGTGTTTGCAAGGTGGATGGGGATGAATGCGTCTGTGGTGAGGCACCACTGGAAGACCCATGTGGGGCTATAAATCAAACCTGTGAGCCAAGTGAATGCGACCTTGATGATGGAACAAAGGGTGTTTGCAAGGTGGATGGGGATGAATGTGTCTGTGGTGAGGCACCACTGGAAGACCCATGTGGGGCTATAAATCAAACCTGTGAGCCAAGTGAATGCGACCTTGATGATGGAACAAAGGGCGTTTGCCAAGTGGATGGGGATGAATGCGTCTGTGGTGAGGCGCCACTGGAAGACCCATGTGGAGCTATAAATCAAACCTGTGACCCAAGTGAATGCACGCTGGAAGGTAACAGACCTGGTAATTGTGAATTGGTAGGCGGAGAATGCACCTGCGTCGCACATTTTATACCACCGGACCCTTGTGGAGCAGATGAAAACCCTCACTGTACAGCAGAAGAATGCACCTTGCCTAGTGGCGAGGCTGGCAAGTGCAAAGACGTCGAGGGAGATTGCACCTGCGTGGCAGAAACTGAACTAGACCCTTGTGGCGATGTGCTGAACCCTACGTGTAGTCCAAATGACTGCCTAACCGACACTGGAAAAGAAGGTAGCTGCATGAATGTTGGAGTAGGCACTGTGATATGTGCCTGCCGAAGGGTCGTTGCAGTGAACCCTTGCGGAACCCAGGCAAACCCTGAATGTCGTGCAGATAACTGCCAGCTGTCTGGTGGCGAGGCTGGCAAATGCCAAGACGTCGAGGGGAATTGCACCTGCGTGGCAGAAACTGAACTAGATCCTTGTGGCGATGTGCTGAACCCTTTGTGTGGTCCAGTTGACTGCCTAACCGCCACTGGAGAAGCAGGTAAGTGCAAGGCATATTTCGAGATGGGCGGAGGCGCAAACTGTGCGTGCAACCCGAATCGTCCAAGGGACACTTGTGGGGAGCAGGGGAATACATGCGAAGCCTTACCTTGCCTAACCAACGAAGGAGCTGCAGGTACATGTCAGGCCAGCAACGACGGAATCTGCTCATGTAACCCACGTGAATGCGACGCAGTTGCCGATTGTTTGGCGCTTGGATGGCCTAAAACCTGCGGGGGCCATTGGGTCTGCGACCAGAATAATCGGTGCAAGGCGATTTGCGATGTCACCCAGTGTGGTGATGGACAATGTAAGCCTGAGGAAGGCGAAACCGGGTCGTCATGTCCAGCTGACTGTTTGCGATACAGATGACGACTGCGCTGAGGGCAGCTTCTGCAATTTCAATGTGGGGACCTGCAAGGCTCCTGGCACCTGTACGGAAATCCCAGACGAGTGTCGGGGCCGGATAGTCAAAGTCTGTGGATGCGATGGCCAAACCTATGATAACGCATGCCTGGCAGCCCAGAGTCGAGTAAGCATGCACTCTAGGGGCGAGTGCCTTTAGTTCCATGACGTTAGCTTTCCTCTCGATTAGATAATCCCAGATTCATAGCCCTGATCGCTGGCTTGTATAGAAAGGGATCAAATCGTAATGTACCTATCTATTTTTGTTTGATTTTTTACTTCCATTTTAATTAGGATTTCCCTGAGGTATTTTTTTGGGGGAGATATGTCACAATCAAAGTTTACTGGACTTTTGTTGGTGGCGTCTGTGCTGGCGTTTGGATGCTCTGGCTCTGGTTCGGGTGAACCTGGGCTGGACAATGGTACAGAGCAGCCTCGCGAGTGTGGTTCGGTTTTAAATCCAACGTGTGAGGCTAATGCCTGTGCCTTGCCTACGGGCGGCTATGGCTTGTGTCACCTTGACAGCAAGCTGAACTGCGTTTGCGGCGACAAGGACGAGGTCACTGAGGATCCATGCATCTCTATTAATAACCCGCAGTGCGAGGCAAAGGATTGCACGACCGAGGACGGTCTTGGCGGCAAGTGCTCAAAGCACGACAGTGGGCTTTGCTACTGTAACCCTTCAGAAGAAGACCCTGTGGACAGGGACCCATGCGGCGAGAAATTAAATCCTGAGTGTAAGGCTGAAAATTGCAAAACAAGCAGCGGAGAGGAAGGGATTTGTAAACTGGATGACGAAAAGTGCATCTGCGACAAAAAAGAGGTTGTGGACCCAGATAAAGACCCTTGTGGCGAAACACTGAATGAAAGCTGTGAGCCAAGCGAATGCGACCTTGATGATGGAACAAAGGGCGTTTGCCAGGTGGATGGGGATAAATGTGTATGTGGTGAGGCGCCACTGGAAGACCCATGTGGAGCTATAAATCAAACCTGTGAGCCAAATGAATGCGACCTTGATGATGGAACAAAGGGCGTTTGCCAAGTGGATGGGGATGAATGCGTGTGTGGTGAGGCGCCACTGGAAGACCCATGTGGAGCTATAAATCAAACCTGTGACCCAAGTGAATGCGACCTTGATGATGGAACAAAGGGCGTTTGCCAAGTGGATGGGGATAAATGTGTATGTGGTGAGGCGCCACTGGAAGACCCATGTGGAGCTATAAATCAAACCTGTGAGCCAAATGAATGCGACCTAGATGATGGAACAAAGGGCGTTTGCCAAGTGGATGGGGATGAATGCGTGTGTGGCGAGGCGCCAATGGAAGACCCATGTGGAGCTATAAATCAAACCTGTGAGCCAAATGACTGCACGCTGGAAGGTAACAGACCTGGTAATTGTGAATTGGTGAACGAAGAATGCACCTGCGTCGCACATTTTATACCACCGAACCCTTGTGGAGCAGATGAAAACCCTGAATGTACAGCACAAGAATGCACCTTGCCTAGTGGCGAGGCTGGCAAGTGCAAAGACATCGAGGGGGATTGCACCTGTGTGGAAGACACTGGACCAGGTGACGAAAATCCATGTGGCGCCGATCTGAATCCCAGCTGTGATGAAAGGGAATGCGACCTTGATGACGGAACAGAAGGGGTTTGCCAAAATGATGGAAGCGGCTGTCAATGTGTCAAAAAAACAGACCCAAATCCATGTGGCGCCGATCTGAATCCCAGCTGTGAAGACAGAGAATGCGAACTTGATGACGGAACAGAAGGGGTTTGCAAGTTGGATGGAGGAAACAGCTGCGTATGTGGTGAAAAACCACCTCAGAATCCTTGTGGCCTGAAGTTAAATCCCCTCTGTGAGGATAGAGCATGTGACCTTGGTGATGGAACACAAGGAGTTTGTCAGAGGTCTGGAAAAAACTGCTTCTGTGCTGATGCCGCACCCCAGGACCCTTGTGGGTCAGAGCTGAATCCCACTTGTGATGATAGGGGATGCACAACAGTCGATAATAGGCCAGGAACGTGTAAAAAATTGGGTAGGCTTTGCTTTTGTATCGCAGCTGAACCTGCCGA
>Ga0208196_1000977_pt1 | contig 33307 bp, 30 predicted proteins | sample AD_JPNNA7_MetaG_FD_184443 | JGI IMG/M metagenome (GOLD analysis project Ga0208196, IMG submission 184443) | Active sludge microbial communities of municipal wastewater-treating anaerobic digesters from Japan - AD_JPNNA7_MetaG (SPAdes) (version 2) | ecosystem: Engineered > Bioreactor > Anaerobic...
GATACTGTTAGGCTTACATTATAAGTTCCGGGAGAATTATAAACGACCTGCGGATTTTGAGTAGTTGAGCTTGTCGGCGTTCCTCCCGAAAAACTCCAATTCCATGAAGTAGGATTGTTTGTTGACAGGTCGGTAAAGCTAACAGTTTCTCCGGTGTAAACTGTGGTTGGCGTAGCGGTGAAATCTGCTATTGGAGGGTTTTCAAGTTCAAGGAGATAATAATATACTGTAATATTCCAAGTATTATTATCAACTTTATTGTAAACTGTATTACAACCTGACCCACCAAAGGTTCTGCCTGCATGCAACTGGAAATGAATATCTCCACCGCCTTCAACACCATTGGCAATATTAAGTCCGTTTCTGTTATAGCTTAAAGTGCCTGTTGAATTTCCGGAACCGGAATACAACTCTGGTTCTGACAATCCACCAGGAGAAACACATTTCAGTTGTGATCTTTGCTCTGATTTCCAACCATTATTACGGGCAGTCATATTATAACTTACATCAACTCCTAAAATGACAGCTCCCAATGGGATAGATACAGTTAATGACCCTGGGCAAGATGATGAGCCGGGAAGGGTTTGAAAATTTAAATCGGTTTGGATGTCACCATTAGAATAGGTTTCACTTATTGAGTAACATTCAGATAGAATATTAATATAATTTTCTTTAATTTTTGTGTAATTATTATCCACAACCAAAGTAACCGTCTTACTACCTGGTGTATTATAAACTACTTGATGTGGCCCCTTGCCAGTAGTGGTGGCAGGATTTGCGCCTTCGCCAAAATCCCAAAACCATGAGCTAAAAGTTGCTCCATTTGATGAATCGGTAAAAGTAATTGGTAATGAAACTACTTGAGTTGTCGGATTAGCATAAAAATCAGCATAAGGCTGCATAAGAGTAGTGGCGCTGGCCGTAATGCCAGTTGAATACTCATTGGCTGAATTAAAAGAGAAGGCTTTGTAATAGTATGTTGTGAGAGGTTGAAGGTTAAGGTGCGAAAAATTAGTATTACTTCCGCGATATAAAACTTTTCCACCACCAGGTAACGTAGTCCCCACATTATAGACATTACCATCTATTGGTGTTCCAAAAACGTTATTTAAAGACCAAACGACCATTACGTTGTTATTACTTGTATTTTTTACCCAAGTAAGGTTTATTCTATTTGCATTAATAGCCGATGCTTTAAAACTTTGAGGGTTGTTGACTTGTTGAACAAGCTCTTGAACTGCTAATAGAGCTGAATGTGCATTTAATCGCCCACTGCCAAGTTTTCCAAGGTAATTTGAGTTTATATTATAATGGTTATCAGTGGTATTACGTAAAATACTATCTATTTGTAATGAAGTCAGTTCTCCATAGCCTAACGAGATCATCAGAGCTACAACCCCTGATACATGAGGGCAAGCCATTGATGTTCCCTGAAAATAACCATAGCTATTGTTGGGCAGGGTACTAAGTACACCCCTTGCAGTTACACTGTTAGTCTCACCACCAGGTGCAGAGATATCTACCCATGTATCATAATTGGAATACCAAGCCTTTTTATCCTGATTATTAGTGGCAGCTACAGAAAAACATCCTGAATAGCATGCGGGATACCATTGTCCTGGGGAATTGCTATTACCTGCTGAAAAGAGAGTGATTCCACCGTTCATTGCTTCTCCTCCGCCATAAACGTTGAAATAATCAATAGCATCTAATACCGATTGATCATAAACGCCTGCATTTGAATAACCCCAACTGTTTTGAGAGATCGAAGCTCCATTATCGGCAGCATATATCGGAGCAAGATGAAACCCGCCGCTACCATTATTAGAAAATACCTGACAAGACATCAACCTAACTCCGTCTCCAGTACCAGAACCTCCTGCTACACCAGCAACACCAATCATATTGGATGTAACGGCGGCTATAGTACCCGCTACATGTGTCCCATGATCATGAGGAGTAACTGTAGGGCTTCCGTTAACAAAATTGTAACCTACTTCGCTCCACATATTGGAAGCAAGATCCTGATGTGTATATGTGATACCGCCATCAATTACAGCCACTATAACATTACTGTTTCCCTTTTCAATATTCCATGCTTCTTGCAAGCTGATATCTGCGCCCGGTGTCCCCCCTTGTTGTCCTGTGTTTTTATAATGCCACTGATTGCCATATTGTGGATCATTAGGCGTCCAACGCCCCTCAGGCTCATTTTCATTTGAAATTACAAGATTTGCACTATTGAACTTTGCATCATTAATAACAAGCCTTTTCCGATATTCGGGTTCGGCAAAATCAACTTCGCTCAGGGCTGAAAACTGCATCACAGCATCAATAATGTCCGTTTTATCATCAACGATTACTTCAAGCCAAAGATGAAACCCCCATGCTTTGTGTCGTTCCATAAACTGATCGCTATCTGATCGGGTATGATAAAGATGATCAAACAAAGGACGATAACTTTTTATGGAATAATATTGATTGAGGGCATCAAAAGAAGGAATCCCCGTAACCACGTAGCCAACAGGACTTGTGGATGATGATAGTACAGGAATCAAATTTTCCCGCTCTGGCTTCAATTTAATTTTAAATTTTCCAGCTTCGTAAGCCTCTACCGGAATTTGAAGAAGATCAATAGGTGGCCTTTCAGCAGTACGAACTATATATTGATTCGACTCAAGCCCTGAAGCCTCTTGTGCATTAAGAGAAAAGGGATTGTGTTGGAAAAAGAAAAAAATAAAAACAAAAAAAGAGACTAAACAGCTTTTCATGATATCATTTCGGCAAGAAAAAAAGAAATTTCATAATTAGATTCAAATTGTTAGACAATTGACCCAAAAGAGTGCAAATATCTAAAAATTATGAAATCTTAAATTAAGATTTTATCAATAATGAATTAAGGTTAATTGATTTAAGGCAAACATATTATCCTTAATTTGCTACTCATATTTAAAAATATTTCAAAATTTTCGGTGATCTTTATAAAAGTCTCCTTTTAATATTTGCAATTATTCCATAGTTACCTTTCGCCTTAGCCTGTACCGTTGCGTAAAGTTGTTACTTTTTTTAGCATTTTTTATTGAAACATCCAAAAATTTGATTGCTAATAATGGTCTTTACCTCCACAATGAAGGCAAGTAACTTCTAATTTTTCATGCATAGTTTTGAATTTAAATTTACAAGATAACTCATCGGTAAACTGTTCTGTAAGATTGATTAGATTTATAGTCAAATGTTTGAACTGTTTTTTTGTGTTTCTTTTTGATAATTCTTGTCAGGTTTTTTTGGCTTTTTATTTTCATTCTATCTACATGGCTTAGATTGACTTGAAAAATAATATTTTTGTATTTGTTTTCAAAAGAATATTCAGATATAATAATTAGCTACAACAATGGATCTTCATGAGTTTCAAGGCAAATCAATTTTAAAAAAATATGGGGTTTCCGTTCCCGAAGGCATCTTGGCTGAGTCTCCTGAGCAGGCTGTTGAGGCTGCCAAGCATTTACACGCTATTACCGGTACTAAGTTTTGGGTTGTAAAAGCCCAGATACATGCTGGCGGACGTGGAAAAGGGGGTGGAGTGAAATTAGCCAAAAATGTCAGGGAGGTTGAAAAATTTACTGATAAGATAATTGGCATGAACCTGATTACCCCACAAACTCCACCGGAAGGCAAAAAGGTTAGTAAGGTTTTAATTCAGCAGGACGTTTTTTATCCCGGTCCGTCTGATATAAGGGAGTTTTACATAAGTGTGCTGCTTAACAGAAAAACAGGCAGAAACATGATAATGTATTCACCTATAGGTGGAATGGATATTGAAGTTGTAGCTGAAAAGACACCAGATCAGATATTTACCGAAGAGATTGACCCACGCTATGGTTTACAAGGATTTCAAGCTCGGAGGGTTGCATTTAATCTTAGTCTCGAAGGAGATGCATTTAAGAATATGGTTAAGTTTGTACAATCGCTATACAAAGCTTATTTAGATAGTGATGCTACACTGTTTGAAATTAATCCTGTATTAAAAGCTTCGGATGATAAAATATTCGCTGTAGATGCGAAAGTAACAATTGACAATAATGCACTTTACCGCCATCCTGATATTGCACAAATGCGCGACTTAGCCGAAGAAGATCCTATTGAAGTAGAAGCAAGCCGTTATGATCTGAATTATGTTAAGCTTAACGGAAACGTAGGATGTATGGTAAATGGCGCCGGATTGGCAATGGCCACCATGGATATGATCAAAATGTCAGGAGGCGATCCGGCCAACTTCCTCGATGTCGGTGGTACTGCCAATGCAAAACGTGTAGAAGAGGGCTTCCGCATCATCCTGAAAGATCCAAATGTGAAGGCGATACTTGTAAATATTTTTGGCGGAATAGTTCGTTGCGATCGTGTAGCACAAGGAATTATAGATGCTTATAATAATATTGACAATATCAATGTACCCATTATAGTAAGACTTCAGGGTACTAATGCAGAAGAGGCCAAAATACTTCTTGATGAATCGGGATTAGAAGTACGTTCTGCAATTGCTCTTGAAGATGCTGCGAGGCTTGTTAACGAAGCGCTGAGTGAATAAAATCCTGACGATTATTATTTTTTGATTTAAAACTAACATTAAATTTAAATAGGTACCTGATTTTAAACTCTAATTAATCAATAAAAAATAACCGTAGGTTGAACTATTGATTTTATAAAGCCAATCAAAATTTACTATTTGTTCAGTGCAATTATTATTGTGCTGATTACAAATGTTTAATCTTGATTAATCCAATTTATCCAAAGGGGGCTTTTTACCGAATACTTTTAAGTCTAAAAATCAGACTATCGGAAATAATTTCCCTTTTTTCAGTATTTACTACTCTAATGGCCTATTTTTGCAGTTAAAATTAATATTCATATTCTTTTACAATGAAAAATACAGCATTTATCAGGATGCACGAAGCGCTTGGCGCTAAGATCGTGCCTTTTGCAGGTTTTAACATGCCTATCCAATTTGAAGGAGTTAACGCTGAACACGAAACAGTACGCAAAGCAGTTGGAGTTTTCGATGTATCGCACATGGGTGAAATTTGGGTGAGAGGGCCTAAAGCGGTTGAGCTGCTACAAAAACTACTTACTAATGATGTATCCAAACTCGTTGATGGCAAAATTCAATATACCTGCTTTACCAACCATCTGGGAGGAATAGTTGACGATTTATTACTGTACCGTTTTGACGCCGAAAATTATCTGTTGGCCATAAACGCTTCTAATATCGAAAAAGACTGGAAGTGGATGCAGGAAAACAATGATGTAGGAGCAATTATAGAAAATGCTTCGGATACCACTTCGCAACTCGCTATACAAGGGCCAAAAGCTATGGCAACTTTACAGAAACTTACCAATGTTGACCTTACCACAATACCTTATTACACTTTTAAAGTGATAGAATTTGCCGGACTAAAGGATGTAATAATGTCAGCAACCGGTTATACGGGAGAGAAAAACAGTTATGAGATTTATTTCCCTAATGAATATGCTGGGAAGATATGGAATGCTGTTTTTGAAGCCGGCGCCGAATTTGGCATTAAACCCATCGGATTAGGAGCGCGCGACACATTGAGGCTTGAGATGGGATTTTGCTTGTACGGTAACGATATTAACGAAACAACCTCGCCAATAGAAGCTGGATTGGGATGGATAACCAAATTTGTTGAAGGTAAAGATTTTATCAACAGAGCTTATCACGAAAACCTAAAAATTAATGGTGTAACCCGAAGATTGCGTGGCTTCGAAATGATTGATAAAGGCATCCCTCGGCAGCACTACGAAATATGCGATGCCGATGGAAACATTATTGGTAAAGTTACCTCAGGCACGATGTCACCTTCGCTTAAAAAAGCTATCGGCATGGGATATTTAAAAACCGGTTTTGATGCTTTCGGACAGGAAATATATATCAAAATCAGAGAGAAGCTGCTAAAAGCCAAAGTGGTTAAAACACCCTTTTACGAAGGATAAATCATAATATTGAGTTTTTTTAAGGACATGATCCAAAAATCCTGTGGTGGAGTACCTATCGAAGTTTGTTTTTCGCCGGCGCTTATTGGTTTTTTAAATATCAAAACAGAAGCTATTGTTGTAGTAACGGATATTTTACGGGCTTCAACAACGATGGTTTCTGCGCTTGCTGATGGAGCCACTTCTATAATCCCCGTTGCATTAGTTGAGCAAGCTAAGTTTTTAAAGCAACAGGGCTTTTTGGTAGTAGCTGAAAGAGGCGGTGCAAAGCTCGATTTTGCCGATTTTGGCAACTCAGCCTTTGAGTTTAGAGATGGAAAATCAAAAGGTGAGAAGATAGTTTTTACCACTACCAACGGTACAGCAGCAATAAATGAAGCCAAAGAGAGGGGAACCGTTGCAATAGGCGCCTTCAGCAATTTATCTGTATTAGCCGAATGGCTTACTAATCAAAATAAACAAGTAATCATACTTTGCTCTGGTTGGGAAAATAATTTCTGCCTTGAAGATACCGTTTTTGCTGGGGCTTTGATTGAAAAACTACAATCAACGGGGAAGTTTTTTATTAATAATAACGACTCAGCTCATGCAGCGCTTGATCTATGGAATATTGCCAAAAAGGATATTTTAACATATATAAATAAAGCACAGCATCGCTTACGATTACAAAAACTTGGCGCCGACGATGTCATCGAATTTTCGTTTACTCCCGATACAGCTAAGGTTATACCGGTTTTAATTGAAAATGAGCTGATTGATATTTTAAAACCCGATCTTTAAAAATTAATATTATGAGAGTCCATTTTATTGCCATTGGCGGAGCTGTTATGCATAATCTGGCCATAGCATTAGTAAATAAAGGATATGCTGTAACCGGATCGGATGACGAAATATTTGAACCTGCACTGTCGAACTTAAGAAATTATGGAATCCTGCCCGACAAATTCGGTTGGTATCCTGAAAAAATAACTTCTGACCTCAACGCAGTCATACTTGGCATGCATGCTAAAGCTGGAAACCCCGAATTAGACAAAGCCGTTGAACTTGGGCTTAAAATTTACTCTTTTCCTGAGTATATTTTCCAGCAGTCAATTAATAAAACAAGAATTGTTATTGCCGGCAGTCATGGAAAGACTACTATCACTTCCATGATTATGCATGTGCTTAAAAGTCAAGGAATAGATTTTGATTATTTAGTCGGAGCTAAAATTGAGGGGTTCGATATCATGGTAAGGCTTTCTGATGCCCCTTTTATAGTTATCGAAGGCGACGAATATTTGACTTCTGCATTGGATCGAAGACCTAAATTTCTGCATTATAAACCGAAAATTGCACTTATCAGTGGTATTGCCTGGGATCACATAAATGTATTTCCCACTTTTGAGGAGTACAAGGAACAATTTCAGTTTTTTATTCAAAGTATTGAAAACGATGGATACCTTATATTTTGTGATGATGATAAAACACTGAGCGAGGTAGTCAAAAGGTCCAATTGGGTAGGGAAAGTGATACCATATAATCTTCTCGATTTTGAAACAAAAGATGGTAAAACCCGAATTATCCTAAAAGGAGATCCCCCTAAATATTACCCAATCAATTTTTTTGGGAAACATAATTTATTGAATCTCAGCGGTGCCAAAGAAATATGTAAGTTGCTCGGCATTAATGAGTCCGATTTCTATCAGTCAATCATTAGTTTTAAAGGAGCAGCTAACAGGTTGCAGTTGGTTGCTGAAAACGAACATACTACCATTTTTAAAGATTTTGCCCACGCTCCCTCGAAGTTAAAAGCTACTGTAGAGGCTGTTAATTTACAGTTCCAGCATCGTAAACTCATAGCAGTAATGGAGTTGCATACTTATAGTAGTTTAAGTAAAAACTTTCTTGCTCATTATCGAGGTAGCATGGATCAGGCAGATATTCCGGTAATATTTTTTGATCCTGCGGCCATTGCATTAAAAAAACTTCCACCAATCACGATTGAAGATGTATTTGAAGGCTTTGGTAACAAAAAACTAAAAATATTTACAAATCCTTTGCAGCTTCAAGAATTCATCCTCCAACAAAATTATGTAAACTGTAACCTGCTTCTGATGAGTTCCGGCAATTTTGGAGGGTTAGAAATCATGAAACTCGCCGAAAAAATAGTAACAATTGGAAAATAATAATACAGAACAATGTGTCATTAAGGCTTTCTGATAATTAATAGTAAAGGGTCAAAAAAAAACTATTATTAAGGGTTGAAAAAACAGTTTATTTTTGTCAAAAATATTTTAAACAAATAAAAAATTCAAAAATCATGGCTTTAGAATTTACAGATGCTAATTTTGAAGAACTTGTCATGAAGTCTGACAAACCCGTAATTGTTGATTTCTGGGCTGTTTGGTGTGGCCCTTGCCGTATGATCGGACCGCTTATTGAAGAGATTGGTAAAGAATATGATGGGAGGGTTGTTGTAGGAAAAGTGGATGTTGACAATAACCCGGGAATAGCTTCAAAATTTGGAATAAGAAATATACCTACCGTTTTATATCTAAAGGGAGGTCAAATTTTGGATAAGGTTGTAGGCGCTGTTCCTAAACAGGTACTCGTAAAAAAACTTGAAGCTATATTATAGTATAAACATTTTAGGCTATTTTTTTAATAGTCTGATTATCATAATTAAAACTTTAGGATTGATTTACAGTCATATCCTGAAGATAATGGTGTAATATTAAGCCAATTTGTGCTTTAGATGTTACACCTTTTCTTGCATCTTTACGTTTTATTACTAAAAAATTCAGTGCAATATTCGATTGATAAAAATAGGCTTCAGCAATATGGCTCTCTTGAGTTCATTGCTCGCCAAGTAGTTGAAGGATTCATCACCGGATTGCATAAAAGTCCATTTCATGGCTTTTCGGTGGAGTTTGCCGAGCATCGTCTTTACAATACCGGTGAATCTACTAAGCATATTGATTGGAAACTTTTCGGGCGTACCGACAGGCTTTTTGTAAAACGATATGAAGAGGAGACCAACCTGCGTTGTCAGATAATCATTGACAATTCTTCCTCAATGTATTTTCCGGTTAAAGAGCGCCTCTCATTGGATAATCCTAATAAGATCATCTTTTCTGTTTATGCTGCCGCGGCAATTATAGCAATGTTGAAAAAGCAGCGTGACGCCGTAGGGCTTTCACTATTTTCTGATGAGGTAGAACTTCATACCGACGCCCGATCTACCACTGCCCATCAGAAACACCTCTATACGCATCTTGAAAAGCTTTTAATGCCGATTGGTGTAGATGTTCGCAAAAAAACCCTTGCTGCAGATGCTCTGCACAAAATCTCTGATAATATTCATAAGCGGTCATTAGTGATCATTTTTTCTGACATGTTCGACAACACTGCAAAAACAAATGAGCTTTTCTCAGCGCTGCAGCATTTGCGCCATAACAAACATGAAGTTATTCTTTTTCATGTGATTGACCTTGCTAAAGAGATAGAATTTGATTACGAAAACAGACCTTATAAATTTATTGACATTGAAAGTGGAAAGGAGTTAAAGGTCAATCCTAATGAGATAAGAGAACAGTATGTTACCCAGTTAAGCTTGATAAAGAATGAATTAAAACTTCGCTGTGGGCAATATCGTATTGATTACGTTGAGGCTGACATCAACAAAGGATTTGATCAGATTTTATTACCCTATATGTTGAAAAGGGAAAAATTGTATTAATCGAGGACAAAACTTAAATAAAACATTACTGTTGATAGGGGCTGTCTCAAAACAAATATTTAAATAAAAAAACAGCAAGGTTTCTTAGAATTATCCAAATGGATGGCGCTGAGATTGAGGGCAAAGGAGCGTACTTGAAGTACGTTACTTAACCAGTACTCCGACAAGTTCAGCAACCATCAAAAGTAACATGGTTTCCGGGCGAAGTCGAAGCACAGCAGTTGGGTACTTATAAGACGCCACCATAATATGTTTTGTCTTCTTCTACAAATTCGGATTTTTCACAAATTTTCGATCTAACGCAATTATTTCATCTTCCGCACGAGCGTCAAGATGTTTTTCGCGTATTACTTTATAACGGCTTGAAAGTAAGCCTAATCCGTTTTCAATGTTTGTATATTCAGGTTTATCCTGTACTATGCTACTCGATGGTCCATTTATCCGTAAATATGTTTCATATTCGTTACCGCCAGCGGAAATAATAAGATCAACTGTGCCACAAAGCCTTTTTCCTTGATAGTTGTCGGAGAGATTATTTTTAATAAAGTCGTAAAAGGCGTCATTACTGAAACTAACCTCTGCATCGCCATTGCCTTCAAGGTTTTCGGAAGTGATGGTGGTAAGCACATAATCAAGATGTTTACTTATAGTGTCTTTTGTGCCTGAGGGGATTTCAAAGTAATTAAATCTTATGATAGGCTCATATCGTCGGGCATTTACCCCGTTAGCCCAGGCAAATGGCGTATTAAAACCTCTAAAAAGGGTAAGCTTGCCGCCAGCCGGCGGTTTTTTTACGATGAAGGGCTTTATTAAACGGGTTTTCCCTTTCACCTCATGACCAGTTTTAGTGTTGGTAATAAATAATCGGTATTCAAGATCGGGATCTAAAATGCCATCTCCTTTAAATGCCAGCATATAAGGATTGTACCACATACCGCTATCTTTATTAGCGATGGTAATAGTATCAAAAACTATTGTGTGAAGCGCCTTATCATTCTCCCAACCTTCAAGCTTTACATAGAGATCATTTTTATAACTTGATGAGTCTTCAATCTTTGCTAAACGAAGGGCGTCATCGCCAAGAAAAGCCTTATTGATGCGCAGGTAATGTGTGGTATCCATCTGACTTAAAAGACCATAAACTATTGTTATCTCTTTCCAATCTGTTGTCAGATTAACTTCTGTTTCGCAAGAATAGAATAAAGAAAAAACGAAAGTTAGGATGAAAGGAATAGTAATTTTTCGTATCATAAAAGTAAATCAAACGTTTAAAATAATACTCTTTGTGAGTGTAAATATCTGTGGCTATAAAAAAACATCTAATTTTGTAATTCGTATTCGATATGCACCAAACGGCATTATATTTTATTTATTTTGAGTGTTAATGATAATGAGGTAGTCATACTATTAAAATTTTTATAAATGAATAAAAAAGAAGCTAACGTCTATAAAAAAATTACCACTCATGTACTTCAGGAGATGAAGTTGAAGGGTGAAAAGATCGCTATGCTTACCGCTTATGATTTTTCGATGGCTGGTTTGCTTGATCAGGCAGGAATTGACGTGATCCTTGTGGGCGATTCGGCATCAAACGTAATGGCTGGTCATACTACTACGCTTCCAATCACCCTCGACCAGATGATTTATCATGCATCATCGGTGATGCGTGCTGTAAAGCGTGCACTCGTTGTGGTTGACTTACCATTTGGCACCTATCAAGGCAACTCCAAAGAGGCGCTCAACACTGCTATTGCAATCATGAAATTATCGGGTGCTAATGCTGTGAAAATTGAAGGCGGCAGTGAGATTATCGAATCGGTAGATAGGATACTCTCGGCTGGAATCCCTGTAATGGGACATCTTGGGCTTATGCCACAGTCCATCCACAAATTTGGTACTTATGTGGTAAGAGCTACCGAAGATGACGAGGCTCAGAAACTTATTGAAGACGCTCATTTGCTTGAGAAAGCAGGTTGTTTCTCCATAGTTCTTGAAAAGATACCCGCAAAACTTGGTGGGCAGGTAACGCAGGAGATCAGAATACCTACTATTGGTATCGGTGCAGGTAGTGATGTAGATGGCCAGGTGCTCGTTCTGCATGATATGCTTGGTATAACCCAAAAGTTTTCGCCACGGTTCCTACGGCGATATCATAACCTAAGCGAGGAGATACAAGGTTCAGTAAGGGCTTATATACAAGATGTGAAAACACAGAATTTTCCTAATGAACGTGAACAATACTAACCAATCAACTGTAGTATTTTAAAGGCAGTGGATTGATATGATAAACGAAATTATTTACGAAGATAACCACATTATAATCGTTAATAAGCTCCCCGGTGATCTGGTACAAGCAGATGTTAAAGAAGGAAAAACATTACGCGATGATGTAAAAACATATATCAAAGAAAAATATCAAAAACCTGGCGGAGTATTTTTGGGCGTGGTGCACCGATTGGATCGGCCTGTGAGTGGGGCGGTGATTTTTGCACGAACGAGCAAAGCATTAACAAGAATGAATCTTTTGCTGCGAAAACAAGAGATCCGAAAGATATATTGGGCAGTTGTTGATCAGCCTCCTTCAAAAACCGAAGATTGGATTGAGAACTGGTTAAGAAAAGATCAGGCAAAAAACAAATCATTTGTTGTAAATAAAGAGACAAAAGGAGCCCATTTGGCTGAACTTCATTACAAAATGTTGACGAGTAGCCACCGCTATCATCTTTTGGAAATAGAGCTGAAAACCGGCAGACATCATCAGATAAGAACACAACTTTCAAATATCGGATGCAAAATTAAAGGCGACCTGAAGTATGGCTTCCCAAGGTCAAATCCTGATGGCTCGATCCATTTACATGCCCGAAAACTTGAGTTTATCCATCCTGTGAGCAAAAAGAATATTACTGTAATAGCTAAAACACCTGATGATCCGATCTGGAATTTTTTTGAAAAAGAGATGGCTCTAAATAAAAATTAAATAGAAAAAGTTAGAATCTATAACACAACGAAGTGATAACACATCCGCTGAAATATGGTATCAACTGTTGCGAAGAAAATAAAACTAGATTCATTTATCAATACTATTTTTATCAAAGTCGTTTCTTCCCATCAACCCCGATTAGCGCATATGTGATTTTTCTTTTACTATTTTTTTTGATTTTTACACCTCTCAATATTACTGCTCAATATTATAGCAGCGGTCAAGAGCCGGCATCGGTAAGATGGCGGCAAATCAATACTGAAAATTTTAAATTGGTGTTTCCTGATGGATATGAAGCCTCAGCTACTTACATTGCCAATACATTAGAGTATGCCGCAAAACTCGACACTGTTTCTTTTAGTGTAAGACCGGGTAAAATTCCTGTTTTAATTCATAATTTTACATCTATTTCCAACGGTATGGTAGCATGGGCGCCAAAGCGAATGGAGCTCTATACTATCCCTCCGCAGAACACTTATGGACAAGAGTGGTTCCAGCAATTAGCGATACACGAGTACCGGCATGTAATACAATTATCGCAAATGAAACAAGGACTTACACGAATCCTTACCTATCTTTTTGGCGAGCAAATCGCTGCCGGTGTATTGGGATTGTATATACCATTTTGGTTTCTTGAGGGAGATGCCGTACTTGCCGAAACAATGTTCAGCCAAAGCGGTAGAGGACGTTTGCCCTCTTTTTCTTTACCTCTACGAACACAACTTACACAAAAAGGAGCGTTTTCTTACGACAAATCTGTTTTTGGCTCTTTCCGAGATTTTGTGCCGGATCATTATGTTTTGGGATATCATCTGGTAACTAAAGCAAGAGAAAAATATGGCGTAGATATCTGGAATCATGTCCTTGATAAAGTTGCAAAAAATCCGTTTATGATAGTGCCGTTTTCTGAAGGGATAAGAGATATTACAGGGCTTGGCAAGACGAAACTTTATGAAGAAGTGATGAATGAACTAAAGCAGGACTGGCAAAACCAATTAAATAAATCTATCCTTACCCCAACGGATGAAATAGCTATACCCGAGAAAGATGTTTTTACCAATTATTTGCGCCCCTATTTTACTGATTATAAAACTATTATTGCGGAAAAAAGTCCTTTTGACGATATTACAATGTTTGTAGAAATTGATTCTACAGGTAATGAGACTAAAATTTATACTCCCGGCTACTATTTGCCGCAGTCGCTTACTTACGCCGGTGATGTGATAGCTTGGGCCGAACATGAATATGATCCAAGATGGCAACATAGAAATTACTCCGTGATAAAAATTTATGACAGGAAAACCGGTAAAAGTCAAAAAATAACAAATAAATCGAGGTTTTTTGCACCGGCCCTTTCGCCCGATGCCAGCCGTTTGGTAGTGGTTGATGTTACTCTTGATCAGCGTTACGCTCTTGTTATTATCGAAACTACTACCGGAAAAGAGATTCAGCGGGTTACAACATCACAAAACTATTATTTCACAAACCCGTCATGGTGTGAAGATGGTAAAAAGATCGTTACTATAATTGTCGGAAACCAAGGTAAAGCCATAGCATTGGTTAACCCCGAAAATGGAACAGTTGACCGATTAACCAATTTTAGTTATACCGACATATCAAATCCTGTGATGTACGACGAAAAAATTTACTTTACAGGCGCATGGTCTGGAGTTGATAATATTTATCAATTGGATATTGATTCCAAAAAAATTACAATGGTCGTTTCAGCTCCTTTTGGTATTACCGATCCTCAAATATCAGCAGATGGCACAACTTTGATATTTGCAAACTATTCGGAAAAAGGATTTAAAACCTCTCAAAAGAAAATTGATGAGACTCAGCAAGTCTTATTTGAAAACTTTGAATATAAGGATGTTGAGCTACATGATAAGCTGTTCTTAAATAATACGAATATATTTGATCCGGAAAAAATACCTGAAGATACCTATCCGATAAAAAACTACTCCAAAATACTTAACCTTTTTAATTTTCATAGTTGGGGGCCTCTTATTACAGATTATCAGAATTCAGAGTTTAAACCGGGTATCTCTATGTTGTCGCAAAATCTTTTGAGTTCGTCAGTTACTGTGCTGGGCTGGGAGTATAATACAAATGAACAAACGGGAAAATATTATTTCAACTTCAGGTACGAAGGTTTGTATCCTGCCTTTGGCGCTGATTTAAGTTATGGAAAGAGGAAATCTGTTTATACTGATACTACCGGATCGAAAGATTATTATTGGCGTGAGACTAACCTCAAATCAGACATTTCCGTTCCGCTTCGCTTTGTTGCCGGAAAATATACAAGTTATCTCACTCCGATAATAGCATTCGATTACACTCAACTCGATATAGACCCTGAATCGGGTTTACGCTTTGATCGAGCCAATTTTAAAACATTGACTTACAGAGTTTATGCCGCTCATTACCTAAAAATGAGTAGTCATGATCTTGCACCTAAGTGGGGGCAATGGGTTGGAGTTAATTATAGGAGTGAGCCATTTAAAAAAGGTGGTTTAGGATCATTATTGAGCGGCGAGCTTCGATGTTACTTTCCTGGAATTAAGAAACATCACTCACTAAGTTTTTATGCAGCCAATCAAAATCGAAATGATTCTATTTATTACTATAATAACATAATACGACTACCTCGCGGCAGAATAGATATTTATGGAACTAAGCTTAATACATTGACGGCCAATTATGCTTTCCCTCTTTTATATCCTGATGTTAGCCTTTCATCGTTTATGTATATCAAAAGGTTGAGGATGAATCTGTTTTATGATCATACAACAGCGCTTGCCAACAATAAGAAAAGTTACTATCCCTCCACAGGTTTTGAGTTTTTTGCTGACGTGCATCTATTACGTTTTCTTGCACCTGTTGCTGTAGGTTTACGTTTTAACTATCTGCCCGATACCGGAAAAACAAGCTCCGATTTTTTGCTTTCAATCAATTTCGATTCATTATAAAAACTGTAATACAATGAAATTTCTTATCAGAGTTATTTTATCTTCTTTTTCAGTAATTGTGGCCGGATGGCTACTAAAAGGTGTGCATATCGAAGACTATTTAACTTCAATATTAGTAGCTTTCGTTTTGGCAATTCTTAATGTGATACTGAAGCCTATATTGGTTTTTCTTACCATACCAATTACGTTGATTACCTTTGGACTTTTTCTTTTAGTGATCAATGCAGTGATAGCTTTGTTAGCCAGCCATATTGTTCCTGGTTTTTATCTCGAAGGATTCTGGTGGGCAATAGCTTTCAGCCTGATTGTATCGCTACTAAATGCTATTATTAATGTTGAAAACGAAAAATAATATTTTTAATCATGAAAGCTCGTACAATAACAAATTTGACTGATATTTTTGATACCATCTTGAAAAGTGAGGTCTGCTACGTCGGAATGGTTGACGACAGCGGGATGCCTTATGTTTTGCCAATGAATTTTGGATTAAAAGACGGCTTCATCTATTTGCATTCGGCAAGGAGTGGAAAAAAAATCTCGATTCTGGAAAAGAATCCAAAAGTATGTGTGTGTTTCAGTAATGAACATTTCTTGCGGTGGCAGAACGAAAGCGTTGCTTGTAGTTATAGTATGAAATATAAAAGTGTATTAGCTCATGGCGAGGTGGAGTTTATCGAGGAGAGCGAAGAGAAGGTCAGGGCGCTTAATATAATTATGCATCACTATACAGGCAAGGAGTTTAAATATTCAGCGCCTTCGATTCGTGAGATATTGATATGGAGAGTACGGGTAGATAAATGGGAAGGAAGATATTATCGCTATTAAATTTAACTTGATGAGATATTAGCTTTTTTACCTATTTTAGTCAAAATTTTTGATGATGAATCTGGTACGTGATCTGGGTAAATACGTGTTATTGATGAGGCGTGTCTTTACAAAGCCTGATCGTGTTAATTTTTTTATTCGTCAGGTTTTTACTGAGTTTCAACGCCTTGGATTAGACTCGCTTGGTATTGTAATGATCATATCGGTTTTTGTAGGCGCTGTTGTTGCACTTCAAACGGCATATAATATTGACAGCCCTTTGATACCTCTCTCAATGGTTGGTTTTACTACCCGTCAATCCATTATTCTGGAATTTTCGCCTACTATGATTAGCTTGGTACTTGCTGGTAAAGTAGGCTCGCGCATAGCTTCCGAAATAGGAACAATGAGGGTTACCGAGCAAATTGATGCATTGGAGATGATGGGAATAAACTCGGCAAACTATCTTATTCAGCCAAAAGTGTTTGCCGGAGTAATCATTAATCCTATACTTATTATCTTCAGTATTTGTCTTGGTCTTTTAGGCGGTTGGCTGGCATGTATCTCAACAGGTGAAGTTACTTCCAACGATTATATTGTAGGTATTCAATCTTATTTCGAAGCCTATACAATAACATACGCTCTGATCAAAACTGCCGTTTTTGCATTTATTATCACCACTGTGTCAGGGTTTCATGGTTACGAAACACGTGGCGGAGCGCTCGAGGTAGGTACGGCAAGCACAAAGGCAGTAGTCTATAGCAGCATAATCATCATCATTTTTAACCTGATCCTTACCCAGTTACTTTTGTAATGATTGAGGCAGTAAATATAAACAAGTATTTTGGGGACAATCATGTCCTTAAAGATGTCTCTGTAAAATTTTATCAGGGCAAAACCAATCTTGTAATTGGTCAGAGCGGATCGGGAAAAACAGTATTGATAAAATGTTTAGTAGGACTTCACGAGATCAATAGCGGACAGATTTATTACGACAATCGGCTTTTTTCCAAGCTGACTTTCGGTCAGAAAAAGGCAATACGGCAGGAGATAGGTATGTTGTTTCAGGGAGGGGCTTTGTTTGATTATATGAACGTTGAGCAAAATGTAGGATTTCCTTTAAAGATGTTTAGCGACCTATCTATCGCCAAACAGAAAGATCGTGTAGATTTTTGTCTTCACCGTGTAAATCTTCGAAATGCCAACAAACTGATGCCCTCGGAGCTGAGCGGCGGTATGATTAAACGTGTAGCCATTGCACGCGCTATTGCGCTTAATCCGAGATACCTGTTCTGCGATGAACCAAATTCTGGCCTTGACCCACAGACTGCTAACCTGATTGATAATCTTATTAGCGAGATAACCGAAGAATTCAATATCACAACTGTCATCAATACGCACGATATGAACTCAGTAGTAGAGATTGGCGAGAATATAATTTTTATACACGACGGTAAAATATGGTGGGAAGGTGATAACAATGAGATACTGAACTCTGGAAATAAAGAATTAAACGATTTTGTTTTTGCATCCAAGCTCACACGTAAGCTTAAAACATAATGTATTGGCTTGATATTATCATAGGTGTTCCCCTGTTATTGTATGCTATTGTCGGATTCGCAAAAGGTTTCGTGCGATCGTTTGCTTCATTTGCCGCACTAATATTGGGTGTCCTTCTTGGAATGAAATTCTCAAATTGGTTATCCACTGTTTTGGCTCAGCATCTGGATTTCTCAAAAAGTATAATATTCATCATCTCCTTTATAATCATTTTTATTACAGTTATCATCGTTATCAATATTACAGGGAAAATACTTAACAAATTTATTGAGAAGACTGTAATTAATTTGCCCAACAAAATATTGGGATTGATATTTGGCTTGCTGAAAGGTGTACTTATCCTCAGCGTAATCATAGCGCTTTACAACTGGTTTGATCCTAATGGCAAATTTTTGAAATTGGAGAAACGTGATAACTCATTATTATATAACCCGATAAGCAAGGTTGTGCCTAAAATAATGACTGATGTTTTTAACTACCAGCTTGATAATCAAGATGGCAAAATGCCGAAAAAAGAGGAAAGTGCCCCTTTAAACAAAACAGTATGAGGGACGATTTGTAAAAATGAAAAGTTTTGAAGTAAGCACACTACTATTCTAATACCTGTTTTAATTTTTTCAAATCTTCAATCTTGTCCATCATGCCTCTTTTTTCATAAGATAGAATAAGGTAGTTGATTAGCCTTCGGATAACTGTAATATTATCACAAGGTAAAAAATAGCTCGGCTTGGTCTCTAAATTCATTTGCTCAATAAACTTCTCTACTTCTCTACGTGTGAATACAATACCTGTATGATGAGCGGTTAGATAAAACAAGACATCGTGTTTGTCAGCAGGATCACCCGGCCTGATAAGCTTATCAGTACAAGCCATAATAAGCTGACGAGGAAGATCAACACCATAAAGCGGAATATTATGGCTTTGGGCAACTATCAAATATAAAATACCGAGTGATTCGTAATTACCCATTTTCGATTCAACCATCAGATTGATATAGGAGGTGGAGGGTGCAAAAAGATCCAACTTATTTGGCTTAAAGCCGTGGATGTCGAATATGATATGATTCAGGATTTTTATCTTTTCTAAAAAAGTGAGGTTATCATTCAGCTCCAACCATACATCCTGTATAATCCTGCCAATTTTATCAATCACCACCTTATCTTTCATCTCAGGGTAATGATATTTAGCGATAATCATAGCTCCGGCGAGCAGGTCGGGTTCAGCCTTTTCTTTCCATTGGCTAAGCAATTTAATGACATTGTTAAACTGTATCTCATGTATGATACCCTCAATTCGTTTTTGCACCTGAGTATGCTCATATGACGAGTCCCAGACATCTTCAAGCAGAGGAACGGCTTCAAGGCCATAACTGAAAAAGCGCTCTTTAACTTTATCGAATACAAATTCGTCAGGCTCGTCCAACAAATTAATTAAAGCATTCAACTCACTATTTATTTGTTTTTCATCCATTTTAGCAGCGAATTTTCAATGTAATCAATAAGCAAAAGTGTTATGGTAAATCGGTGTAAAATATCTTAAGTATCTAATAGAAGTCATGCCAAAATCTATTTGAACGGTACAATATTAATGAAAATGACCAATTTGATGACTTAAAAAAACACGTGTGATAAGATAGAGGATTTTAGCTATTATGGTGTACTGATCGAAAACAAATTTATCTGCTATAAAGCTCTGAATTGTCAACAAAAATCAGATAATCTGTAATTTTCCCTATTCCTGCAACTTCGGAGTTAATCTAAAAACAGCATTATCGGTCGTAAAATCAGTAAGTCTTTGCGTATTGCCACTATTAACAGCGTCAAATGCCAAGCCGACAAATCTATCTTTAGCCATAATATCAGTTAATTACTTTTGTATGTTAAACTTTCCGGAATCTAAGATCATGTTGTTTCCTGAAACCTGAAAATAATAAATTCCGGTTGTGTATTTAACAGTATTAAAAATGATTGGTTCACCTTGCCATTGAGCTTCATCAATCAATTGGCCTCTATTGTTGAAAATTCTGATTGTAGCTTGATTCAACTCATAAACGGGTTTGATATCAATCGTGAACGTTTGGCTGGCTGGGTTTGGAAACACATTTGATATTGATGCCTCATTAAGTTTGCGTTCGTTTATATTTGTCCAGATGAGCCATTGGTCGAAAAGTACTTGCAGCGAGTCAATAGGTTCAACACCATAAGGTGTGGAAGTTACTACTAAATGACACCATAGGCTGTCGGGGTGATCGTTTGGTTTTGCCACCCGAACAAATGCAGATAGCGATGAAGTGCCTTCGTTGAGGCAACGAGTATCTGCTCCCGGCACTTTAGCGCCCTGCAATGCCGACATCAGCTTCTCAGCTAAAGAACCCTCAGTATTTAAAAACCTATACTCCATACTGTCGAGTATCTGTTGACCTAAAAGTATGTTACCTTGTATTGCATAGTTTGGCCCTATGATGTGATTTTTGTAATTATGGCAGCTTGTCCCTGTGAAAGCAGCGCTACGGGGATGCCCTTCCTGATCAAAATCCACTATTCCATATTGTCTTTTCTGGGGGGTATTTTGAATATCATTGGCAACAAGCCATTCGATGATTTCATCGGGCGACATTCCCTCCATCATTCTGTTGTGAGCATTTTGTTGATTAGTAGGATGCCAGTAAGATTGTGTGTGAATTGATCCTCGGCTCGGAATAATATCACTGATTATCAGCACGCCACCCGCTATTGCAGAATCGTCAAGGCATGAGGCGCCTGCGCCGCCTACCTCTCCGGTTATAGTATCAACAGCAACAATAGAGAAAGTATCTTGCGCCGATACGCCATTTGACATGATTGCTAATGTAACAACCAACAATAAGCTTAAAAAGAGTCGAAAATTCATAGTCTTTAAATTTTTATTTCATAGTTAAACATTCCTTTATGTAGTTATCAGATGTACTGATGTTGCTCTCTCAATAAATCGTTTATTGTTTTTACGGGGTTAAAAGTAATTATGGGCACATCAACGGCAACGGTGATCCAGTCGGCCATAGCGCCGTTCCATAGGCCGGGTAGCTCCTGTGCTTTAAGGTCTCTGCCATCTTTTGATTTCACAGATATAAAGCCTGTAGTATGGTCTATGTAATTGGTTAGTTCAAATTGATTGCCTTTAAAATCCCTTACTGCACAAACCAGATCAACAGGGTTAAAGTGAGTAGCTTCCATAGCAAGTTGTTTTTGTTGCGCATCCTGTAAATTGATTTGCGAAAATTCAACAATCTGCAACGATACTTCGTCTTTGCTATTTTTTACCCAAAACAGTCCTCCGCCCGGTTCGCCTTCGTTTTTTACCATGCCGCAAACACGCATTGGCCGGTTAAGGCGCTCAAAGAGATAATAGGTTTTTTGAGATAACGACATTCGATTAAATCTATCCGGGAACTGGATCATCAGATCTCTTTCAGCAAAAGTGGCTATCTCGTTTAACTTGTCGGCATCTACTTTTCCGCCTTCTAATAGTCGTAGATACTCGAAAGTTTTTTCCTGCAGTTCAATCAATAGGCCGCCGATGACTTGTTTGTAGAGAGTTGTCGGCTCTTTAAGCCGGTCGGGTACGATGTTGTCAATATTTTTTATAAAAATGATATCACCCTTCAGGTCATTCAGATTTTCAATTAACGCTCCATGCCCGCCAGGTCTGAAATGGAGTTTTCCGTCATCTTCCCTAAAAGGTTCATTGTTCATATCAACAGCAATGATGTCAGTGGAGGGCTTTTGCTCAGAAAATCCGATATTGTACTTTACTCCGTAAGAGGATTCATATTCCTTTTTTCGGCGTTCGATGAACTGATCAAATTTGGTTTTATGTTCGGGAGATATTGTAAAATGGATATTAACCACGCCATCCCGACAACGTGCATAATGAGCGCCTTCAACTAAATGCTCGCCAATAGCCATCCTCGAAAAGCCATCGTATTGATGAAACATAAGCAATGCTTTGGGCAGTTCGGCATATCCCAAGCCTTTATCAAAAAGCAAATATCTAATTGGCACATCATATCTCTTCTCTTCCAACAAGGTGGAAAGATCTAAACCATCTTTCGAAAGAGCATCTTTCAAATCTTTAATAAAAGCAAAACGGTTTATGTTTTTCAAAAAATAAAAAACCGAGTTGAAGCTTTTGTCCTTTTCAAGTCTCTCTATTGCCTCGTTGCTACCATCGTACCAATCGAGGAACTCAAACAGGTGTTTAAACATTCGACTTGCAGCCCCCGATGCCGGTACAAACTTTATTATCTCAAACTGTTCGCTGTTATCTTTATAAAGCTCTCTTAATTCTGCCAACCTCTTTTCGTCAAATGCGTGTATGCCATCGCCTCTTTTAGCCGGAGAAATCAGGTTGACAAATGGGTATCCTGCTTTGAAAGCAGCTATCTGTTGTTCTACCTGTTCAATGGAAATACCATGTTCTTTTATCTGTTGATAATCTTTTTCAGTTAACATATATCATGTTATTTAAAGTTTTCTTTATTTCTTGCAAATCTAAAAGTTTTTTTTGCCAAAAACCAATCATTTAAAAATTTTTTTTTACTTTTGTCGTCAGATAGTTGCCCAGATGGTGGAATTGGTAGACACACCAGCTTGAGGGGCTGGCGCCTTCACGGGTGTGCAAGTTCGAATCTTGTTCTGGGCACCAAGGTGGGGCTGTTTTAAAACAAATATTTAACTAAAAAACAGCAAGGTGTTTTAGAAGTGTCCAAATGCATGGCGCTGAGATTGGGGGCAAAGGAGCATACTTGAAGTACGTGATTTAGCCCGTACTTCGACAAGTTCAGCAACCATCGAAAGTAACATGGTTGCTGGGCAAAGTCGAAGCACAGCAGTTGGGTACTTGTGAGGCAGCGCATTTTTTATGAGCCTGCAGCAACACCTAATAGCCCTCTTCTTCGTTTATCGCCCTATAATTCTCACTTCCATAAAGCTGATAATGAAGTACTTTTAACACATTAACTACCCTAAATCCCCAATGACTCCTGAATAATTGTCGGATATCCCAAACGGCTGCCTCCTTAACATTACGAAAAGGCCTCTGATAAAGGATTACAAAATCTTTTAGATCCTGATAAATATCCGCCAGGTTATCCGATAGACTACCTCGGATAAGGTCGTTATGCGGATTGTCATTTTCTACAAACCAGTATTCGTCATTATCCAAAAATTTTTGCCGCAAATCATTAAACAAAGCCTGCCACTCCTCTTCGGTAACATATTTTTCAACCACCTCAATCTCAATTTGATTAATAACAGGCAGCAATGAGCCTCTGAAATAGAGTAATGGCAATATCTGAACCAGGAAATCACTAATGTTTTCGGCGCTCTGCCTATACAATTGCTCCATGAATTGACAGTACTTATGTGCTACAGCCAAAAATTCGAGCACCTGCTGCGAATAAACCGGTTCTTGTAAAATCTCTTCCTGCTCCATCGTTGTTTAATTATTAAAGATCAAAGATATATAGAGTTTAAAAAATTCTTTCAGGCTCTCTCTTAAGTAAAAACAAACCACTTATTCAGAAAAAAGCCTCTTTAACGCTTTTCTATTTAGTAATTCGGGATTATTATTCTCGAAAAACCAAATTACCCTCCTGCCTTTTTTACCTTATAACCCTCTTGAGTAAGAATTTCCACCACTTTTTCTCTTATATCGCCCTGAATTAGTATTTCACCATCTTTTGCCGATCCTCCAACACCGCATTTGGTTTTTAATAATCTTGCTAAAGCGGTCAGGTTATCATCACTTCCAACAAATCCGGTAATGAGTGTAGCCACTTTTCCTTTACGTTGTTTTCTATCTATCCATACTTTCAGATCTTGCTGATGCGGTGGAGGTGTGATTATCGGCTTCTCTTGAGATAATCTTAACATAAGGTCCGGATTAGTGGAGTAAACCAAATCCCCTTTTAACTTCTTGTTCTTCGGCATTCCATACTTGTTTTTTGCAAAGGTAAAGTTAAAACTCTAATTAAACAGCAAGCCCCCTTGCATTACGGAGAACTTGATGTTTTGTGCTTCAACCGATTAATTTTTTTACCGGACAACAATTGTAAATTATTTTACTTTTGCAGAATAAATGCAACTTTATGACACCAATCCGTCCCAAAAAGGTAGATTAGCGCCATAAAATGACACATGTAAGCGAGTTGTGTGCCATAATAAGAGAAACAGTAACTAATAAAAATTAATTAATGATAAAAATTTTAGGAATTTCAGCATTTTATCATGATTCGGCAGCTGCATTAATAATTGATGGTGAAATAATTGCGGCTGCTCAAGAGGAAAGATTTACCAGAAAAAAACACACACCTGACTTTCCTGTCAATGCTGTCAGATATTGCCTCGAACATTCAGGATACACTATTGACGAACTGGATGCAATAGTGTTTTACGACAAACCTCTTTTGAAATTTGAGAGGTTACTCGAAACTTATTATGCTTTCGTTCCGAGAGGACTGCGACAGTTTATTGTATCAATACCAGTGTGGCTCAAAGAAAAAATGTTTCTCAAAAAAATGCTCTACGAAGGACTGGCAGAGATAGAGAAGTATAATAAAAAGAAGTTGAAACTGCTATTTCCCGAGCATCATTTGTCGCATGCGGCAAGCGCTTTTTACCCGTCACCTTTCAAGGAGGCGGCAATCCTAACAGTGGACGGAGTGGGTGAGTGGGCAACAGCAACCATTTGTCAAGGAAAGGACAACAAAATCTCTTTGCTTAAAGAGATGCGGTTTCCTCACTCTGTTGGACTGCTTTACTCTGCTTTTACATTTTATCTTGGTTTCAGGGTAAATTCAGGAGAGTACAAACTCATGGGTTTGGCTCCTTACGGCAACCCTAAATCTGAGCAAACAAAAAATTTTATAAAACTGATTAATAAAGAAATCGTTACGGTTAAAGATGATGGCTCAATTTGGCTGAATCAGAAATACTTTAACTATGCAACAGGTCTGAAAATGGTAAACGAATCCAAGTGGGAGAAACTTTTTGGTTTTCCAGCCGTAAAACCTGACGGCAAGATAGAGCAGAAACATTGCGATCTTGCTTATGCTATCCAAAAAATCACTGAAGATATTGTAATAAAAATGGCAAAAGAAGCCAAAAGAATTACCGGCTCAGATTTTCTTTGCATGTCGGGTGGTGTTGCGTTAAACTGTGTCGCAAATGGTAAGCTGGTTAGAGAAAATGTTTTTAAAGAGATTTTTATTCAGCCTGCTGCAGGCGATGCAGGTGGAGCATTGGGAGCGGCTCAGATTGCACATCATATGTATTTCGACCAAAAACGTGAAACACCTTTAAATGGCGATTCTATGAAAGGAGCCTATCTTGGCCCTGATTTCTCTGATAAAGAAGCCGTTATCTCATTCAAAAAACATAAGGCCGTTTATCATTACATTGATTCGTTTGATGAATTATGCTCTGAAGTATCTGATTTGATTGATAAAGGCAATGTTGTCGGATGGTTTCAGGGTAGGATGGAGTTTGGGCCAAGGGCTCTTGGAAACAGAAGCATTTTGGGTGATGCAAGAAATAAAGAAATGCAGAAAAAATTAAATCTTAAGATAAAATACAGGGAAAGCTTTCGTCCATTTGCACCATCTGTTCTGATTGAAAGTTCAAACGAATTTTTTGACTTACCGGTTTCATCTCCTTACATGTTGCTGATTGCTGATGTTAATAAAGAGAGGAGAAATACTTTGCCTGAAAATTACAATGAACTTGACCTTTGGGAAAAGCTTTACTTTGAAAGAAGTGATGTTCAGGCAATCACGCATCTGGACTTTTCTGCACGAGTGCAAACCGTACATAAAGAAACAAACCCAAGGTATTGGCAACTGATTAATACATTTAAGGAAAAAACCGGTTATGGTATTGTTGTTAACACAAGTTTTAATGTCCGAGGCGAACCAATTGTTTGTACACCAGAAGACGCTTATAAATGCTTTATGCGTACTGAAATGGACTACCTTGTGGTTAACAATTTTCTCCTGAAAAAGACAGAACAACCTGACTGGAAAAACAGAGACAAATGGATGGTTGAATTTAAGCCGGATTAAAAGTGACTTATTATGAAAAAAGTATTAAAAGGATTAAGAAACATTCTTTTTATTTCATTGCCCACGGTATTAGTTTTGTTTCTATTTTTAGAATTGTTTTTTAGATTTGTTATACCTGCATCAGATCCTCCAGGGGGTTATTTTTACGATGATGAAAAAATGTACTCCTTCAGCAATAAAAGAGAAACAGGATTATTTACTATTGGAAGATTCGCTGAAATAAAAGCAAGGTGGAGAATTAATAACATGAATTGGAATTATCCGATAGACTATTACCCTGTTCAAGATAAAAAGTTGATAACCGTAATTGGAGATTCATATATTGAAGCTTTTCAGGTAGATGCTGATAAAAGCTATCCCTTTTTGCTCAGAAATAAGCTTTCCTCTGATTATGAAGTTTTTGCTTTTGGAAAAAGTGGCGCACCACTATCTCAATATTTACATATTAGTAGATATGTTAACAAGCATCTGAACCCTGATATTTTAATTTTTAACATGGTTCATAATGATTTTTATGAAAGCATTTACCAATTACATCCATCACGGCATTATTATCTGCAGTTATCCTACAATGAAGAGCAAAATTCTTTTTCAGAAACAATTCCGAGACCAAATTATTCTTTTGCACAATTCAATACCTGGAAAAGAGTTTTGTATAAAAGCGCTTTGTTTAGATACCTATATCATAACCTCAATGTTTCTAATATCCGTTTGCAGTTTATTGTAGGAAGAAGTGATAATGAGTTTGAAGCTAATATTGATCCTGAACAAATGAAAAATAAACAGGATTTGATACACAAAACAACAGATCATTTAATTAAAACAATTACAGAAGAGAATAATGAAAAAAGAATCATTTTTGTTTTCGATGCACCTCGTTCTTCTATATACAGTAATACTTTAGAAGAGAGTAAAGTATGGTGGATGTATGATATGATGAAAGAAATATGTCAGAAGTATAATACCGAGTATATTGATTTGACTGACCCCATGAAAGAAGACTTTATTAAAAATGGTAGAAAATTCAACTCTGAACTTGACGGACACTGGGACGAATACGGTCATGAGTTCGTTGCGAATATATTAATTGATTATTTGTTAAAATAAAAACGAAAAGAATAATTATGGACATTTTGAAAGACTTATGGCTCTTTATGAAAGAGCGAAAAAAATTCTGGTTATTGCCGATAATAATAGTTTTGCTATTGTTGGGTATATTAATCGTGTTTGGTGGAAGTAGCGCCATTGCACCATTTATTTACACACTATTTTAAAAGAGAAGGTTTTATGAAAGAGGATACATCAAAATCAACCATGTTGGTTATTTCAATGGGTTTTTTAATTCTCTATCTGCTATTTGCATGGCAATGGGCTGTAATTGTATCTCTGGTAGTTGGATTAATAGGTATATTTTCAAGTACCTTAAGTAGGAATGTAGACTGGTTATGGATGAAACTTGCAAGGATTCTTGGTTATATTGTCCAATCAGTTTTGCTTAGTATTATTTTCTATCTGATTCTATTTCCGATATCACTTATTTCCAGAATATTTACAAAAGACTCATTAATGCTTTCAAACAAGTACAAAACATTTTTTGTAAATATTGAAAAAAAATTCGATAAAAAAAGCATGGAAAACATTTGGTAATAATGTTCTTTCAATATCTATTGTTATTTTTGATGACATAATTTTCATCAATGTACCAGAATTATTTCCTAAAGCCCACGAGATTGGTAATATTTTGGAAAATTTAAATTTGGCTCATTGCTGTTCGGTAAACCTTAATATTCATAATTTTCACCTTTCAATTCACTCATTCACAGTATTGCATTTTTTATTTCCAAAAGCAAGCCCCCTTGTATTTTAAGGAACAAGGTGTTTTGATACTTCAACCGGTTTTCCCTTACAACTTTGCGCTAACTTTCTTCTTAATTTTCTAAGAAAAGGTAGATTTTGATATAATTCATTAACTGATTAAATATAGGCTGTCCATTAAAGTTTGTACAGTTATCCATCTTTTCTTTTTATGTATCAGAACTCAAATTTTCTGTTCTTAATGTTTTAAGTATTAATTACTTGATCGATCCTTAAAAACATGATTAAGTATTGTTTATCAACACTATACTGTTAATAACAATATTTACTTTAGGTGTTCCATATTGCAAGGTTTTGAGTTATTTTAGCGATGAAAGTATTGAAGGTCAATGGATCTGAAACCCTTATTATTAATATTTCTGTAGAGAGGCTGAGTTTTAATGGCGTTTTCCGTGCGATCCGAACGACATGGTACACTTTCGCAAAAGAATCGGCGAAGAAAGGGATTGAGTTGATTTTCAAAATGTCAATTGATGTTCAGCAGGTAAGAGCGAATATGAAAAGCGAAAGCGACTAACCAAATGCCGAAGTAGAGCTAACATCGAACCGATTATCGGACATGTAAAACATGATTGCCGAATGGGAAGAAACTATCTCAAAGGTTAAATTAGAGACAAAATCAATGCATTGATGGCCGCAGCCGGGTTCAATTTCCGCAGATTACTCCGCAAAATGAAGGCGGAAGTTATTTTTTTCTTTTTTCAGATTCAAAAAATTCTCAACCCCAAACCTTCTTTGGCTCCTAAACTTATACTGACGGCTTATATTCCCTCATTGAAAGTGAGTTGTTAAGGATTGACTATTTATTGTCGGATCTGCTTTGGCAGCAAAGTTTATTAGTTCTTCTTTTGCTCCATGTGCAACGCCAAAGGCTCCTAATCCAATTTGAGCATTATCAAGCCCAGTTCTGCTTCCTGGTACATCCCCTCCTCCTTGGGGTTCTTGTCTATTCGTATGGGAAAATCTTATTTACGATCTCTCTGTTATCAAATTGAATATAAATTCCTTCTGATGCTGCAAAAGGAGGCTCATAATAATACATTGAATCAATAGAGTTTTCAAATGATAATCGTTTAGCATCCGAAGTTCCCATTATTTTTAACACTTCGGCTTTATTCATACCAATAATTATTCTCTTTGAATTCTCTACATTGTTCCTTGCTTTAGATGCATTAGGGTGTAGAAAAATAACACCAAAGATAAATGCAAGTATTCCAAACAATACAATTAAAAGAATAATCCTATTACGTTTATAATTCATATTTACCAGTTATAAATTACTCTTGGACTATAAAAAAAGTTTCTCATTTGGTCTGTAAATGTACTTGGATAAAACAAGTTCTGAATACCACTATATTGCATATAGAATTGATAACCAACTCCATTTGAATAAAAGTCTTGAGGATCCATTCCACTTGCTTGCCCAATACTCCATTGAAACACCTCCAGTAAATTACCAACTGCCGCAGGTTGTTTTCCAACAACTAACATATGGCGCATGTCAAGAACTCTTCCATCATGTGGATTTACAACATATCGCATGTTTGGGCCTCCTGGTTGAGAACCTAAAAATGTTTTACTCCTATCTTGTCGTTGATTTATAATCTCACTGCGTGTAAGTCCCTTATTAGCACTAAGGAACTGATCCATTGTATAAATAGTTTCTCCATGTCCATTTTGATAAGAATCACCCCCTCCTCCTGTGGTTTTCTTTTCCTCTTCAGTTTCCTCACCATCAATATCAGGGTGTATTTGTACGTTAAAGCTCATACCTGGTGTTTCAAATGAGCTAACATAAAAATCAAATAAGTCAAAGTTGTTAAAGTCACCCTGTTCAACTTTCTTTTCAACGACCTTTTCGGTTTTTTTTCTGGATTCCAAAAAAGGAGTATGTGAGCCACCACACATAAATTCTTCTCCATCACCAGGCATATCCCCGTACACACCACGAGGCCATGAGAGGTGGCTGAATTCGGTGCCTTTGTTAGGCAAATAACAAATATTGCCGGCCAATTGGTCATCCTGAAGTTCCTTTGAATTATAAAGGTACTTATTTTCAGTAGTGTTCTGGGAATAAAAGTTTTGCTGCTGCATGGTCATCCCGAATGGGTAATAGCTCGTTTGCTGCAATAGCTCGGGTTGGCCGTAGCTGTGGGCGGCAAAGATTACGCGTGTATTACCTAAATGGTCTTTCATGCTGTATTCATATTTCCAATAAGTACTGTTACCAAAATTTACTGGCGCTATCCGCACATCACCTGCAAAGGTAGTGATTAGTTGGTTATCGGCGTAAATAAAGTTGCCACAGTAATCCGTTACGCTGCCGGAGGGGGTTTTCATAGTACTAACGGTTTTGCGGATGTTCATTTTCAATAAAACGGTTTAAAGATTACCTGCAAAAAATATTGCGGCACTATAAGAAAAAAGCCAGAATACTCGGGCTTTTATGTTAAGGATATTCAATAATCCAATTTATTCTTTTTAGTTCTTCCTCTGTAAACGAATATCTTTTATATAACCGATGGTTTCTGATGTACTCCCAGTCATTGTATTTCAACAGAGTGTCTATATTGATAATAAATACATTGAGCTTTTTATTATTACTACGTTGAATTAAAAAAGGCCAACCTTGAGTACTTCCAGGTTTACTTTTTGATTTTGTTTCTCCAGGCAAAATTTTTTCCCTAATATAAAATTGAATATTATCGTTTGCTCTTTTTTCCAAAGTAGTATCTATGGAGTAATCAAATGCAATAGCATGATTGCTGTTATTTTTAATGTTAAGTCGATTGTCATTGTAATCACATGTTCCAGCGATTGAAACAAGTATTATTAATATCAAAAATAGATGTAATTTCATTATTCAATTATTTAGTTATCAAGCCAGTTATATTTAAAGTCAAAAAGCCCTATTACAAATGGAGGCATCACTCCAGGGCGAACAGTGGTAGGCCAAATAGGATAATCGGGACTCCAATCAGGTGGTTGATTAAAATATTGATAAGATAATCGATTTGCCGACCATTCAGTCCAAGTATCCATATGGTTAAATGACCAGTCGTTATTAGCTTTATTTGCGCTTTTCAAACTGGCAGGAACAATTTTACCCCAAAATATTTTAGCACCCCATTTCTTATATTGCAAAATATGACCATATTCATGCCTTAACAAATCAATGTTGTTTGCGTCACCTGGCCCCACAAAAATACCTACCCCTGCGATGGTCATGGCCGCTCCATTTTTGAAATGACCAAAGTTTAAAGTGTAGCCTCTCGCGTCTTCAAAAAAGTTATCCCCTTGTCCTGCGGGTTTCTTTTCCTCTTCAGTTTCCTCACCATCAATATCAGGGTGTATTTGTACGTTAAAGCTCATACCTGGTGTTTCAAATGAGCTAACATAAAAATCAAATAAGTCAAAGTTGTTAAAGTCACCCTGTTCGACTTTCTCTTCAACGACCTTTTCGGTTTTTTTTCTGGATTCCAAAAAAGGAGTATGTGAGCCACCACCCATAAATTCTTCTCCATCACCAGGCATATCCCCGTACACACCACGAGGCCATGAGAGGTGGCTGAATTCGGTGCCTTTGTTAGGCAAATAACAAGTATTGCCGGCCAATTGATCGTCCTGAAGTTCCTTTGAATTATAAAGGTACTTATTTTCAGTAGCGTTCTGGGAATAAAAGTTTTGCTGCTGCATGGTCATCCCGAATGGGTAATAGCTCGTTTGCTGCAACAGCTCGGGCTGGCCGTAGCTGTGGGCGGCAAAGACTACACGTGTATTACCTAAATGGTCTTTCATGCTGTATTCATATTTCCAATAAGTACTGTTGCCAAAATTTAATGGCGCTATCCGCACATCACCTGCAAAGATAATGATTAGTTGGTTGTCGGCGTAAATAAAGTTGCCACAGTAATCCGTTACGCTGCCGGAGGTGGTTTTCATGGTGGTAACAGTTTTGCGGATGTTCATTTTCAATAAAACGGTTTAAAGATAACCTGCAAAAAATATTGCTGCACTATAAATCAAGAAGCCCGGGTCAGCCGGGCTTCTTGATTATTATAATTTTCCTTGATTCTGTAACATCTTCAATATCCATCCTAAGTTAAAAAGTAAAAAACCAATTAGAGGAAAGAGTACTGCTATAAAACTGCGTTTCCCTCCATACTCTTTTTCCTTAGACTTTATTGTTTGCTTGTACTTCCCTTTATGTAACAATAAAAAATAAAAACCAACTATCAAAGAGAAAAACAATACTATGGTAAAAGCTTTAAAGAACCATGTATTTAGACCCAAGTATTCCTTAGGAATAAATGTAATAGTTAAGAAAAAAAAACTGAAATAATAAAGCATAATTGTAAAAACTATGATCAACATAGCACTAAAAGGCGCAACATTTCTATTCCCCAACTTTACTTGAGAATTGTAATATTTGTAATATAAGAATTCTAAATACTTCATGTCTAATTAAGGTTTTATTTCACCAAAATTTCCAAATCCACCGGCCACATCTACAACAAAATAGATTGCACTAATTCCAAAACCAATTGATCCAAGAAACCCAACCCCTGTCATTATCACATCAAGCGTGACCTTAGCTCCTACTTGCCAATCCGTTCCACCATTGTAATAATAAGAGCCTGCATTGACAGCTGAATATGTTGTTATTAATCCTGCTCCAACGTATCCTAATCCCTTCACATATTTAAGATATTGGGATCCTGTTTTACCTAAAGTATTTGTTGTTCTCCAAGCTTGCTGAGTAGGCCTTAACTTATTAAACTGGCTGGCTGTTCGAGCAGATTTATAATTAGTCCTAATAGCATAATCTAGCAATTCTGTCTTAGCTCCATTTCCAACAAGAAAAGCATTAACTCCGGTATTAGCATCGGATGCCCAGCCAGGCATACCCCCTCCTCCTGCGGTTTTCTTTTCCTCTTTAGTTTCCTCACCATCAATATCAGGGTGTATTTGTACGTTAAAGCTCATACCTGGTGTTTCAAATGAGCTAACATAAAAATCAAATAAGTCAAAGTTGTTAAAGTCACCCTGTTCAACTTTCTCTTCAACGACCTTTTTGGTTTTTTTTCTGTATTCCAAAAAAGGAGTACTTGAGCCACCACCCATAAATTCCTCTCCATCACCAGGCACATCCCCGTACACACCACGAGGCCATGAGAGGTGGCTGAATTCGGTGCCTTTGTTAGGCAAATAACAAGTATTGCCGACTAATTGATCGTCCTGAAGTTCCTTTGAATTATAAAGGTACTTATTTTCAGTAGTGTTCTGGGAAT